>Ga0116228_10006141_pt1 | contig 10742 bp, 4 predicted proteins | sample S1TSphfallax_2_FD_89694 | JGI IMG/M metagenome (GOLD analysis project Ga0116228, IMG submission 89694) | Host-associated microbial communities from peat moss isolated from Minnesota, USA - S1T2_Fc - Sphagnum fallax MG | ecosystem: Host-associated > Plants > Peat moss > Unclassified | place: USA... | reverse complement strand
TTCCATTTTTCCCTGTTTCCCAATGTGTTCTCACGGTGTTCCCTCTAAGTTCCTAATGGGTTCCCAATATGTTCCCCAAGTTCACAATGCGTTCCTCAACATGTTCTGCATATAAGCACCTCATTTTTATCCCATATGCTTTGGCAAATGTTGTGGAGGATGAGGGGGACTTCACAGTGGCCGAAAGTCATGGGCACTCACTAGTATTGAATCATATAGGCCACATTATCGACTCATCTGTTAATACTGTATATTTTTGAGGCGAAATTTTTACCTCAAATTAAAAATGAGTACTTTGTGGAAGATGCCTTACATATCATAAGTTGCCACATATAAATGTCAATTATGGAAATTTTACTATGTGTTAACTATTCATTGTTTATATTACTAAAAAAATATTAATTACATGATTGAAGAGAGCTAATTTTTGCCCCTTTAATTCAATATGTTTTAATGGATTCAAATAATTTGAGTATTTGAAATCTTAGGATTTTTTTATTATTAGGCAATATGTAATACAATTTTTTTAAGATTTCAAGAATTTATAATGGAAATTTTTCAAAATTTAAGCGATGGCTATTCTAATTTTTAATTTATTGAAACAAGCATCACATGAGGTGGTATGAATCATCAAGTCAACTATTGATAAAAACCATGTAGTAATAATGATGTCAAACCTTTAAGATAGTAGGCATATATCATATTTGAAAATGGTTGTATGATATTTGTAGGAAATTAAACATCTATGAAATAGAGGTAAATGCACCCTTGAAGGTTGAAAAATCACTAAATCACACTTAGTTATCTATTTATTTGCTTTTTATTTTCCCCAACATAAAAAAGCTTACATTCAAATCATCAAATTCAAACATACTAGATTGGTTGAGAAATTCCTAATGTGGATATTTTCCAAGAAACTATAGTTGATGTGAATGGAGTTTGACTTTGTATACAAATTGGATATCCTTGAAATATAATACATCTACTGGATAAAATGCCGTATGTGTACTTCTCAAAAAACTACATGTGAAAGGATGGTATTGGAATACACCTACAAAAGTAAAAATCGATACCATGAAATATACTAAATTTGCCAAGTCATAGATGTGCCTCTCATGCATAACACAAATAATGTGTTGAAAAAATGTTACATCAATCCACCTAGGAAAGTTCAAATTTTTTCTCACAACATTACATGTGAAATAATATTTAAATGCACCTACAAAATTAAAATTGGTATGCTTCAAAATGTGCAAAATGAATCATAAATGAATTCCAAAATATAGAAAAGTTAGTATAAATTTTTAATGAATATTAACATCCATCAAGGTAAGATAAACACGTGAAATCTGAAGCCCACAAGTAGCAATGCTTAATGAATAACTTGTGTATCCACATATATGTGAAAGATAATTAAATATAATTTAGGTTTTTAATTCACACTAACCTCCAAATTGGAAGTAATGGGCAAGTATAAGGTGAAAAGCTAATAAATAGTAAACCATGCTTTTGTTTTCAGAAAACTAAATTTTTCCTTTTGTTTCACACCTATATTTTTGGTTTAGGGACACACTAGGGTCAAAGGCTGATTATTTTTCAATTATCTACTTGCAATAATCAATTCTCTTGACTGTCCATTTGATTGCATATAAGTGGATTAATTTATTATTGAATGTTCAATTATCCAAAATTTTGACCAAGAATAAGGTTTTGAATAATCAATGATTCAAAAGTCATCATTAATAACATTTTCTCACCCTTGAATATAAGGGATTTTAGTAATGAATAGGAGGGTAAGGTTTTGGGTGTTTACCTTTAATCATTTTGAATGTTCAAAGCACTACTTTTGAATGTCGGGTGTTGTGAAGGAAAGGTACAGGCTTTGAAGGAGTTGATTATTTTGAAGGAGAAGGAAGGGTGTGTTTTGTGAGCACTATTTGAATCGTTCTTTCAAATTAAAATTGTTCCATAGACTCACCATAGGGATAATATATCAAAAAAAAAGTTATGAGATAAGCAACAAAATCAATTTGAGATGTTCAAAACTTCACCTTTGATGATCACATAATTGACAACATAATCAAAATTTAAATAAGTAAATTATTTGAACAACATAATCAACCTCTGAACCCCATTAATGATTCTTCATTTGTCAAGTAGTTTAATTCAACCTAATCTTGAGAATGGGGAATATGGTTTTTGTTTCAAAATTTTGAAGTAGATGGATTGGTGACAACATTAATGAGCTAAATTTTGCTAGATGTTTGTAGGAAGGTAGAAAATTTGAAAATCCCCCTTTGTTTTGGTGACCTGCGTGACCTTAGTATCTAAATGGGGCAACCTTAGGGTTTTTTCCCCTCATATCATGGCAACTTGGGCCCATCTTTTCCATAGAAGAACCTTTTGTACCTTTTGCAACTTCCATTTTTTTCTTGCCATGTTCCAAAATCTCTCCAAACAAAAAACCTTTGACATTGGGAAAACTTGACTTTGTTTTTAATTCCTCTAAGTCGAGGAATGGATAAATAAATAAATAATTAAAAACTGAAAAGTACATGTATTTTGAACATCATTTTAGATAATTCCTCTACCATTTCTAGCCCAATAAAAAAGAAGATTGTTTTTCAAAATGGTAAATGTACCCTAAAATGCTTAGCTAGACTTGGTGCAAGAATTTTTGAGTTAGGTAGGTGGTTGAAAGTTTTTGAAAAATATTCACTTGGGAAAGTTTGTAGGCCAAACTACCTAGGTGACCTTTAGGGGTTTAGAAGGGTGGAATAATGAATACCAACAAGTTTGAAACTTTTTAGTATTTTATTTTTGTTTCTATGATGTGCACTATTGGCTATTGGTGCAAATAAACTTTCTCAAATAGTTATTCCAATAACCCTTAAAATAAGGACAAACACCAATTTGAGATAGAATATATTCATTCAGATAATAATACTTTTCATTAATTATAAACACATTGACCACAATTGATCCTATTGTTACTTGTATATTATTGTAGTCTTCATTTTGTGCAATCTCATGAATTCTTGCAATGCAACTATTTATTATCTAAATTATTTATCATGGAAATTGCCTAAGAATTTTTTTGGATCACAACAATTTCAAAATGAAAAAAAAATCAAATCAAGTCAAATGGGTTCCAAGAAATGAAAAAATATATATGTAATGGCATGATAATGGTGGTTCATAAAATTTATATGCATTTTATGTTAGTGATTATGTTCATGAATGAGGGCTTCAACATCATACATTTGTGTTGGTTCTTGCATGGACAACTATGTAATAATGTTTTCATTGGCTATGTTTATTTCATTAAAATACATGATTTCAAGCACACTATCTCTTAGCCCAAATGTGAACTCATTACCCGACTAATTTCTCCTTCCAAAACCATTTTTTGTAATTTAATTGAATATATAGTGACAAAAATTACTCAAAATTCAATACTTTTCACACTTTAAGTATAACTTGGTTACGAATCACCTCCATAAAATCCTACTAACTTAGGGTTTTCCAATAATATCAAGAGCACACTTGATACCCTTCAAATCTTATTTTTCATTATATGTAATTTTTAATGAAAATGTGTTCAATATTCAATAACTCTTGCACCTAAGGTCTAAACATTTTTAAACTAGCACCTTAATGCACCCTTACTCATTGAGGGCTTTCTAATAGTACCAAGAGCATAACAAGAAGCACTAGGGTTTAGGAGACTTCAATTATGTGACAAACAAATAGAACAAACAAACTTCCTTCATAGACATATAAGGTTCATATTTTTCATGTACATTCAAGTAATACCTTTTAACTTGAATACCTTTTTCTAACTCCTAGTACAATGCATTTAGATTAAAATGATACAAATGCAAAAATAAAATAAAATTAACATCTAAATATTTAATTAATCCATATTATGAATTTAATTAGTTCATGTCAATACATCGAGCTTTATTTTCACTATAGGTAGTTTTTTCAATTTTTTGCCTAATTCACTTTGAGTCCTTTCATATTTACAACAATTCATTTTGCAAATGTGAAACAAATTGCAATGTTGTTTTGACCTCTTTGGTACATTACACTTTTATTAGCTTCTATATTCAAAGGGTTATTATCTATTTTTAACTTGAAATCATCATGTGACTTCCTAAAAGCCCAAAGTTTGATGCGTTTCACCTTTGTTGGATTTGCATCAATATCGAGCTTATGTGAATTTAATCCTTCACCACACAACCCAATTTTTTAAAAAAATAGTTGTAATAAAGTTCAACACAATCCTCACCTTGATTAAAACTAATTCCATGCATCATAAGCTCCATAGGCTCTTCATGTTGGGGCAAAATAATCTTAGGTATCAATGCACTACTAAGAAGCTTGGGTCTAGTTTACTAACCCATTTCACTAAGAGACCTTAAATGTGAAATGGGTTCACTAGCTAGTGTTTTAGCCTAATGTAATTTCACCATGGGTGAAATCATATACACCTAATTCACTAAGGTTCGTTTTTGTTTGTTTGACATTTATCTAAATACACTATATTTTTATGAAAACTATAAATTGAAAATTTTGAATTAGTATTAAATAAAATATTCTGAATTTCAAATAATAAATGCCATGTGGCAATTTCTAATTTGATTAATTCTTAGTGAATGTGCTTGCTATACCAACCTATCGCCAATCACTAGGTGGTTTGGTGAATTCACTAAATTTCTACTCTAACAAATTAGTGGTGATTTCACCTAAATAGTTAGTGAAACTCCTAGTAAATTAGGGACACATCCCTATTAATGATGGTTCCATGATTGGAATTAAACTTAATACAAAAAAGTAAAATAAAGTTAGTTAAACAAGAGACCTCAAAACTCAACCAACAAATGTAGAACAAGCAATCCAACAACATTTGATGTATTGAACACAACAAATTTGTGAATCAAAACTAACAAAATGCACCACACACAAAACCAATTGAAAGTTCCATTGGGGAGGAAAATTGAGATTCATCCCATTGTGGGCACATTTGGCACATGGCAATGTGAATAAAAGAACTCAATCTTTGTATATTTTATGGAACACATGAAATAAAAGGGCATTTTTTGGCATGTTATGAAGTGGTTAAATATATGAAAATATTTTATTAAATTAAAAATATTCTAAAAATATTTTCATAATCCAATTGTAATCACCCTATATTGTTTTGCACATCATTTGGGAAAAATGGAAATAATTCCTTTGGTAATGTGATTGGTGCCCCTTAGTTTATGCATTCATGGATGTTAATTAGCTTTATGTTCCAAATGGTGGCAAAGGTTGAAACCAAGTATAAATTGCCTTGGGGTGGTAGAAAAACAAATTAAAGACTTGAAATTAAAATTGGATCACTGGCAAAAGTTCAAATGATTGCACAACACCAAATGGTTTTGGGGAGGAGGAGGGGGTGGGGGGACATGAGGGTTTGGGGGTTGTTAGATTCAAGACATAAAATTTCATGTCTTGAACCACTTTCAAGATTTGACCCTTCCCAATAAACATTCGATCCATGTTGACAATGTATTTTGAGAAAGCTTAAAACAACCATATAAAACAACACATTACAATGAAAACCCAAATTTTAAAAATTCACACCAAAATAGGAGTCCCAAAATATAATATGAAAGTTTCAAAAAAAAAAAAGTTTGGAAAAGGAAAAAAACACCCACATCAATAAGAAAAAAAAGAAAAAAATCCATTCTATTACAACTATGCATTGAATATGTTTTGAACTTTTTAAGTTTATAGAGGACTTGATGTCTCTCTAAACTTTTTGGTCTCTACAAGCAACATGTAAAAAGTACACTATGTGAAAAAAAATTCACCTAGGGCATATTTAGGTTTTAGGTGATTTTGTTGGGACCCACTCACTCCTAATTAGTGGCTAATCATGAGCATATGGGCATTTAAGGTCATTTTCATGTGCCCAAGCTAAGTGACTTTGAAAAAGAGTAGTTGAATGAATGCATGTTGTTGACCTTACTACAATTAAGTGTAAGGTAAGGACCTAAAATGGGGCCATTTTGGGAATGGGGATTGGAGAGCATGACTCATTTCCCCCTTCAAAATCCTTACCCAACATAAATCTTTGGTAACATTTTAGATGGTTGTGATTTGTTTGAAAAGGAAAGTAGGCACCTTACGTTTAAGGTTCTTCATTTTTTTTAGAAACATTAGAAATAAGGTGCCTCCTTTTTCTTTTGGAGCAAAATTTTTATTGAGGTTAAAACACCCTCCAATTGCATCACAAAAATTCTACCAGTTTTTTAGGTGTGGGGCAAAGACCTAAAATGGGGTCATTTTGGGAATGAAGGTTCAACGCAGGGAACCTAAATGTCCATAATAGACCCCTTCAATGTCCTTACATGGCTTGAAGATTTAATAACATTTTAAATTATTGATTTGAAAAGCAAAGGAAACACCTTACACATAATAATGTTTCTCAAAAACCATGGAGAGGAAGAACTTTATGTGTAAGGTGCCTTGATTCTTAGAACTAAATTTTACAAAGGACAATGAGCCTTTAAAATACACTAAAAAAATTCAAGCATCATCTGTAAGCACAAATGATAAGGTGGATTCATCAAGTAAGCAATTAATGGGGATATGAATGGATAGCAAGTGTAGGTGTTTAGCTCCCCACAAATAACCCACAATATGAAAACGTTAAAATTCTCTTGGTCCCTTTTAATCAACTAGAAAATCTATGAAAATATAGGGCAAGAACAAGTTTAGGGATAGATTAGCCCGAAGCCACCCATTCATTTGTTGGAAATGAATAGCCTATCTTTGGTAATTGGACCCTTCAATGTATTAGGCATAGAGAAGGACAAAAAACAAAAAAATTTAAATCACTCAAATGTAGCTCCAAAAACTAGAATCCTTCCCTTGGGTGGTATTACTACAATAGCACCATTTGATTCACCTTTGAGGGTAGAAACAATGCCTTTAGGAAAAAGTTTTGAAGTGGCATGGTTTTTTGGAACCTTGGCATCTAAATGGAAGCCTCTTGTAAGACTCTTGTTGGCATGACCATCTTAGTCTTCAACAATCAAACCTTTTTAGTAATTGATTAAAGGCATACTATGGAGGGTAGAGCCCAATACATGGTGGTCCAACTATTTTGGCATTTTGAAGTAATTGGCATTTTCAATACTTTATGCCACTTACAACTTAACAAAGAGCTCAATTATGGAAGTTACTAGGAAAAAAAAACATAATTGCAAATCAATTGGTGCTAGGAGGAGATTTCAACATGTGTGACCAACTAGACAGTTTCACTTCATGGGTGAACCCCAACATCAAGAAAACAAAAATGGTTTCATGGCATCAACTCATTTTAGAACTTGGGGTTCAATATGTATGAAATTTGAATTTTTTATGCAAGCTTCAAACAAAAGTTTCGCTTTTGACAATTAAAAGATTAATGCCCATTTAATTGTCATGACCTTAAACTTGGGTTTGCAATGAAAGTTAAGGCATACAAGAGGGAGTGAACTAAAAGAGTGTCTCGAGATTCAAACACAATAAATGAGCCCCAACATTCCCAAATGTTTTTCCCACTTTAACAATTAACCACCTTCTTTTCAATTTATGTGAATTGATTTCATCTTGAAATCTTACTTGTGAATTTGTTCAAGTTCCATCCTGAACTTCCCACTCTTTGTTCTGTTGAAACTAGTAAGTACCCTATGTTTGCAATTTGTTATAAAACCAAAAATCACGTAGTTTTTTACCGTTATACCACTTGACAAACCTAGGGGTGCATCATAAACAATATCAAAAATTGACCAATTTTATGTCTCTAAAAGGTTAGATAAAAAAGGAAGGAGCAAAAAGATCTCAAACTCCCTAAGGCACGTATTTGACCACTCCTTGATAGTCATTTGCATTAAACCAATGCCACTACACAGAAATACCCCAAACCAATTTTTTTATATTTCTCTTCCCACAAAATAGGAAAATAAAAGATAAATGATCAAGGTTTGGAAAGGAGCCCTAGCCTCTCAAACCCAGCTTAGTCCAATGACACACTTTGAAAAAACACTTGACCAAATGAAACAATGCAATGCCAAAATTGTTATAACAAGGAAGAAGAAGAAAAGGGTTTTTTGCAAACATTCAAAGAAACCATGATTTTAGCAACTTCAAACTAATACAAGGGACAAGAGAATGTGAACAATCCTTTTGATAACACAAACTTGAACTAGTGTGAACCATGTTTGTGAATTGTGTGAAAATTTTCATCATTTTCAATTCATAAATGAGGTTTTTAAAGACCATGAACCACAAATATGTGACAAATTCAAATTTTGATAAATAATCATTTTGAAATGGAAGGTGACAAACATTGTAAGTTGGGTCAATGCATAAAATTCATTTCAAACATTTACTTAGATTTGAACAAAAAAATTAATTATGTTATATTATATATACCATAAATATAACCATATAGTTTTTTGAATTCAATTTTTTTCATAAATTGAAATAATATTGAATGACATTAGCTTTATGAAAATCATAATATTAAGGTTCAAATACCAAAAGTTACACCCAAAAGTAACCACATTATGTTTTGGGAGATCCCAAAAGCCTAAAAAGTGGTCACTGTAGCTTGTTTTTACTTATCATTATCATAGAGTTGAATTGGCAAAGATTTGAAGACACATGTCCATGCACCATTTTCCACTTCCTCAATGTCAACATAGAAAGGTAATGATTCAAAGCATAATGGACAATGGTAAAAAAATTATCAACACAAAAGGAATTATTTTTCTTCATTAATGAATTTTATGCAAATTTATATAAGGTTAATTATGTATGGATGACGAGGTACTAGTAACTAAAGTTGAATGTTAGCAAAATGTGCCAAATAAAATGAATAACATGATAAACATTGAATTTAAGGACATCAGTATGGAAGAGTCCACTAAATTTTTATTTTTTTGCCAAAAGGAAAAACATAAAGGGAGTGGATGGAATTGACATTAATTTTTTTCAAAACATGATTGATTCCATAGCACTAGACTTGCTAAAGGTTTTGAAAGAGATATTAAATAGAGGATGCATGCTTCCAACATTCACCAAAAGGGTCATAATATTCATACCTATATTTGGGGACAAATTCAAGATTGGCAATTGGCACCCCATCACCCTTTTGGGCAATGTGTACAAGGTCATGGCAAAGGTGCTTACATGGAGACTCCAAGAATTCCTCCCTTAAATAATTTATTTAATCAAACAAAATTTATGGAGGGAAAGAACATCATTTCAACAACAACCACCTCTAGGTCAAAAGGTTATGGCATGGGTGGAAGAAAGCAAGAAGGACCTATTCTTTTGTTCCTAAACTTTTGAAAAGGTGTTTGAGAAAATTGATTGGGGATTCTTGTTTTCAAATAAAGCTTTAATGTTTAATGTGACTTGGATCAAATGCGTTTCAAATTTATACTGAGGCATGTTACCTCTTCAATCAAAGTAACTAGAAGTTTGAATTGACCTTTTTATCTCTTTAGATTGATGAGATTCTAGACACGGTTGCCTTTTATTTCCATATATATTTATTCATTTTAGCCATTTGATATTTTAGGTTATTTGTTTGACAATCCAAGTTATGAAATCCAAGGCCCTGTTTTCCAGGAGGTGAAATAATATGTGATTAGTTGTTTGTGGACAATGGAACCTTGTACCACAACATATAGGTTTACAACCTAGAAGTAGCCAAAAAACTTTTTGGCCATTTTTACAAGGCGCTAAGGGTATTTACTTCCATTTGTATAAAAATGACATGCAAAAAAAAGGATGTGACTTATCAAAACAAATAAAATTTATAATAAATAATTAAATAAGGTGCTTAAAATTGAATTATGGAAATATTTTTAAAATATACTTATGGTATAATTAAATTAGCTTGAAAACAAATGAGGCAACCAAGGATTAGAATGAGAACAACTCCTCGCTTGACATTTTGGGGAGCTTATTCCAAGCCATCGTTTGGGGTTGTGGGGCTATGCAAATCTAGCTTAACAATTGCAATTGGGTTAGCCCTTTAAGTAATGAACTCACCATCATCTTGCAATGGATCTACATAGTAGAGGAGGTGCATGCCAACATGGTTGAGGTTGGAAGTTTGTTTCAATGCTCCATCCAACTAATGCCTTGTTTAACCCCCACAACTGCTATTATGTTGAGATTAACAACATGATGAAGTGAATGGGTTGGGGCTCAACCTCCTTCTTTGGATACACATTCAAAAAAAGATATAAACTGAACTCTCAAGGTCACCATAATCTCACAACATTGTTGCAACAATTACACAACCATGGCTTGAATTTACAACAATGTTTGAAGTTTATGGCACAACTCAAGACCTAGAAAAATTACAATGCTTTTGTGGTTGATGCTCAACTAAGGACTTCATGTTGGCCCTTGGTTACAAAAGAATTGTACTAGAAGTTCCCTACATCTTTTGCAACAATCAAATGCTTGGAACCCCCTCACATTGCTTATGTGATTGTGCCTTTGTATAATACTAGTGGGTGCCAGTGGCCTTCGGCCACCTTGGTTCATGTTTTAGAAACTTTTTTATTTTTATTATTGTTTTATATATATTTTTATTTGGATGCAAGTTTGAAGTTTGGAGAAAGAAGACACACCTCATTTTTTTTCAAGTAGGGTTTTTCTTATTTTTTACTCTTTATTTG
>Ga0116228_10006139_pt1 | contig 10742 bp, 15 predicted proteins | sample S1TSphfallax_2_FD_89694 | JGI IMG/M metagenome (GOLD analysis project Ga0116228, IMG submission 89694) | Host-associated microbial communities from peat moss isolated from Minnesota, USA - S1T2_Fc - Sphagnum fallax MG | ecosystem: Host-associated > Plants > Peat moss > Unclassified | place... | reverse complement strand
GCTCTATACTTAAGTGTCAAGAACTGGTATCTTAATCGATGGTTTGTGTTTAAACAATGATCTGTAAATACTAACAAGGTCATGTGCCTAGCCTATGAGGTTTGTCCTATTTGTGCTTTTCCTGTCATGCCTAAGCGAGTCTTGAAAGATTTGACCTACTTCCTGGTTCCTGATGTCTGGTTTCCTCCTTTGTTGTCTATCTCTGAATATTCTTCTTGGATATTCTTTTCTATACATAATTTGCTTCTATGTTTCTGTGTTTGGAAGTCAATGCAGCCAAGGCCTGCAATTACCAGTTTTGTGATACAAACAATGTTCCAGTGCATGCAGTTCCTCTGTTGAGCTTAGGAAGTCATGGGTGTTAGACATTGGTGATTAGAGAGCAGGCAGATTGGTGATGGGCTTGGAAATATATTTTGGAAATACTCACCACCTTGTGGCTTTACCTTACCTGAAATGGGCTTTACCTTACATCAAATGGTTTTCATGTGGCCTTTTCTGCCACTTTTAAGTTCCCTTACAAACCACAATGGAAGGTCCTCTTGGATACAAGCCATCATGCCCATTTGGAAATTGGGCTTGCCTATCAAGCTCACCCAAATTCTTCAAAGAATTTTTCATAATGGTATGCTCTATAATATGCAAAAGGTTTTTCTCAGTGTATTTGGAGGTATGTTTACAGAGTGTTAAATTTCATGGGGTATTTCAGTGTAGGATGAAGCCCTAGGGTGGGGACATTCTCAAAATGAGGAGCCTAGGATGAGGTGATAGCTGGCCCAATATTTTGGGAATTTCCCCCACCCATGGGCTTTACCTATCCTAAAGCATGAGGCAAAAACCTACATAGATCATGAGGCATAGTAGGGGGAGGGATATTATGCCTACTTATAGGTGTAAGAACCCTCCCACTATTGAGGTGTAGGCATAATATCCCTCCCTTTTTAGGAGGGAAATTGATGGATATAAGGTGCCATCCAAATACACTTCAGATTTTCTCCAAGTGCTTTACAAAAACAAAACAGCCACAGGCCCATTTTGTGATGCCTTTTAAAAAAAAATCTCCTGATATCTTGTGGGTACCTGCCAGATACCCACCAGGTGTCACAAAAATCTATTTGATTTTACGCTCGGTAATGCCCTCGGAGTGGGGGAGTTCTGATGTAAGCCACCTGCGGCTCTGCCACAGGTGTTCACTTGCTTCTGGAACTCTCAACACCTGGGAAGCACCTTAAACAGAATAACTTGCACATCTACAAGACTCTCTGTTTTGTAAATGTTTTATAAAGGGGGAGGTACTCTAGTCAGGGCATTACATGCTAGGGACCCAATGTCGAGAGTGTAATTTTCACACCCGTTTATGCCTTGGTGCTGTTTTCATGTCGCCTCGTTTTGTTCACGTGCCATAAATGCCTGCACATGGAAAACCACTCACTTGGTGAAGCTTTAACACTTAGACCTACCTCGTCACTTTGGGCTAACCTCAACCTCTAGATGGGTGGGACTAATACTCACTACAGACTTCCCAAGTGGTGCAAGGTCTTCTTGCCTAGGATTATCATCTCCTATCATGTGGCCTAACCGCATACTTCACCTGGTTCAAGGACTTAGTGCATACAGCCAACACCTCGAACTCCTTTCCTCGAACCCTCACACGTCGACACCTATGCGACTCATGAACATGTCAATCTGGGAGTTGAACCCAACCCAACACTTAGACTCATAACCCAAGCCTGCCGTAGGGGCCGCCCCATGGTGGTGCAGACTTGGGCCCCAACTAGGTGAGCCCCCACACTTGAGGGTCCGCCTAGAAGGGCATGTCACTCTCCCCCACTTTAGAGATGTCAACGTACCTATTGACATTTCTTTGGGCTGATTGCCTTAGGCACTTTTGTCATCTTCTCTCATGACCCCTTCTCGGATTAACCATTTCCTAATCAAAAGAGCCCATTCGCACTATGTCTTTGTATTCTCAATGCAAGAGGTTTTATGAGGTGTGTCTTTTGTTTTCACCCGGTGCGCTCATTTAGTGTCTTCCATCAAATCCCCCTTGTTTGACCATCGTCTCTTTCATCTTCAGAGCTTGTTTCAAATTTTCAACTTAGAAATTCCAACCACCACATCGGACAAAAGTTGCAAACGTGCCAACAAATGGTGTTGGACCAAATTAAATAGTCCAAATCCCCTTTACCCAACCAAGACATGAGTCATGAGTTCATGAGCAAGAAGTCTAACTTCTCCATTCAAGGATGTGCCAATTTTTTTTGTACATGCCACCACCCCGATCTCACCTGATCTTGCCTTGGAGTTTTCAACACGCCTTCACGTTTGGTTGGCATGCTTTTCATACCACTTTTGAGCATATTCCAAGAGCTTCTTAGCTTGAACATATTTTTCTTCACCCCCCTTGACCATCTCCATAGCTTCCTTGGAATGATCTTTATGTCCCATGAGAATGGTTAAGTCCATCGATTTCATGGCTTCCTTTCACAACGTTAATTCAAACGAAGACATTTTCATTGTTGAATGCATTGTGGAGTTTTAACAAAACTCCGTTAGGCCTAGATGTTCACCCCAATCCTTTTGATCAACACCAACATAATTTTTGAAATATTGGTTTTAACACCCCATTGCCCCTTTCTATTTGGCCATTGGTTTGTGGGTGGAATGTCATATTGAATTATAATTTCATCCCCACCTTCTGAAATAAATGTTTTTAGAAGCCCATCATAAACTTGGCATCTCTATCACTAATGATAAATTATGGCATCTTGTGATGCTTAACCCACATGTTGAAGAAGTTAGCCAAATCCAAAGTTGTTGCGATTGTCTTAGTTGGAACCATATTTGCCAACTTGGAGAATTGATGGACTACCACGAAAATGGCATCCATCTTGTTCCATTCAAGTAGTTGGGTCATGAATTCCATGGACACACTTTCCCATGGTTTGCTTGGGATTGATAGAGGTTTATATAACCTTATAACCCATATTTCTTTTTGTAAATAGATTTTGTGTTTTGACACTTGACACAAGTGTCAACAAAATGCTCTACATTTTGCTTCATTTCAAACTAATAAAATCTCTTAACTATGGTTGCTCTTGTGGTTCTTTCACCACAGTGTCCCACCATGGGCACATCATGTTCCTTTTGCATGATTTTCATGTGCAATTTCCCAACTAACACATAGATTCAAAATTGCATCCATCTGAATAATCTTTCCTTAAAGTAAACCCTTTCACCTTCCATTGTTTGCACAACTTTTTAAAATGACATTGAGCAAGCAAATCTTGCATGTAGGCTTCCCTTATCTTCCATTCTAGGCTACTTTTGCCTAGGAAGATGGCCCTCAATGCTTGGGTTTAGGTTGAGGGTTTTTCCAATTGGAATTCCTCTTTCCTACTTAGTGCATTAGGGACTACATTATTTCATCCTAGCTTGTGGATTAACTCCACATCCAACAATTCCAATGTGTCATGCCATCTCAGTTATTCCATTAAAGCCTTTGGCTGCATTTCAAAATACCACAAGGAGACATTGTCTATGTAGACTTTAATCTTATGCATCCCCAAATAGTGCTACCATGCTTTTAAGCAACACACAACGGCATATAATTATTTTTCATGAATTGGCCATCATAGTTGGGCCCCACATAGCTTCTTGCTTTCAAATGCAATTGGGTGTCCATCTTGCATGAGCACCTCACGAATTGTGAAATTAATTGCATTGATGTGGATTTCAAATGGTTTGGTGACGTTCGAAAATCTTAACACATGGGTGGACAAAAGTTTACTTTTCAAGTCCTCAAATGCCCTATGTTGTTCCTCCTTCCATTTGAAGGAACATTCCTTTAAGGATGTTTGAAAGTGGTTTTGCCAATTGCAAAAAACCTTTTATAAACTTCTAGTAAAAGTTAGTCACACGTAGGAAGCATCAAATTCCTTCGACTGTAACTAGTCTTTTCCAATCTTGTATGGCTTCCAACTTCTTAAGGTTGGGTTTCACCCCTTCACATGATAAAATATGTTTTAGGAAGTTCATTTCTTCTTGGGCAAATTCACTCTTCACCCCAATGGCAAAAAGTTGATTATCTTGGAGCTTACCCAAAACATATTCTAACTGTTCCACATGTTCCTTTGTTGTTTTGGAGTATACCAATATATTATCGATATAGATTATCATGAATTCATTCAACTTTTCATGGAAAATAGAGATCATGGGAATCCTGAATGTTAACGAAGCATTACATAACCCAAATGGCATCACCAAGAACTTGTAGGAGCCATACCTAATCCTCATTGCCATTGTTTTTACATCCTAATCCACAATGTGGATCTGGTAGTACCTTGACTTGAGATTAATTCGACTAAAGTACCTAGCCCCATTAAACCAATCCAACAAATCATTAATGCGAGGCATAGGATAATTGTTCTTTATTGTTGTTTTATTTAAGGCACAATAGTCAATGCACATTCTCAACTTGTCATTTTTATCCACAAACAAGACAAGTGTTCCATACGGCGACTTGTTGTGCTAAATATACCCCTAATTAAGGAGGTCATGTTTTTTGGGGAGCTCTTCCAATTCCTTTTGGTTTAACCTATAGGGTGCCTTGGATGGTAGGGTTAATATAGGCACCAGTTTTATCTTATGGTCAACCTTTCTATAAAGTGGAAAGGCATTGAGGAGTTCATTTGTTAGAACCTCTGAAAATTTATTAAGTGAATCCAAAATACAAGCAAGGGCTTGTTTCGCCCCTTGTGGCTTAAACTCCCCATGGGAGATTTTAAAATACATCAAAATAAAAAAACTAAATGATTTTAACTCACTATCTAAAACAACCAAGTTCACTCCCATTTCTACCAATGCAAAATTATACATTGCATCTAAGTTCACTAACTTAAAACCACATTTGGCACAAACTCTCAACCTACCTTCGTTGTGGAGGATGTTTATTTTGTAGGCATCCAAAAATGTGTTTCCTATAATTACATCAAAATTATCTAAATCACACAAGGTGAAGTTTTTAAGAAAATAAATTCCCCCACAAAATAGATTGACTCTTAACACTACATTAAATGAAGGTCTAACTATGCCTTGTGTCAATTACATCATGATGGGGTCTGCCACTAATTCAATCTTGACTCCAAGTCATTTTGCTACCTACAGAATCATGAACGAATTTGTCACTCCTAAATCCAAGAGACAACACACAAGTTCATCATTTATCTTACAATTCAATTTTAACAAAATTGAAAGCATCACTTTCATGTGCCCCTATTTCAACCATGAAACCGCTTGGAGAATTGACTTACCTTGGGCAATGCACTCACTTACTCGAAGTGGCTTGGGGCAATCTTTCACAAAATGTCCATTATTATCACAATTGAAACATTTGACCTTGGATAGGTTCTACTTCACCTTCTTAATCAATGATTCCTTGTTCGTTGACTTTTCTTTATCATTTTGAAACCCTGACTTACCTTGGCCCCACTTTTGTTTGTTGTGGTCCTTGCTCCCATTACTTGGGGCTTGATTTTTCTAAGTGACCCCACTTATGGTTTCACCCTTGTGGCATGTAGGAGCTTCATCCTCCATACATTCGACCATCTTCAATAGCCCTTGGCACGAGTTTGGAATATCAATCCTCTAATAGACTATGTTCCATGCCCAAGGCTTGAAATCCATGCAAAAATATTAACTTCCGAACATACTCATCTTTCAAAGGGACCACAATCAACATTCAACTCAAGTCCTAAACATAAGTGGCCAACAAACCCTTGTCGTCCCCTTGGGTGAGGTTTAAGAGCTCTATGTTATCCTGAAGCGCCAAGTGGTGTAATGTGAACCTCTCGTTTGATCGCAACTTGAATTCCTCTCAAGTGAAGGTTTCAAATAGGTCGAGTGTTTATTGCTTTTGGGACATCTACCACTCCCACACATGCTCCTTCAATAATGTTTGAATGAAATTAATTCATTCCTTATCAGTTTTAAAGCACTAGGTTTCCACATACGCTTCCATTTGGTGCAACCATGGCTGCACTTGTTTGGTTTTGGTCTCCTTCCTTGTGAAGGAATCCGATGGGCTTGCCTTGATGCTTGCCTTGGAGAAACCCCAAAGGGGCACTACCTATGGCACCCAAATTTTTCGCAATGCGGTTCATCAACCTGGCTATCTCCTGATTTTTTGTTGTGGCTTCCCCTTGTTGAACCACAAACACACAGAAGGTGCCACAAGAGCCACAATTTCTTTGGACAATCTCCACACCTTTGGGGCTTCCTCCTCCTACTTTTTAGGAGATTCTTCCAGAATCTAATGCTTGAAGGCTTGCTTGCCCCCTTTTGCCTTGGCACCCCCAAAGGGGTGATCAAGGAGTTATCGTCTCCACTCGATTCAAAGGAATGGAAATCAACATGCTCATTTGACTCCACAATTAATTCAAGAATTTTTTTCCTTCCCCTTTTGCTTCTAAAGAATCGTGGGAGTTTTCATTGGTGAACCCACATTCACTTCATCCACTCCCTTCCTTTGCTTGATAAGGGAAGGAATCTTCTCATGAGCCTTTGCCTTGCTTAGACCCACCTCATTTTTCCTTGTCTTCTTCTTCTTAAATTTTTGTGGAATAGGTTGTGCCACCTCGTCCACCAAGTCCATTAAATTTTAGGCCTCTTCATCACAAAGCTCCCCACCAACCATGGTTTGGGCTGCAATTACAAGCTCCTCCACGACAACGTATTTCTCCTCCTTTTTGGTCTTGTACTCCTTATTGGCCTTGGGTTCCACCATAGCTTGTGTGCTAGGCAATTGATCATTCAAGGCCATTTGCCTCCAAATGTTCACCTCCCCCAAACACCTTAGAAGAATTCACACTTGGCCTTAGAAACATGCTCTAATACCAACTTTCACACCTATTCATGCCTTGGCATCATTCCCACATCACCCCATTCCGTTCATGTGTTGCTCTAAATGCCTATGTTACCTAGATGTGGCACTTGGTGAAACTTCAACACTTAAACCTACTTCACTACCTTGGGCTAATCCTAACTTCTAAATGGGTGGGGCTAATACTCATTGGGGACTTTCCAAGTGGTCCACGGTCTTGTCGCTCGAAATTACCATCTCCCATCTTCCGGACTAACAACAAATTTTGCCTAGTTCAAAGACTTAGTGTGTTATGGCCGATGCTTCATGCTCCCCTCCTCGCACCTTCACTCACCAACACCTATGCAATTCATGAACATATCAAATTAGGAGTTGAACCTAACCCAACATTTAGATTCATAACCCAAGCCCACCACAAGGTGGTCCAAACTTGGGCCCCATTTAGGTGAGCCCCCACACTTGAGGGTCCGTTTAAAAGGCATGTCAATAATGTTCTGATTTGAATGCCTCCCCAATGTACCAAACAATGGTGTGCATTTTGAATTTATGGGCAAGTTTTGCCATGCTCCATAAGATCCCATCCTTGGATGACATGCATTTTGAGTTGATGGCCAAGTTTGGCCATAAGAACCCATCCTTGGGATCTATGTTATAATCTTGACAATGGGATCTTGCAAGAAATTGCACCCCAATGTAACACATCTCCACCTCTTTGATGTTCAAAAGTACATATATGTTCATTTGAAATGATATTGAATCAAAGATATCAATGTTTATATGTAACAACAAATCAAACTAAGAAACTTGTAGTCTTTTGATCCACTATAGTATAAGATAATGAAAGATGTGTTGAAATTAGACACTCATGCGCACTATCTTGTTCTTTTGCTCTTTGCCCATTCCCGTATGAGTGTGGATGCCACGCAAATGGAAACAAACTTATGGACACATATAAATCATCCCCAAAACACAAAGCTTGGCAATCCCTTCTCAATTATCTTCCTTCACAACACATACACACTTTCACACTATACTTCACCCACAACATAAGTAAAACAAAACATTAAACATACTTACAACAAACCTACATAGAAAATTTAACTTGACTCCACAACCACACATATACTATTTTCTTGAATAAAATCCCAACTCTTTTATTCTCCATTATCAAATTGACTACAACTATAAACATTGCATGGATACACCAAACATTCCTTACATGGCAACATATAAGTAACACATAACAATCACACTTGAAGCAACATCATTTTACTTGACAACCTTGTCCCATAAGCCTCTAAATTCCAACAATTGTTCATTCATCAATTCACCATCAAGGTACTGTTCCAACCAATGTTGGGCGGGTATCACATTTTTATGATACCCATTGGATCCAATTTTCATAAAACAATTTATAAAAGGGTCAAGTTTTCACTTTTTTTCCCCCCTACATTTTTTATGATAGGCAAGGGTATCAATATTTTTTTAAAAATTAAATCAATTCTCATTCTATTAGTTCTTGAAATTTTGAAAATAACTAGTTCTCTTGTGTTAGTTCTCACAAATCGAGTAATATTTATTTTATTTCATTTATTTATTAATATTTTATTTATTTTAAAATCTTGATATTATTATTATTTTTAATAATGAAAAAATTACAAGCATTATTACAAAAAAAAATTCAACACTATAAAAAAGTTATTTATTAAACTTTTACACTTCAACAACTTCATCCTTTTCAAATTCACCTTAAAACTTTTCAAACTTTTTAAAAAATCTACATCCTTTTCAAAGAATTCTAGTAAATTAGAAGGAGATTTACAACCTATTCTAGGATCATTAAGCGAGTTTTTGTTAACAAATATCAATTTTTTAAAATTTTCAATTTGCAAACAACATCTCCTAAGGTTAATAAGTATTTTAGGCAAAGAAAAATTCTTTCTATTTCAATTTGAGATCCAACAACATTCAAAATTTGACGAACTTCATGTAGGAAACATTGCTTCATGTTTCCACCACCATTGAAGAGGACATTTGATGTCCTTAACATCCAATTGATATTTTTTGAAAGTGAACAACTTGTGAAAATCCCAAGCTCTTCTTTTGGTTCACTTGTGCTTGCAATTTGCTCAAAAATATCCAAATTGCACTTCTACTTTAATATATCTTGCTCAACAAAATTCTTATCTAACCTTACCAAAGGATGCAAATGCTCATGGCATTTGACCAACATAGGATATAAGGTTTTTCTATCATAGTTTTCAACAAAAACAACACCTTGTTCCCTTTCAACAAATGAGCATACTATAGAAAGACTCTTAAACATACTTTAAATCTTTACACATATTTTCTTCTTCAAATGCCATATTGACATGCCTTTGAAAAAACATTTTCATCCACATGTCTTTTAAGAGAAGTTATTCCATTTGTCTTGTAATGAAAAATCAATATTTTCCTCACTTGAATTCTTGGATTTATTCGTATTACAAGTTATTGATGACAAAGGATACAACACATGATTTGTGTATTTTCAAGGTTAACTTTTGCATCATCATTGACACAATAAAAACTCCAACACATGAGCTTCCATGTGGTTTCTAGCTTTTTCTTTGAGCATCCAACTTTTTAATTTTTTTCTTCATTTCTTCATTTAAAAAAAAATTCAGGATTCTTGCTTCTTTCTATTTGCACACTTATTTTTTTTCATAATTTCATCATTCATATAAATTTCAATCATCTCATTATTTCCACTTACAACATTTTCATCTTTAAAGGACTATTCCATTAATAGTTATCACAAGAATATTTCTAGAACTAAAGCAACAACAAGATTTGCAAGCAATCTTTATTAACAAACAATTACCAATTATTTCACAAACAAAAAGGAAAGAAAAAATAAAACATTCACAAAGGTTTAAAATATTTTTTAAAATAAAAAAAATTGGGTTTAAAGGTTTTGAGTTTTGAAAAAACATTTACAAATGTTTGAAGGGTTTCAAATGGGTTTGAAGGTTAGCAAAATAAAATAAAATCGCTCACTTTTCTCTCATTAACATTATAAAAATGTATAATGGTATTTTTTTGAAAACATAGTATGGTTTATGGATATCCTACACATAAACAAACAAAAAATAAATTACATTTCTAAACAAACATATTACAAGAATTTAAAGAAACCAAAATAAAGCCAAAAAAAATCTAAAACCAAAAACTACTTGGAGATAGAAAACAAAGCACAAAAATAAATTCGCAAAAAAGAAACTTACCTTCTTTTTGGTTGTTGGAAAGTTTGCTCCTCCAAGCTCTTTTTTGCAAAAGAAGAAGGAAGAGGGAAGTACCACCAACATAGGGAACAAGGTAATGAGGCAATAAAGCGTAAGGCAACAAGGTAGCGAAACAACAAATGGGGGGTTCATGAGGTACTTGAGGCACAATGACAACCAAGCATTGAGGCAACGTGAGGTAGTGAAATAACATGAGGTAGCGAGGCAACAAGGCGATGAGGTAGCACGAAGTAGCAAGGCAATGAAGCAACATTCGACAACGAGGCAACATGAAGCATATAGCTAGGTGATGAGGTAATAGGGTGAAACAACAAGATGATGTGACGAAGTAATGAACCAAAACAACGAGGCAAGGCAATGAAACAAGTGAAGTGACAAAGCAATGAAATAAGTGAGGCACAAAAGAAATAAGTAGAAGGGGGAAAAAAACGTGACAAAATGATTAAGATAAGGGCCTTATTTTATAGGGGTCAATGTGGGCCTTGTGTGGTATGTGGGGAAGGACTATAGGAAGTGTTGGGGGCACTTGTGAATCATTCGAAGCTTTTAGGGAATGGGACATTATGAATGTAGAACTT
>Ga0116228_10006136_pt1 | contig 10742 bp, 8 predicted proteins | sample S1TSphfallax_2_FD_89694 | JGI IMG/M metagenome (GOLD analysis project Ga0116228, IMG submission 89694) | Host-associated microbial communities from peat moss isolated from Minnesota, USA - S1T2_Fc - Sphagnum fallax MG | ecosystem: Host-associated > Plants > Peat moss > Unclassified | place: USA... | reverse complement strand
TTATTTTTTAATTATATAGATTCACATTGCTAGTTGCTTACATCTAACACACCATTTTTTGGGGAGTCATATCATTGGCATCTTTGAAAACACCAATGCAAAAGACCACTCAAAATCAATTGATTTTGTAAAAATTAAGTTCCATTCAAATGAAAATATTGAATGACATTAATGCAACTTGAATTGCATTGAATTTCAAATTTTGAATTGATTTTAAATAGATTGAATGGAGTTTGAATTCAATTGAAAAGAAATGGGATGCAAACTAGTGTATAATGTATTGAAAATATATTTGTGATTATGGTGTTGAAAAAATATATAAACCAAAAAAACTTTTAAAAAACTTAGATTGGTGAAAACATAGTAAAAAAAAGCAGGGGTGTTAAACTAAATGTCCTTTTCCAAGGACTATACATGGCATGTGTTGTTTTTGTGTTGGTTTATAACTTTAAATTTTATATTTTGGGCACCTCATTTAATACTACATTTTAGATATAAATACATTATGACTACAGATTTATTTTACATCATGTATATTATGCATTCATGCCTTCTATCACAAAAATATGAACAACTTTTGTTGAAATCACATTTTTTAAATCCATATATTTCAAGGTCAAAAGCACTTTTGAACCAAATGTGTTCAAATGGGTTATAAAAACAATTTTCATCAATTCAAGATATTTTGCCCTTTGAATCGTAAATATTAAAATACTCTCCAATTTTCAAAAGGAATGGTGCACACTTGGTAGAAAAAAAACATATTTGAAAAAAAACAAAAATTGTCCACTTTCAAGGTTTGAATGCTTTGAACATGTAATTTATTTTTTATATGTGTCAAATTTTGAGCATGTAAACTTTGCATTAATGAAAAATATTCCCCCAAAAAATGATAATCCAAATTATTATACTTCATTTGTGATCTTTTAAACATACAAAAATGCAATTTTAAGAAATGTCCACTCACTTGGGTGGCTTTTTTAACTATGATTTTACCCAAATCCAAAAAAACACCTTGCCATTTCTTTTAACTTGAAAATCAACTAATTAGATTCCAATTTGGAACTATCCAAAAAATGACTTATGGAACTTAAAGATGTCTTACCTAAACTAATTTCGATAAATCATCATCAATATAATTTGTTACTAAAAACTTGTTGACTTCATAGACATACAATCAAAACTTTATTTATTGATTTAAAAACCAAAATTGCCAAAACACCATTTTATTAATCTACTTAATCATGAATTACCAAGAAAAATTTGAATTTATAAACTAAGATCTAATTTCAATTAAAAAACATGACATTAAACAAATAATGTACCATGGAATGAACTTAAAAAGGCATGTTGATGTGGGCCTAGGAATGTGCGAGCTTTGTAAGGCAAGCCATCATTCCATTAAGTGATAACAAGTTGTTCCAAAGCATATTGAAAAGCTTAGTTAAATTTTTAATGGTTGATTCACATTTCAAGTGCTTTTACTAATCACTAATATTGCCAACACCAAAAGTAAAGTTAGTTATTGATTATATATCCCACCTAACAAAACACTTGTAAAAATGTTTATATAAGACACAAAAACCAATTATGATGAGAAAAATGATAGGAATCAAAAAAAAAAAAACAAAACAAAAATAATTTAATTTTCTTTCTAATAACTTGCATTGTATCTAACTAATAGGGTAAAAATGTCAATCACATTACACTTTTAAAACTTAGACAAATGTTATGATCTCAACATACCTTACTTGCCTTTTGGGTCCAAAGATGGATTACAGATGAGCTTTGGGCACACTTACTTCCCATTAGATCACTGAATTTAAACTTCAAATGCAAAAAATATGGCTTCTAAAAGTTTTTGGCTTCATTACCTAAAAAAAAAAGACATTAAATGTTTTTTCTAATTTATCTTCAAGCAATGTACATCCTATTAATGCACATACTAAAAGTTAACACATGTCACAAATCACCAAACAATATCAAGCTCAAACCAATCATTATGCTTGGAAAATTTGGACAATTTATTCAATGGTCATATGAACACCCAAAAAAAATCAAATTTTTGTTTAATGATTGAATCCTAAAGGTTTATTAAACCCTAATTTCCAAAAGTAGTATCATGCGATGTCATTCTAGAACCTAAAACCCCTTCCCCCCATTCCTTCTCTTGTCCCCACTTGTTATTTGCCAAGGATTAAACTTCCAATTGGATTAACTCTCTTCTTGCAAGGATTGAAGTTATTAGGACACTTATTCATGGAGCATTCTTTGGTGTTGTTAGAGCATGTTCAATGCATATAGGTGCATCTTTCCAATGTTTTTGAAGATTCAACTAACTCCAAGTTGTTTGGGTGTACATGTGATGGTGTTCATCAAGGTGTTTTGTTATCGATCAATCATGGCGTTCTTCTTAGAGTTCAACAAGTTCCTCTCTTAGTGTTCCTTAACTTGTGTTTTTCAATAATAAAAATTGTTACTCTTGCACACATCCTTTCATGGTTTGAATGTCAATGTTCTTTAGATGTTTTTCTTTTTGGTCTTCAAGGGAATTTGAGTTTCCTTGGTTCAAACCTTTTGTTGTTCCCCACATGGTGACCTTCATGATGTTATTATTGTTCCATTGTTGTTATTTTTCAATTGGTGACCCTCCTAATGTTTTTGTTGTTCCATTGCTATTACTCCTCAATTATTGACCCTCTTCATGTTGTTGTTGCTCTTTAACTAGTGACCTTTTTCATGTTTTTGTTGTTCCAATACTACTGTTCTTTAGTTGGCAACCTTCTTCATGTTTTCATTGAACATTCCACTACAATGAAATTGGCTTGCTGTTGTTTTGTAAGTTCAATTTCAGCCAACCTTTTTGTTGTACTCAATGTTGTAAATGTTTTTTTTACTTTTTTTTTCCCTTTCCTTCCTTTTGTTTTTTTTAATTTGTTTTGTTGCCTCCTTATCCATTGCCTTTTGTTGTATAACGTTCAAATATTCTTTTGAAGTCACTGCAACATGGTTTTGAAAAGAATCCATTAACAATTTTCTTCCATTGGTCCTTCTTGTAAGTAGATGTGGCAACAATGTGCTAATGCCTCTTGAGTTGAACTTTTTGGATTTCTGAATTTTATTTATTCATCCATTGAAGGTTACTCCAAATTTTCAACCAAGTTTTCAAATTCATTGTTAATGACTTTAAGAATCCCAAGCATATTCACATAATACCTAAGTTGATTTTGAAATAGACCATCAATTATGGATTCATGAATTGTAATTTATGTTGTTGAGCCTATGTTGATGAATTTTTTTGTAATTTCATTTTCTATTCATTGCATCTCACCATCCCCTTCATTTGAATGGTAATCATCATCTTTTTTTTCCCCAGTTTAATTCACCATTGTGTACAAGGTACTAAAGCTAATTTTTTCATCCATGGCCTTTGGGTTAAGTGGCCAAATTCATGTAAGTCTTTGAACCTTAATATGATTTTTTTCTTTTAAGTGTTTGGTCTAATGTTTTGTCAACCCACCCAGCCAAGGTTATTTTATCTTGTTCAATGTAATTCCTACCAACCATTGATGTGTCTCTTTCCCTTCTAAAAGCAATCTTGAAAGGTTTGAAGCAAGCCACATCCAAAGGCTAAAGTGCATGTGATGTATGTGAAGGTAAAGTGATCATTTTAACCAAAACTCTTGTGTTTGTTCAATTGCCTATAAGATGACATGGGATCCATGTCCATCCAAGATGAATAAATGCCTATTAGTTAGGGATATTCCACCTAGTATTGACCTTTTGGAAAAAACAAAAACTCCTTGAAAAGGAAGGTTATCATCCATGTTTTTAATTGCATAGCCATATAAGTTATTGTTTTATAGTGTTGTATGTAATCATCTTGTATCTTCTTTCCTCTGAATATGTAAAACCATGGCAATGATGTTCTTATTGCATTAATAACACAGTTAATAATCAACCATTCCCTAGACTTGGGTATGGTGTTGTACACCTAATGTGAATTATGTTTCGCTAGAACCCTTGCTTTAAATTGTCTTCTTGTTTGGATGTTTATTTCATTAGAATTATAGATGTGATCTACATCATACTTGTGTTTGTTGTAGAAGGATTATAAGTTTTGTTAGAAGCTTTAGCAAGATTAGGTTGTTAGTCCTTATGTTCGACTAGTATCTAGTTCCTCAACTTGACAAATGTTGAGGTCCGGATGTCTTCACTTGACCTAATACCACTAGGAGGTCCTCAATATTCCTCCCCTAAAAGGTGTTAACCTTGTCTTCGTGAATTCTACCACTTTCATCTTTAACTATTGCAAGTTAATTGAAAGCCCAATTTCTTGCATAGCCAAAACCCAAGCTACCACAACCTAATCTTCTTCTAATGTTAGCACACCCCATAACCTAAGATTTTTAAATCTTGTTTTCCTATATAAGTGATCAAACAAGGAGGTAAGAAGTATTGCAATGCCTACTTGCCTTTTTCCATGAAGTTGTCCCATTTTCAATTGCATCAATGGCCTTTTCCAATGCTTCATTGGTCCATTTGCCTCTAATGTTCACATGATTGCATCTATTAATTCTTACTTGTTTTTAAAAATTGGTTCCTATCCAAAAGATGGTGGGACATTTTCTTTGTTTTGGCTTTGTTGCTATTCAAATCCATTTCACCTCCTACAAAGCACATTCAACATCATGATTTACATCCCCTTGGCCCCAACCTCCAACATGTTGGGGGTATGTGATGTGGCCTTACAAGAGGTATGCATTTGAATTTTCAATATTTTGCCCAACTCTCAAGAAACTATGAAAGGCCAAGGTATGTGTGAGTTGCATGTCTTTAGCTATTAGGAAGAAGTGATCAATGCACAAAATTGCTCAAAAGCATCCCAAACTAAATTATGGTATATTGTTTCTGTGCAGATGATAAGTGTGTACAACAAACTATGATTTCTGGGAGTTGGTTGAAATCTCCTTCTCTTATGACTACTTATATTGTATCTACGAACTATGAAACTTTGCACCTAGCAGGAACAATATAGAAACTTGTTGAACTTTTGGTTGTAAAGCTAATGTGTTACAACCTTTCCTAGATGTCCTTTTACATCCACCCCTAAATCCTAGTTATTTCTTTTTTCTTTGACAACATTAGGATTTGATCTTTGATGTTCAAGTTCTTGTAGCTCCTCTTTGGCTATTTTAAGATGCCCTCCTTGTTATTGTTGATTTGTTAGGATTATTTGTGATTTTGATTGACAACTTTCTATTCCTTTTATGTTGCCTAACCTTTGTTGTTCTAGCCAATATGCTTTCCACAATTGAAACTATCCCTCTCACAATTTGGAAGCTTTGACATGCTAAAAGAATTTTGTTTGTGAGTTTGAAAAAATGAATTATGTAACAAATTTGCACCAAAGCCTTGTGAATTTGAGCATGTTATTTTTTGTTATTTTTTATGAGAATGGGATGTTTGTAACATTGGGGGGAAATTGGAAGCCCATCCCCAATTAATGTGTAGATGATCCTCCTCCATTGGATTTTTGTAAACCTTAATCCTTGTTTATGGTTAGTTGTGTGTTATTTAACATGACCTACACACCCCATCACCAAACTTGTTTTTGTCATTTTAAATGTTTAGTCCAATTGCCTATCACCAAACTCTCATTTTCACCCCAAACTTGAGACCTTTGTAAATTTGGTCCATTTTTTTCTCTCATAATCAAACACTAAAAGTACCCCATGTTCCTCCCCTTGCATAATGAAATTCAACTCGTGACCCATAACCAAACTCGACCCTTGCAAAATTATTCAAAACTTTTACAAATATGCCCACCTAAACCCCTAATGCCAAGCACTCAAATCTGATAGCCGATTACCAATATAAAACTCAGAACAAAAATATTATTAACCAAGCATTTGGTGATAGGCTAAAGAGAGAACACAGGCCAGCTGCTGCACTACATGGGTGCTCGGTGACTGGCCTGGGTTTGGTGATGGGCCAGTTTACCCTAATATGTTGTAAGTACTTCAATCTGTTCACACCTAGACAGCCATGATGGGGTTTTTAAATTCATAGTCCCGTTTCCCACTGATCAGGAGGACCATGAACTATAAGGTACGTGGAGACGAGGTGTTTATTATTCACATCTCAAACGACGACCACGTGGCAAGCATGTGATTTAACACCTCGCCTGAGTCCCATGATTTAGGTTTTGAGCACCTCAATTATAGGTAGGTACGTAGGTACCCTATAACCGTAGAGCCCCCGCCCCTACCCTCTCCGTCGTCCAGTCGTCTCTCTCCCTTTGGTGAGTCTTCCCGTATTGTCGCTGGTGTCGCGATTGCTGTCGCCAGATTTCTCGTGTGCTTGCTTGCTCTGCTTCCTCCACGGTGTGTCTCTTTTCTCTCTCTCTGTGTCCGTGTGTCTGTCTGTCCCTGGTAGCCCGGTTGTGTGAAGCTTTGTAAGGCCGCATTAGGTGTTCTTTAGCCATTTTTGGGAGAGCTTTGGAAGTCTCTCTTTATCGTTTTGTTTTTGTTTTGTTTTTTTTTTTTTTTAAAGGGTTTTGTTTTTGTGGGAAAACTCTCGAGGGATGGAAAGTGCTCCAGACTGTTTTGCATTTGGAGCTTTGAAAGCTGAAGGGAAGGGGGACTTTCTTGCTTACTTGCTTGCTTTACTTATAACCTCCAGGTGATTGTGATGGAGTCTGGAACTTGCAACAGCACATCTGTGAAGCTTTTGTGAGATTCTTGAGCTTGGATTGTGTGGAGTATTATCAGGTTTAGAGATATAGGAAACTGTGGAACAAATGCGTGCCCTTGGAACATGAGGAGGTCGGAAAGGGAGAGAGCTATCAATTTTCCAGTGATGCAACTGAGGTATGAAATCAAAGGTTGCGGTAGAGGACTCGATATCTGAGCATCTCTTATCTTGGAGGGGAAAAGATTGATGATAACTCAAGGGAAGAGGGAGCGGAGGAGCGAGAGAAAGAACCACGGTGTTTTGTTGTGGCATTTCGTGAGGGGAGGGAAATAGAGGAAGTCTATTCGCTGGCGTCTGACAAAGTCGCGCCCGGGGGGTGCGCCACCTTGTTGTCTTGCTCCTGTTGCTGTTGCTGCTGGAGGACAGCAGCAACCCACGAGGAGGGTTCTCAACCCTTCCAAGTGGCCTCTGATTCAACCGTGGACGATAGGGATGCTCATATGGCCCCCTCTGCACCTGTGACACTTGCTCCTCCCACTGCTTCTCTTCCTTCAGCTGCAACAGCAGCAGCAGCAGCAGCCGAGCCTCCTTTTGTCATCAATGGCCATAGTGAAGTTCCCACTGTCAAACTCCCTGGAAAAAGTAACCTAAAGCATTCTTCTTCATCCTCCTCCTCCGCCTCCTACGCCACCAACGGGGGTTGTATTTCTAGGAGTGAAGCAGATCTTTTGTCAAATTCTGAAGCTGGAGCAGACTATCCTGGTGACGTGGTTGTTGCAGAACCTGAGAAAAGGCACTGCAAAGTGCAATGGAGTGATAACTTCGGCCAAGACTTGATCCAAGTTCACGAGTTTGAACCCAGGTAACAACCACAATCCACCATGCAACTGACAAAAATGGATCTGCTCTGCTTCCTCTCTCTCTCTCTCCCCCTTGGATCATCATGCCCTTATGAAAGGTTCCTCCTTTCAGACTTTAAATTCTTTGCAAACTCTCTAGCTCTTGTCTCTATTTGTCCAGAATCAAAACGGGTCCACCTTCACAATTCCATTCTCACTACATGAAGCTCAGCTTTGCTTTCAATTCCCAATCCTTTGCTTTCTCACCCTGCGGTGACAATTGAGCTGGACAATTGAGCTGGAAGGACCGCTGTTCATTTTTTCAATCTATTTACATTTGCTCAAGATGCAATGAGAAAAATCTCTAGGGAGATGGGTGTGCCTTGTATTTTGGAAGGTCAAAGGGGGTTTAGAATCTAGACTCTGCATCTTATAGTGTTGCAATACCAACAGCCCTCATGGTGATCATCCTTGATATGAGCTGGTCTCAAATCAGAGCCCTACTTTCTCAGTCTATGAGAGTAATGGCAACATATAATGTCTTACAACACATGTCAGTTGCATCAACCCGATGGAGTTATGAGTGTGACTGCAATATAGTGGCAATCCTGAGCACTTTGGAAATCAGTGACCTGATTGTGTGTCTCTTTAAGTTGAAGCTTTTTGTGGTTTCAATCAGTAATAGAACCAGCTTTTTAAGCTTTGGTTTTCTCTTACTGTCTGAGTCCTAGTGAATATGGTTCTGATTTGGAGCTTCATCTGGGAGTGCCTCTCTCTGAACAAGGATGTTGCTCTGCTCAATGCTTTTCATCAATCACTAAATTGAAACACCAAGGGTTGGTCTTGAGTATGTGATATGGTATATGGACTTGATATGCAGGCTAGTGGTTACACTGGCCTACATCCACTGTAAGGAGCTTATAAGTCAGTGGGTAAGGTGTGATAGATAAATCACTATCATTCATGTTACTGTTGATGGTCCCTGAATAAGTGAAAGACTCTGACTTTTGTTGATACTGTTAGTTTTATAGTTGAAGTTCTTCCTTTCTGTGTTCTTCATCTTCCTGGTTCTTCAGTTCTTTATCTAGAAGTCTTTTTTTGAACTTTGCCCTGGTTTTCTTAATCATCAGTATGGAGATTTCTTGATTCTCATCAGAGTTATTTATGAGTGGAGAAGCTCTGATTCATGTGTTCACTATGTTGTATGGTGATCAGTGATTCGGGTGATTCAGAAGACGACGATGATGATGGGGAATCATCACAGGCATGCACATGTGTGATCCAATGATGCCAATGGATTCTAGGGTTTGGTGATTTGGAGCATATGGTGGCCAAATTTTTGGTATAATGGTTTGTGTAATTCTTCTGGCATTGTTTGGATCACTGCTATCTGGATTCAAGGGACTGCAAGGAATGTGGCCTGAGTGTGTGTGTTCCTAGCACAATGTAGTAGTGCTCTCGAAGCTTGTGAGCTGCTCTTTCACCACTGTGCTCCAGTGTAGGTGTTTTCCTACATGAAACAGAATTTGCAGCTTCATCCCTGCAAGTGGCAACTGGGTATGGGATAACCTTCTCATCATTCCAAGCAGGAGTCTGTCCTCTCTTCTGAGCTCAAGGACCAAACCTGGATGTTGGGGTGGCTGCCAATTTGTTTGATCTGTGTACCCTGCAGAAGGACATATAGGAGGCATGTCAGGAACATGGTCACACAAGGAAGAGACAGCAGGGGCATTGTCAAATAGACTCAGGAGTTTCAAGAGAAGAAGCCATTTGGAAGTAGTCACTCTTTGTACCCCAGTGATTAAACAAAACATCAACCCCAAAGAGATATCTTAGATGGGGCAACACAACCAGCTTCCATTGCAGGTCAGCACAAGGATGAACATAATTTCTTATAGTGCATCTGGTGGATACCATCCCCATTCCTTGCATGCAAAGCCTTCTTTGTGGCAATGACCTTGCTATCCCTGTTTGTAGCTAGGTTGGAAACACTCAATTTTCTTCCTGTACTTGAAAATCACCTTGATACATGCTCTTTTTAGGCAGTGCAAACGCAACTGTCAGTAGGACCTTTAGTGTGAATGCAGGTGCCTTTGGGTGCCTTGAGTGCAAGGCCAGGTTTAGGTATTAGAGAGTAGACCTGCATGTTCTCTTCTGTGGAATTGAAAGTAGCATAACTGATTATGTCACAGTCCCAGGATATATTGTCAACATGTAAATCTAGGCCATGGTTTCAAAATGCTATGGTTTGTCAATGTGCAATCAAGCTCCCAATATTGGCAGAATATTGGTTGGATTTAGTTGCTGGCCCAGTAGTTCACGAGCTTTCATGCACAGGATGGTCCACTGGCAGAAGTATACTGGCCTGTACACTGTACTTTGGATTAACTACAGCCTTCAAATATGGTAGCATGAAAATGGGGTTTGACCTGTACATTTGCACAGGATACAGTGGACTCCACAAGGTTTAGTAAAAGAAAATGACTGCTTTTGATTACCAGGCCATACATGACTGGCCCAGGTGGTGGCATGTAAAATAGTCTCTCAACTTATACTTGCCAGTTTTTCATGGTTATGGGTTATTGTCAGCCTTGCACAATCCTATGCCACTTTTTCCAAATGCTACAAATTAGGGTTGGGGTTGAGATGTCTCAATGGGGAGGGGAAGGCTACAACCAATTCTCAGATGTGTTCTTCATTCACATACTTGACATAACTTTCTTCACTAAAGTCTCCCTGTGTTCAAGAGCCTGGACAACTCTGACGTAGGCAATCCAAAGCCTTTCCACTAACACTTTTCCAGCTTCCACTTCCCCATTTCCAACTCCTGCCCTAAACCCAAACTCTAAACCCTATTGAATGCTTTATTGATCCAAGAGGCACTGTTTGATCAAGAGACGCAAGTACCAGTGTTGGGTGGGTATCAGAAAATATGTGAGAATTATTCAGGGTTTCAAACCAGTTCTCAGTCTCAGTTTAAATACCTCATGGTATCATGTTGGGTGAAACCCAGCTGCATGGTTCTTTGTAAAGTGAGAACCGGTCATTTGAAACCTTGATAGAATGTATATTCATATTGTTTTGAAACCTTGACAAGGTATTAAAAAATTTTAGGGTCAAGGTTTCAGGATTAGAGAAATAGTTAGGTTTAAGGATCACTAGTCAAAAGGGTTTACTGTTTAGTCAGTAGTTAGATTTAGGCTTAGG
>Ga0116228_10006135_pt1 | contig 10743 bp, 18 predicted proteins | sample S1TSphfallax_2_FD_89694 | JGI IMG/M metagenome (GOLD analysis project Ga0116228, IMG submission 89694) | Host-associated microbial communities from peat moss isolated from Minnesota, USA - S1T2_Fc - Sphagnum fallax MG | ecosystem: Host-associated > Plants > Peat moss > Unclassified | place... | reverse complement strand
TTACTAGTTTAAGCTAGATAATAATGTTAAAATCATATTTTCATTAAGTAATTATAATTATTAAAAAATATCCTACAATCATCTTTGAAGTGCAAAAGACAAGGAGTAATGAAAAATTAACAAAAAGAAAAACATGAAAAATAAGAAAAATAAGTTTTTTTCCAAGTTACAAAACGCGTTTTTTTCTTTTCTTTGGAACCCTCCTATTTTCAAACCTCATAACTTTCTTATTTCTTATTCATTTTAAAAATTTAAAGTGCTATAGGAGCGCCAATTGAAATTCTACAATCATATTGTTACTTTAATAGCAAAAAAAAAAACAAATATAAAAGGAAATTTCTGGGTGTTTAAGAATCGGCCTTTGTAGTGTTCAATGGTTTTTTTGAAGTTTTGACCCCCTTTACTTTGGGGGACCATAACTTTCTCATTTCTAATCCATTTTTGACGATTCTTATTGTGTTAGATGCGCCAAGAGGAGGGCTTCAAGTTTTGTTGGAACACCAGAATCAACAGAACCCTCCCTCGGCTGCTATACTCTAATACATTAGTTGCATCTGATGTGCAACTAAGTTGGTTCCTGAGGTTTGCAATGGAATTTTTTATCCCATATCCTTTGGCTTCTAATTCTATTTGGTTTAGTATATAACTAGGAGTAATAACTGTGTTGTAACAAAACATCAAATGCCATTGGGGATGAGTGAATCAAAAAAGCTTACCCTTTATGAAATGGTTAATCTTAAAAATAAAATCGGATTATTCTATTCTTATTTATATAGCTTAAATCGAGCTATGTTCAACCTACTTACATACCTAAGTAAGCTTATTTACCTAATAGGGTTAATAATAACCTAACTAACTAGGCAACACGTGTCAACATCTTATTAGCCATAAATTGGACAATTTAGATATTATTATTCAATATTAAAAAATAGATGGCCTTAATTTCCACGTGTCACCATATAATTGGTGTTTTAAAATGGACACGTGTCAATTGGTCAATGAACGTTCCATGGTGTGCCACGTGTCATCATCTTAGTGGCATAAATTTTAATGATTGAGATTAATCCAATGAATTTTTTATTTTGAAAACAAAAAATTAATTAATTAATGACACGTGTCCACAAGCTAGTTATCTAATTTTAAAACATGTGTCATATTTTTATTAGTTGCATTGTAGTTGCAAAGAGAGTTACACATAAGGTGCAACTACATTTAGATTAGTATGTATGGATGAACATATATATTAACACCGTATATACATGTTGTATACGAATGTCGCATGTAACTGAATGTCATGTGCAACTTGTCTTATGCAACTACACAAATTTGCAGTTGCATGTGTCACATGCAACTGAATTTTAGTTGCAAACGACAGTTGCAAAACCCAGAATTTCTAGTAGTGATAGTCACCTTGTAGAACCGGGAGTAGAAGGGCAAAAAGTCACTTCACATTGTGGTGTGTCTGCCGGGAGGTGATGCTACTAAGGTGATTGGTGTTTATTTTGCATATGCAAGGAGATTAAACTTATTGGAAACCATCGGTGTTAGAGGGAGCTTGGATCAAGAATCAACACCTTGTGTGCAAGTCAAGAAGTCATACAATCCTAAGTAAGTTTTTATTTGTTGCGTTTGCATTTGAAATTTTAGATTGAGGAGCGAGGAAGGAGCGCATTAAAGCTTACAGGTACTTATGTTGAACCCTCTCAAATATTGTTTTGTAGTTCAACTTGAGAAATCATGTTGAATGATAAGGAAGTTGTCCCAAGTCCCTTTGTGTGTTGATTGGGAATCCTTGAATGCATAGTTGCTTTGAATTTTTTAGAGGACGTTTTATTGATGGTGAGGTTGAGTTAATCATTGGCGGGACCATTTGTGTTGTTGAGACTAGAGTGTGGTGGGAGTAATGACCCATTCCTCCAAAGTGTGATGTCTTACAGGTTGCCTTTTTCATTCGATAAAACTAAATCCCCTAGTTATGTTGTATGCCAATTAAACCAAAAACAAAACCATTAGTGTCAAAAAGTGACAGGGTACTTCGTTCCAGAGTAAGGAAAGAACACCTCCAACTAGTCGTTGAAGCCACTTTAGAGGTTCAAGGAGAAGGAAGGTTTGAAGATTGTATGTCAAAAGGCTCGATAGCCTTAGGATTAAGAAGAGATCATCAGCCACCAGATAGGGGGCCTATAGGGGTGATAGATGGTATCCATGTGGCAGAAGAAGGGCCTGAAGTTTGTGCCAATCCAGCTGACCCTAATGTCCACCATATTGACCCAATGATGCTCCTTAGAGGTCTTCCCATTACAGTTCCCAATGGTCTAAGAAGGGTTGTTATCCATACAAATCTTCCTAAGTTCACCAGCGTTCCAAACAAAGATCTGGCAACCCATGTGGAAAGATTTGTAGAAGTTTTGATAACTAGCTTGGTGACCAACCATGATTATTATCTCATTTGGTTCCCTTCCACCCTTGTTGATTCCGCCTATGCATGGTATAGGTCCGATGCTAAAGGATCCTTCAACATTTGAAAACAACTCCAAGTTGCATTCTTACGCCATTATAGACCAATGATTGGCCAACAACAAGCCTTAACTACTTTGACAAACATCAAACAGGGTCCTTCGGAAGACATCACTTCATATGTGTGTCGGTTTAGAATTATGTGTACATGATACGTGGGGAACTTGTTGAATGATGACACCATTCGTCATTACTTCATCTAGGGGTTCAATATGCCTTCCACCATTCGAGACATCCTAAACATGAGGCCTAGGAACTTAGACGTAGCAATTGTTGCGGCTTTAAAGGTCGAAGTAATTGACAAAGAAAATGATAGGATGCTTCAAAGGGCAAAGGAACCCATTCCGACATTCATATGTCTTTACCATCGTCCTAATGAGTTCCCTCGTTATCTTACAATTGATTACCATCATGCAACCGTTCCACAAGTCCCATTAATGTAACCCATACCCTTAGTTATGTTGCCACCTTTAGAGCCTATCCAAATGGCGGCTCCATCTATGGATTGTCAATGGGAAGAGTTTAAGGTTGAGGTAAAATGATCAAATGATAATTTCAAGGATGAGATGGTGAAGACCATGCGAGGAATTAATGAACAGATGTCATGTTTGGTCAAAAATTAATTTGGTGCTCATACGTCGAGCTTATGGTGCACCCATTACAAACAACTAAATCACACTGTTCAATTTTGCCCAGTCTTATTACAACATCAACCATCTCAATCCATGTCAGTAAACACCCAACCATATAAGCCCCCTCACCAAGTAGGCCAAGCCACTTGGAACCTAGTCATCAATTCCAACCACACAATTGTGGTACTTGTGGGAACAAACACCCCCCAAGAAAATGTTGGATAAAAAATCAGGTGATGTGTTCAAATTGTGGGGGATACCATCCTACCGATCGATGCAAGAAACCTAATAAGGTTATTCCATTGAATCCTCCCCCTAGGGATTATCATAAACAAGCCAGGGACAACATGAGAGGTGTGAGGTTCCCTAAACCTTTGGCAACCAGTGGCCCACCAAATCTCTTTTATGACCATCAAAACCATAGGCAAACCCACAACCCACTAGCCATGCTACAAACAAAACAGGGGAAAAACAATTTTGGGGTTTGTAGGGTAGAAAAATGGAGAGCTCTCTGTTTCTTGGGTGCTTATCAGAGAAGCTCTTGTTTCCATGAACTGATTTCAATAATCTTTAGTTTTTTCTTGGGCGCTTGTAGGAGATAATGATGGAAATCTGCTCTAATTCAGATGATCAGCAGCAGATCTCTAAACTAAGTGAAGATTATCAGCTAGCTAGCAGGATAGAAAAAGCGGGAAAAAATGCCCAATTAGGGCTCAAAAAATACAAACCGAGCTCCAAAGAAGGCAACGGCTCTTTTGTTTTCCCGCCCGAAAACGAGAAAGCTCCACTCTTCACGGATCGTCTCTCTGTTCCTCCCAAGCAATGGAGCAACGAAGCTCACGCTGCTTCGAGCTCCTCTCATTCGGAAAGCGACAAGAAGTAAGCTGTTGCAGTGCCAGAGGGATCGGCGACAACCAAAGAAAGGTGGAGGAAGCAATCCCCAGGCGGGAACGAGCAAGTTCGAACTGCCAGGAGCGATGGAGAGCTCGGCGATGGAGGTTTGCGGCGACCATCCCCGCCCAGAAGCCATCGTGAAGGTGCTCCGCAACTCGTCAAGGAAGTTCCCGGAGCTTTGGACAGCACTCCTCGATCTCAGGTTCTTCCCCTTATCTCTGTTCCTCTCTCTCGCATTCCAGAGCTCTATTCTGCTGTGACGAGAAGAGGTCCAAGCTTGGAAGCCGAGGGAGCTGACGCCGAAAGGCGCTCAGCAAGAGGAGAGCTCCAAACCAAAAGACCGGTCCCAAGTGAAAGATCTCTTCCAGGAAGACGACCGGAAACCTCTTCGGCCACTCCTCGAAACTCTGCTCTACCCACGCACCCGAGCAATGAGCCATGATCGATCATTCCCACGGGAGCTGCTCCCCAAGGTCCATCGCTAGTGGACCCGAACTTAGTTTTAGAAGCGGATTTCCCTTCCGAGTTGGTCTTAGAAATGCAGGGCGCGGCTACTAAGAAGGCGCGCAAAACCGTCATTGGACAGACTTTGGGTGGGAGAGCTTCATTCAAAGCTCTCCATGAATGCTTGAAACTCCATTTACCCTCCTCCTTTGTCTCTACCACGCTTCTGACAAGAGGGTATTTCTTAATCCTCTTCAAGAAAGAAGAAGGTGCGATCGCCGCCAAGAAGCGCACCATGGTTGATTGGAATGCACTTAGTCTGTCCTTCTCCAAATTCTCCCCGGACTTTGATGCCAACGCTCATGGATCCAAATCGCTCCTAACTCACTCAATTAAAGTCCAATTCCCAGACTTGCACGAGCAGTTTAGGAATGCCAAAGCTCTCACAATCCTGGCCAGTAAACTTGGGGAAGTGCTAGACATTGAGGCCGCCGACTCGTACATCAAAAGGCCGGCTGGCCCCATGGTTACAGTGGAGGTGCAAGACATCACCAAACTAGTGGGTTACATCAGGATCCGAAGATGGCAGAGGGAGCCGACACCTCTAACGTCATTTTGCAAAACATTCTCTACTCTGGTTTGCCAAACCAGTGTAGAAAATGCCGTAAATTTGGGCATCACGCACGTGCTTGCACCACCAACATGTTCAAGCCCCAGGAGGGGCATGTGCAATCCAATCCTTCACGAAGAGAGAGCGCAGGAGGGGCCTCAAGTCCGAGCTCTGCTCCTCAGATCTTAGACAAGATAATCAAAACCAAGCAACCCAAAAGCTTCTCTATTGATCCTTAGAGGAAAAATGGAGGATCCCAGAGAGATGGAGCATCTGAACCAGCAGGTCCCTCCCAGTTCCTTACACACACAGCCAGCCAGAACAACATCGCTTTTGAGAGCCCGGCTCAGGCCTCAAGGCAAAGGAGTCCAGAAGGAAAGGAATCGAGGGATCAGGGGATGTCAGACATCCCTGACCACTCGACTGGCTCCAAGGTCAAGGCAGGCCTGGCAAAAGAGCAACTCTCTTTCGGTCCCCCACAGCAGGAAGTTCGATCAAAGAAAACAAGAGAGGAAAACTCAAACCCCTTCGCCAGTCCAGGGGAGGGGAGAAGAGAGGTAGGAGGCATTAGCAGGTCCCCGGAGGATGCTTCGGAATGCTGGATCTTCAAGGCAAAAAAGGGGAACGCCCGAACAACACCAAGACTGGTCGATCCACAGGCCCCCTCTCACACCCCACAAAGGGAGGTCACTCCAGGGGGAAAGAGAGGCCCCCTGCACTCTGATGTGCACCAATCTTTCCTCTCCTCACTAGGAATCACTATACCACCAGGCAGAGAACCAGACAGGCTCTGGCCAGTTATAACTAGGTACAAAAACGCACAGAAGGAGACGCTGATGCGCTCCAAAGAACACACCCCTCTAAGCCTGCCTCTGAACATCAGGCTCAAAGGGCCAGCAGAGGAGCTTGAGGAGGAATGGTCCACCGACACTGCCTAGGGGGAACTCATTCACCAAGTGGAAGTTGAGCTGAAGGACCAAACTCTGAGATTCTATCTCAGCATCAGTGAGAAACCACGGTTAGAATGGTCTTGGCAAGATGAGCCAAGCAGGGGGGGGTGGAGTGCACCATCCTGGTATTCATCCACACTGGATTAAAAGGTGTTAGTGTCCAAAAAAGGAAAAATCTACATTGGATCGCGCTGGACCACACTCCGGATCTGAACAATGAGGTAGCATTCACGGTCCCAGCACACAACCTCCTCATGAAGAAGGGGGAAGTGCAGTCGTCTCGTCAAGAACTAAGGAACAGATTGGCTAGCATCCAGGCATCGCCTCAGGCCGCAAGAAAGAAGCGCCTCACCAGACTCAACATGATGATTCTGATGAACCCTGAGGTTGACACCCTAATCTTAGCTCAAGAGGATCTTAAAGAAGGGAGTGAAGGTAGTAAACTCCCGCTCACTTTTGTCACCAGCCCCCCGGGATCGATCAACCAGCCGGCTGCCCGAAGCAGGCTGACTTATGTTTGAAAAGACACTTTCGCTGGTTTCCCTCAATGTAAGAGGGATGAGGGGCAATAAGGCCAAACCCAAGCAGGTGAAGGCCTGGCTCACATCGCTGGAAACTCCTCCTCAGATCATTTTGTTTCAGGAGCACCACCTCAGGAAGGTGGAAGATAGGGACCCTGCCAAAGGGGTGGAATTCTGGCAGGGAGAGGTGTTCTGGAATGAAGGAATTCCCATGGGGCACTCCCAGAGGACAAGGGCGGGCACAACGATCATGTTGGACAAAACTGTCGCCCCCTTCATCGTAAACCACGGCACCCTGGACGCGGGCCGTGCCCAGTTCATCACACTGCAACCTCCAGGCGAGGGAGCGTTAACCATTATTAACATTTATGCGCCTAACCTCTCCACAGATCGTGCCCAGCTCTAGCAAAAGGTGAGCTAAGCAAACCTCATCGCGGATCATTTCATTCTGGGAGGGGAGCTCAACCATCAGGAGCCCTCGGAAGCCAGCAACTCCTCAGGCACAAGACAGTTGAGCAGGAGAGAGATTTCCGCTTGGCACCACATGACCCTCAAGTACGGGCTGTCCGATGCTTGGAAATTGGACAACTTTCACAAGCTCACAAAAAAAGCTTTCACGTTCGATAACGGCCAGCAGGGGTCTTCCTCTATGTTGTCCCGCATTGACAAGTTCCTGGTCTCCCAATCGGTGGAGGAGAGAGGAGGGCGAATCGTCGTTTCCGCCTCAGTGAGGAAGCTCACGAACCACTCGCCACTCACCATCTCGATCTGGGGGACCCATCAGACTGAGCACGGCAACCATCCACGCTACTTCGACCTTTCAATCCTAGGTGAGGAAAGGGGGAGAAAAGAACTGTGGGAGGCGTGGACTGGTGACCACCCCGCTCCCCTCACTCCCTCACAGAGCTTCGATTAGCCGGCCTGGCTGGAGGCACCCACTGACAGAGTGATGCGATGCAATGCATGCCTCTCAAAAGAGAAAAAGCGTGCCCAGGGAGCTTGCATCAGAGCTTGCTCCAAAAAGATACAACTGGTGGAAATCCAGCTTCAAGCGGACCCAACCAACGCAAAGGTTCGAGACATCCTCTCTGATGCTCAGGAGAAGCTCGCAGACGTCTTCCAAAGCTCCGTAGAGAGAAACCAGCATCTCTCTTCTTCCAGCTGGCTGAGGTATGGGGATACCTGCTCAAAAGCCTTCTTCGATTTCCATTGCATTGGGAAAAAGAAAACTCTCCTTTGGGAATTCAAAACCAAGGAAGGAATAGTCGAGGGTTAGAGCGATCTAGCTCTCTACGTCTCTGGTTTCTATGCCAAACTTTACACCTCGGATGCCACGGCCCCTGGCACAAGGGAGGCCCAAGAGGAATGTTGGAAAAGTGTCCCGGTCAAGGTCTCGCCAACAATGAATGAGAGGCTTATCCAGGACCTCTCCCTCAAAGACATCACGGAAGCAATCAGAGCGCTCCCCAAAGGGAGGGCCCCAGGTCATGACGGCATTCCGATGGAATTCTTCCAGGAATTCAAAGTGGAGATTGCCCCAACGCTCCTTCATGCTTGCTCGGCAATGCTCAGAACAGGAGCTACTTCGCCCTTCATCAACAAAGGGATCATCACCCTTATTCTCAAATCCGGGGACAAGGCCAAGCTCAATAACTGGAGACCAATCACCCTCCTGGGAAGTCTCTATAAAATTCTGGCCAAGACCCTTGCTAGCAAGCTTCGTATGGAGCTCACCGAGATTATCAGGTCTAACCAGACAGGCTTTGTGGAGGGCCGCAACATACTGGATAATGTATTCATGGCCCAAGAGGGTCTCGGCTGGGCGGAAGAAAGCAACCAGGATCTGGTGCTTCTCCTCCTGGATTTTGAGAAAGCTTTTGATATAATAGAATGGGGTTTCCTCTTTAGGGCCCTGGAGCAACTTGGTTTCAGTCAAACTTGGGTGCACTGGGTCACCTCCCTTTACCGAGAGGCCACCTCAGACATCAAAGTGAATGGGGTCCCTGGTCTTGTGTTCTAGCTTGCGAGATCAGTGAGATAGGGATGCCCACTAGCTCCCTATTTCTTCATTCTCACCACCGATGTCCTGGGGTACATGCTAGGCGACCCCAAGCATGGGGTCGAAGGCCTCACGCTCCCCAGAGGTGGTCTGATAAGGGATCAGACTTTTGCTGATGACACGGCTCTCTACTTGCAGGGATCCCCGGCAAACCTAGATAGAGCTCAGGAGGTGCTCAAGATCTTCTGTCGCGCGTCAGGTGCCAAGGTCAACTGGAAGAAATCAGCGGCCATCTGGGCCAGCCAGAGAGAAAAACCTTGGGTGTGGGGGGAAGAGGTGGGCCTAAAATGGATACCGAAAGGGAAAGGCACGAGGTACTTGGGGATCCAGGTGGGTTTCCACTTGCCCCCAGAGGCAAACTTTGACTCGATGATGTTTGCTTTTAAGAGCAAGCTCATCATCTGGAGCAACAACGCCCTCTCATTGGCAGGAAGGATTCTGGTTGCGAACTAGGTCCTTCTCGCTTCAATATGGTACCTGGCCGCTTGTTGGAACCCGGATCCTAAGATGAGCAGCCAGGTCAGGGGGCTCATCAGAAACTTTATTTGGGGGGTTAAGGAGACGCCCACTCGCGCTAAGGTCAAGTGGGAAATGCTGGCGTTCCCAATAGCGCATGGAGGACTGGGGGTCACCGACCCCAAGTCCCAATTGGAGGCCTTGCTAGCGAAACTCTTAGTAAGAGGGTTAGCCCCCGGGGGGGAACCATGGAAGGAACTGGTCTAGCACAAAGCCGGCCAGACAAGACTCCCTCTCCACGGCAAGGGACCCTCCATCCCGGATCTACATTGGCTCCTCGCGGCCCCTAAACTGAAACGCCTCAAGAGATCAATGTGGAAAAGCATCGTGGAAGCCTGGCTTAATGCGAGACCCGGATTGAGCAAATCGGATCCATCCTCTCCAGCCGAAATTCTTAGGCAGCCAATTTTTGGCAATCCATCCATCCTCAATTCGAAAGGCATCCCGCTCGGGGTAGGGGGCCTGAGAGAAGGAAGTTCCTTCGCGAAAGCCGGATATATTCAAGTCAAAGATTTCTAGAATGAAAAGACCAGAGGGTGGAAAAGTCTCATAGGCCTTGGCATGAGCTATCATCCTTCCAACAGGGAATGCAGGGAGCTGATTATGAATAGTATTCCCTGGCGCCCGGATGAACACAAAAACCACACTCGGATTGGCGACTAGATCGCCAACCCAACTCCCCCAACAGGTTGCCCACTTGACTGGGTTTATCTGGTCCTCGCTAAGGATGGTGAAACCGCCACGGTGCTCGAATTCCAAAGGACCACGCCCAGTGGGCGCATCCAGCTAACAACCAACCAGGCGCTCAGGATTTCCACTGCCAATTACCAGCCTGTCAGGGTACTCTCTCAGGAAAACCCCAGGGCAATGTTCAAGGTTGCCAGGGTCCCTCCGGCACCGGGGAAAAAGGCTCTCATCTACTGGATCTACGACATCGGTTTCATTCAAAACCTACCCTGGGATCCGGGGGAATGGCACTGGTTGCCTAACCCTCCCCTGGGCAACGCCCCCTTTTTTGGGTACTCAGCAAAAAAAGGCTACACCAACATACGCAAATCCATGCAAACATCGAGCATGGCTATCTTCCTCAATAACCTCAACCTGAGAAACACATCCACGACCCAATTAACGGCCAGAATCTGGCATAACGCGAACCCACGAAAGGTGGGCACGCTCATCTGGCAGATTCTCTATAAAGGCCTCCCGGTCGGGACCTGGCTGCAAACGATGGGTCTTCCCTCGCTCTGCAAGGTGTGCAACGACAACAAGGAGGAATCTCCTCAACACTATTTCTTGGAGTGCCCCATGGCGCAACGCGCCTGGGAAGCCTACAAACGTATCTGGTCGGAATGGCAAGCTCCTCACGATCTGGAAATCACAAGAAGATGACCCCCCTGGGCTCCTCGCTTACCACACCGGCGGCTTCACCTATCCTAGACAACCTTTAAACATATTGCGTAGCTTCATTGTTTATCGTCTCTGGACTGAGAGATGCAGAAAGCACTTTGATGATAAGTATTCCCTCAAAGCGACCCTCACCCAAGCCTGGGTGGCTACTGTTGAGGTCGGTATGGCTTCTTGGAAAGCTATTAGATCTCAG
>Ga0116228_10006134_pt1 | contig 10744 bp, 8 predicted proteins | sample S1TSphfallax_2_FD_89694 | JGI IMG/M metagenome (GOLD analysis project Ga0116228, IMG submission 89694) | Host-associated microbial communities from peat moss isolated from Minnesota, USA - S1T2_Fc - Sphagnum fallax MG | ecosystem: Host-associated > Plants > Peat moss > Unclassified | place: USA... | reverse complement strand
TGAATGTTGACTTGACATAAAATGTTCATGGGAAGTAGGTGTAAGTCCTAAATGATTAGCATGGTGTTAGGGGACTCAATACTAGAATCCCTAACACCAAGTGTGAATGCACCTTAAGTCTCCAATCAATCCCAATACTTGGTGTTGACTTTATGGAGCTTGCCGATGATCAAGGTGATGGAGGTGACATTTGCGAGGTTGCCCTTGATTAAGGGTCTAGGGTTTTGAGTACCAGTTTTTGCATTGAAAACCTCCCCAATTGCTCCACCTTCAAACAGGTCAAGTGACAGTAACATTTTTGTCATTTGGTGCTCCAAATGATTAGGGCTGCAAATTAAGTTAGGTCACATCTCAAAGCAAGTTGGACTAGCTTGCCATACACAAATGAAGCTGGTGCACCCTAGTTTTCAAAGAGAACTTTTTTTTTTAGCTTACTGGCATTTTTAAGACCCATCAAATCCTTTTTTCAAAGCATTTCAAGAATTTAATAGAAAGACAAAGGCAAGAGGTTGAATTATAGCTACCAGCGGCTTCATGAGTTTGGTTTTATGTGAGCTGAAGTCCACTAGATGACAATGCCTTGTGGTTGAAATGTGAATGTAATTTGCTAAAATGCCCACCAACAATTGAATGATGGATTTCGATGTTTTTTCAGGTTTCCATCTTATCAAAATGATTGCCACTGGAAGATGACCCAAATTGGAATTATGGCTAAATTAAGTGACAATATACAACTTTGGCTAATACTAGGCATTTTAGTTATTCACTTTGAGCTTTTGAATGACTTCATGAATCACAGTAACTATCGTGCAATATTGCTAAATTGTTCAGAACACCATCATGTGACATAGTCAATGAAATAATTGTAGTTGGACATGATCAGTTGTGTTCCAATCTAGCCATTGATTCAGGCACATGCTATTGTTATACTGTTCAAAGTAAGCAGGGAAATTAGCCCTATCCCCCCAGTGCCAGTTCTCCCCAATCTCATTGGAAAAGGGCTGGCCTCACAATCTGTGTGAGGCTGAGGTCAGGTATTAACAATGGAATGGAGCCTGTAGTGCACCCAGCATCATCTCACCCTTGGTCAGTTGTTTTCCTTCTCACTTTCGAAAGAACCCTGAAAAACAAAACTATTTTAAAGCAAGGATGACCAAACTGGTGTATTATGCAACATTCTGAAACAACCATCCAGTAGCTATAATCCTGGGAAAATACCAAAGGAGTTCACAATGGAGTACCTAGATTTGGAGAGTTAGTTGGACATCTTGGTCCATATTGTGCACATGTAGATAACATTCGCCAAACACAGATGGAAAATAATGAGCCAAAAAAATTGTTATGTCCCCCCCCCCTACTATAAATGACCCCTTGTCCAGCAATTTCTGTTGCTGCAGCTCAAAATGTAGGGGCCACTATTCAACATCTCGCTGGTGGAGAACTAAAGAACAATTAGAAATGGAACCAGAACATATGGAAAACTCCTCTCTGCAGTAAAAGCAAGAATCATCTCCAAATACCCATCCAATTCGGGCTTGCAGGTCAAAATGTTTGCTTCATATCCCCTCCTAGGGTACCAAAACCGGGCTTCCTCTCACATCGAATGCATGTCCTATCCAGATGCAATGAAGCTTAAATGCAATCATTACCCTTTCTGAGTTAGAAATCTGAACTCATCTAACCTTCTAGCACCCTCTCTTGGTTCAAATCTATTCAACAAATCAAATCTGCATGAGTACTGCAAGAAAGTTCCCACCTTTCCAGGCATTCTCAGGCATTGTATGGAGCAATAACAACACATGAGTTGTGGCCGCCGAACCCGAAAGAGTTGGAGATAGCTGTTATGCACAACAAACATTGGTTGGTTTTCATGTGTTTCAGGCAAAGCTGATCCTCACTAAATGCTATCTGTGACCTTTCTCTTCACATACATAAGTTGGATGCATAACGTTTGAAGTGCCTCACTAAGCTCTTCCAATATGTGACTTCTTCCTTTGATGAATGCCACACTTTGTGCTACCAACGATGGAATGTCTTTCCTGATCAAGGGAGGATAAGATAAGCGAAAAAAGCAGAGAATAGACTAAGTGAGATACTTCACCTATATTAACTTGGTGCTGCTTCTTGACATTTGGGACAGTATCAAAGGTAACCTGCTCCTCTGGGTTCTACACATGCAAATTCAAAGTCAGGTGATTTCTGTAAGCAGAGGCCAGTTCCAGAACACTGCAATATCCAAATGTGCCCAAACACAAACTGGTAATTTTGATCTGAAATTGCAAACATCAGTGTTGATTTCACACCTAATGGCTTCACTGAAGCTCCTTACAAAATTTTACAATATGTCAACCTTGTTCTATTGACAGGACTCAGAGAACTCAATAATCTTTGAACCTAAGACACATTTGAAAAGAGGTTCATAAGATCTCACAAATTGATTGATGGTCGGATGCAACCAGCCAGTTTCAATGGCTTTGATGGTTGCAATTGCTTCAAGCCCTCCCGCAGCACCAAGGCAATGCCCAATCATTGACTACAAGAAAACAACCAACAGTTAATAATTGAAATAGAAGCTTTTGCTCACTCAGATCTTCCAGCATAGGGTTTCAATTTTGGTGACAAGCGTTGGCTTCCACATCTGTGTCAGATTTTTCAACATTAAAATTTGCACCTTACTTTGACATGCAGTACTAATAGCTGTCCCTATGCTCAAAGTCCTAGTCATCAACTTCAATACAATGCACTCACCAATTTGATACCTTTAAACTAAACTCCAGACTTTCCCCTTGGAGTGGTCAATGAGAAAAGCAAACATTTCACAGCAGTTAGAGGGCTATAGCAGCCTCAACACAATTCACATCTGAAACAGATCAACATATCAAGAAGCTATGTAAGACAGATAACTGTAAGAGGATAGCATACTTGAGACAGCTGCTAATGGCTACAGTCCGCAGCCAGACAAAAGCATGACCCTGAGTGACATCAGAGTCAGGTTGATATTTGGATACTCTGTAACTACTTCTTTCAGGGAAAGATGGTTTAAGAGTGTCAGGACAACAAGAAGCAAAATAGCTCACTTTTGTTCCATTCATCTTGATATCTGAAGTGTTCTTGAAGACCTTCTTGATTGCATTGACCTCAGCCAAGTCACCAACAACAGTTGACGTTGCATGAGCATTGATATAGTTAACCTGATTGACATATCACCACATCACAACTTCATGAGTTAAGTCCCACCTAAACTTGCATATCGTGTAGCCATTTTTCTGTGTGGTGCACAAACACAAATCTATGACACAATGCAGTCTTATGAATTTTACCTTAGGCAAGCCCTAGAACATGGAAAACCACATCAATGCTGAAAATGAAACAAAACAGGGCAAACAATCGTGGAATGCTAAGAAACTGAAGGGCACACCTCCTCTGGCGAAACTCCAGCATCCTCAAGGCTTTTTTCGATGCAAGAAGACACACCTAAGCCATCTGCACGAGGGTCAGTCATGTGATAGGCATCACATGTAACTGCTCCACCCAAGTACTCTGCAAGGATTGGTGCTCCTCGGTGTAATGCATGCTCCAAACTCTCCATCACCTTCACAAAGATAAAGGTACAGTCACAGTCTTTTCTTGTGGACAATCATACGGTATCAGTTCACTAGGGTAGTTTTTCTCATTCAGTGCAGGCATAGGTTGACAGCACTACTTTCATAATTTCAACAATCATAAATGCAAGAAGTTTCAAGCACAGCCCAATACTAGGCCATCACTACCACTATCCCCAGGGTACTCCACGAGAGACAAGATTCAAAGCTGTGGCCAACAATTTCTTGAGAAACCCACCCACATACAGTGTGAGCCCTAAGCCCACTGTATCAATATTCCAATGGAAGCATCCAAAAGGGCCTGTCTCATCAGAGCAAATCTCACTTCCACTGTCACCAAGATACTCTAATACTTGAAAGATGAGACATGTGTCAGAAAAAACCTGTTCTGGAAAGAGACTCTGGGCTATTGGAATGGATCATAGCCTTGATGATATTACATCTTCAGAGCACAGATTAAAGTCAACTTCCACCATCTTGAAAAAATCTAGCTGAGTGTAAAGGTCCAACCATCTGCAATTACAAAAATAAAAATACATCTATAAAAGGTCTTACCAGCACACCTGCACCTTCACCCATGACAAAGCCCTCTCGATCCTTATCCCAAGGCCTCGAAGCAGTCTGTGGGTTATCATTTCTCTGTGACAAAGCTCTACAGGCAACAAATCCACCGAGGCCAACAGGAATAATAGCAGCCTCTGTGCCTCCAGCTACCATAACATCTGCCTCTCCCCGACGGATGTGATTTGCAGCAGCATAGAAACAGTAATTGGAAGTTGCACAGGCAGTTGAAATTGAGTAATTTGGACCCATTAGACCCAGGTCTATAGCAAGTAGTGCAGAACCCATGTTTGTGATGGCATATGGAATAAAAAATGGTGTAATACGCTTGTAGCCCTTCTCTACAAGAGCTTGCACTCCATCTGAAAAAACTGTAAGGCCACCCATGCCAGTTCCAACCAGTACACCAACTCGCTGCTTATCGATCTACAAACATACAACCAGAACAAAAAGCCATGTATCCTCCTGTCAACATCTCCAGAGAACACATTAGTTGCTTCAAGCGAAGTCTGAGAAAATACTCTGAAATTGTGGAAAAGTACTATAACCAGTGTATTTAGAGCTGACAGTGACTCAGGCTGTTACCTTGTTAAGATCATCTCCTCCCAAGCCTGCATTTTCAAGAGCCCTTTTTCCACTGACCAAAGCATATCTGAGTGAGTCATCAAGTCGACGGTCGTTCTTTCCATCAATATAGCCTTCTCCAGAAAAACCGCGAATTTGTCCAGCAAACTTTGTTGGGAACTTGGATGCATCAAATCTATCAATGAGTGATATGCCACTTGTTCCCTCAAGAAGTTTGTCATAGAATACATCAACATCATTTCCAAAGACAGAAACAAGACCCATGCCAGTGATAACCACTCTCTTCTTGGGGTCTGTTTCCCTTTTTGGAGCACCAATGGTTGTTGCTGCTGCTGCTCTTGCTACAGAGGGTCTTCGCGCTGGTTGAAAAAAAAGAGCACAATATGAGAATTATCCACATTTCAGGGACAAGGAATGGTGAAAGATGCGTGTGTAGTACAAGAAATTTATCATACAAATGTTCATGGAAAAGAAAACAGGACCAAACTTGGTGGCTTCAGGATAGCTTGAAATTTGGAAGACTGGAAAGAAAGAATGGGAAGTGACAAACAAACTCAGTTGGAGGATTTTCTATTCAGGCATTCACTACTTCCTCATCACAAATATGTGAGCTATTGGGACAGTTGATTATTTCTGTACTTTACAAACATAGCCTGCAAGGTGTAGCAATATCTTCATAATTATTGAGAAGTTCTCCATATGTATGATTTCAGTCCACTTCAATAGCATTGAGAGACAATAATAAGGATATAAAGTTCTTAGATCTGACAGCATGTCAGTGAACAGCATAAACCAGAGACCCAACCCTAAGAAACACAGGAGAAACTGTTGAGACATTTGAACAATAAGGAGATATCACATGAGGAGACATCACATACATATGGCAAGAAGAACAGAAGATAGCTCTTGACAACATTTTCTGAAAGAGTAGATGCAACAATGCAGCGCATGAGAACAGAAGCGATTCTTGCCATGTGCATTACAGACTACAGGTGACTTTGAAGCAACAGCTGATACAATTTGTGCATAATAAAGAGTTCCAGAGATGGGCATTTTTATGCTAAATAGGACTATCAATGAGAGCACACCGGCAGGAGGCTTGGAAAGAGCAGCAGGTCGCAGTGCTGATATTTCTGACACTGATGCAATTCCTGCTTTCAGGCCCTGAAAGGACACCAAAGATGGCCTGGCAACAGCAGCTCCTCCTTGTGTCTGCATTGGTGCTTCCAAAGTCCTGTGCACCATCCCCGTCCCAAAGCAGCTAGTGGCAGCCATCTTTCTGTCCTGTTGTTGTGGCACCTGCTAAGCAAAGAAAATCAGATAAGTTTCACCTCTTCATACTGATTACAGTGCTGCAATCTCCTCTCTTCGAGCCTCAGTTTCGCTATGGGGGATCTGTCTTGTTCAGAGCTTCATTTCTACCTACATACCGAGAACTCTCACAGGATAGTCGATCTCGTGGAACGCTTTCGATTTGAAGCTCTTGCACACTCTCAAAGAAGCCTAATGTGCACTTCTGCATTCTTGGCGAGGACTGAGAAATCCATTGCCAGAAGAAAAAGAGAAGAACCTATCTCTTCTTTAGTCTGCTGTCAATACAAGCAATAGATGACATTGTCTAGGAGTCGCCGTGGTGATAAGGAGTCCCTTTGCATGCGCAAGGAATACAGTACTAACAGCTCTTAAATCCCTGGAAAAACAAGCGTTCCAGATGCAAAATTAGATCTGAAAACGAACTCTAGCAATAATTCTTGACGAAGCTCAGGAGAATCGATAGCCTTCTAGGAAAGCTTCGGAATCGAAGTCGTATTTGCTAAAATCTCTGCAAAACAATGAACCTACATAGACTGACGATATCGCTCCTGGTTCCCTTTCAGGCATCCAATAGTGAGGGAAATGGCACAGATCATCAGGCAACGAAGCACTACGAGGGAGGCTCGCAGTGAGAACAGCAAGAGAAACATACTCAAAAAGAGCCACAGATACAGTGCAAGGATTCAATAAAGCACTCAAAAAACCAATCCTAGAGAACTCGCTTCTTCCGTCAATGCAAAAAACGAGAAAGGGGATGAAGCGACCAGAAGTTGGCACCCGTAGTGTTTACCTGCAATATTGTGGAAGGCAAAAACCTCAGGGGAAGGAAGAAGAGGTCGAGACCTGAAGCCCCACAAAAGTCGAACACTCCTGAGTCGAATAAGAAATGGCGACGTTCGTTGGGGAGGGGAAAAGCGAGGCGGAGAACACGAAGAGAAGAGAAGGGGGAGAGGAACGAGGAGGAGGATGCACGATTGTGGATGCGTTCTGCGTCGACGAGCGAACGCGCGCCCACGAGAGAGCGAACGAAACCCGCGCTGGTGCGTTGGAGGCGGAGGGAGAGAGGGACGGGCGACAAAGAGCTCTGGGTTGAACTGCCGCTTTACCTCCTGGCTGCGCTGGCGCCGCCCTGCGGCTTTACTAACCTGCTGCTCCAGGGGGGCGGGAGGGTAAAAAACATTAAAATGACCTGAAAAGGCTTTTTACTGTCCTTGTCAATATAGCCGGCGGTGAACCAGCACCTACACGTGTACCATAGTAAAAAGTAAAAACCAATGCGGGGCGGTTATTGAGTTTTGACCCGGTTATCAGACCGGTTATTGATAACCTATCAGGTCGGTTATTGGTTTTTAAATCACCGGTTTAATAACCTAGTCGTCCGGTATTCAGTTTTTCAAAAATCTAATATTAATCTACTTGGATGATCTGGTTATCAATCCAAGTAGGTTATCAACCCAAAAACACTAAACATTTTTTATAATTAAAATTCTCAAATAAAAGACAAAATAAATAATTTTATTATTTAAAAAAAACTCCCTATAGCAGCAGCAGCAGCTGGTGTATATAACCAACCAGTTAACCAGTGATTATCAATCAGGTAATTGGAAAACCTACTCTTATTATGCATAATTATCAAGCAAATTTTGATACCCTAATTGGCATTCAATGGTTTGTTGATATTGATAACCTAACTGGCTCAAGCACACACTATTTTGCTTGACCTGGTGGGTGAACCAACAACACCCACCAGCGCACCATCCATTGGATGTCTGTTAATACTCAGTTGTGGATGAATCTCAACTGAGTTAACATTTGGTTTCATCTTGGTAACCCTAACACAACCTGCTTGCTTGTGAGTTGTTAATAGGTAGGTAAGAAAAAAAAAAAAGTAACCGAGTTAACCACCATGGTTAGCCAGGGAACTGAAACCCAACAGAAAACTGTTTCCTGATCACTTACCATTCATCCTTCATGGTGTCTTTCCACCTAGAGAGGTGATCACCTCTGTGACCTCATCCTTATCCACCTCATCCTTGAACAATGCTCCTGCCCTAGGGCATTACCTTACACCAAGCAATTGGAGATTCTGTTATTCTCATTTGTGTGTGTGTGTGTGTCTTGGGTGTGCTTGACCTTCCTTATGGCTTCAAACTATGAGTAGTTGTCAGATTGACTATGCATCAACTTTCACCCCTTATAGACCTCTCTCAAAAGATTGGAACCAGGGGTTATTAACAAAATCAAATACCCACACACCACTGATGAATCTGATCATGAGTAGTCGCTACCTCTTAGGATTGTTGCATAATTTAGATTGTAAGTTCAATCATGTTGTAATTGATCCAGCTCTTGCTCCATGATCTTTTAACAACAGGCCACTTCAAGGAGAGGCACCCAAGCACTTGGGTTATCATCAAAGGACTTGTTTTGGCAATGGTACGAATGTTAATATAACTTCGATCAGTATGCTGCATGTTGGGTGGGTACCAGGCAAGAGCCCTGCTATATAGACTGATACTGATCCTCATATCAAAGAACTCACCAGACTGGTATGACTTGATCCAATACTGAGCACATACCAATACCTGCCTGGTAGGGAAATGAGGTCATACCAGCCTCTTAGCATGTTCAGAGAGTGCCATTCCTGTGTTTTTGATTCCAGAATCCTGAAGTGGTTTGAAATTATCCTGGCATCTGAGCTAGAATCATATGGCTGCCGGACGTCCAAAGCTGGAAGCATGTCAGGCAAAGATCTGAGCTTGAACATTGAATGCAGTTCAAGTCAGATCATTGCTTGAATTTACAGAATCAGGTGTCCATGGTATTGTGATCAGTATTCCAAATTCTGGCATCTCCAGGAACTTGAGCAAGAATACAATTACATCTACAATACATAATGCTTCTAGCTGTGTAACCCAGAATCACATGTTCTAAAGACCAGGAATACAACCATACCATACTATGTCTCTATGAGATTGTCCAGAGAAATTTCCACCACAACACTTTGAGGGTACAATGAGAAATGAGTATGGTCATCACCTTGTGAAAGGTGCTCACAAATTGTCAGACCATCACCTTCATCACAAATAGCAGCGAAAAGCTACCATGACAACCCTGTGACTTCATCAACTCCCAACAGTCGTGAATGTTGATGTCAATATATGAGAACCAGCCTAAAATTCAGGTAAATAAATCATGCACAATCTGCATCCTGACTTTCTGTCACATTTCCAGAACCAACAGGAGACTCAGTCATGACTCATGATGTTGGCTAGCAATCAAGACACATAGCTAATAAAAAATAGGTCAATAGTATCCTGATGCAAGCTGCAACAAGTTTATGAGTGTAAGCTTCATCTCATTTTAATTTTTCAATGCCAGGAGCATAGCTACAGTTGTAGTTCCAATGTCATTCTATCAGCAATACTTTCTTAGCCAGTGTGGTGTTTGCTATGAAAATTTGTTAATTGTTACACTTATACCAAAGACCACTGCTGGCTTTAAACCCTAACAAGTCCAGGTTAAGAGATGGAGAATGTTCGAGCACTGGATACATCATCAAGGGGCTACTGAGATAATGAATAATCAACGGGGCAGAAAGTGGGGGCTTAGATAGGCTAAGAATCATATGCAGCTATGTTTTGAGGCTCACATGCAGGTTCCCATAGCCGAGCGAATGTGGCCATGGCAGCAGCTGAACCTACAGCCCCGCATATCTGCCACCTAAAGACTCTTGGCCATGTGATTCGAGGCCCTGAACACATGCACAGCCAAATCAGAAACTCTGAACAACCAGTGCACGAAGAAATCCACAAGAAGTCACATACAACAATTTTACTATAATCCACATTCTCTAAGGACTAGAGTCAAACTGCAACAGAAGCTGATGAAGGTTTCCAAAAACTTCTTTGGAATCATAGACAATTCACAGTACTCAAATCTGCTGGAATTGTAATCACCAGCGCAAGCAAGGCTGGTATAGCTAACTTCAATACCACCGGAAGCAATTCTGCAAAATGCAATCACGATGCAAAGTTCGAGACCAACCGTAGTGGATCGAGCACAAGGGCCACGACAGGAACACTCCACCTACACCAGCAACAGTGGCAAAGATACGCGTCATGCGCCCGCAAGGAATGGCATCTTCGCGCATCAATTCCCCGCTGGATGCTCCGAGTGCCTGTCGCAGCGCCATCGCCAACTACCTCTTGCGCTCCACACACGCAAATACGCAGCAGGATTAGGGTTTTGGACATCAGGACATTTGAGTTCTTCACAAAGAGAGCAGGATTAGGGTTTTGGACATCAGGACATTGGAGTTCACACAGAGAGCAGGATTAGGGTTTTGGGTTTCAGGACATTTCAGTTCAAATGGGTTCAATTATGACCATGTCTTGATACCGAAAAAGGGTCATAATAGAGTTTATCTGTAAAGTCACCCTGTCCTCACCCTGTCTTTGGGCCTGCTTTCAACCCCTAATCCTATCCCCTCTTTCACTGGTATATGCAAAGTAATGAAATTTTATTAAATCTCAGTATGAAACTCAGCATTTAATGCACAAGGTTCGAGAGTAATTATAGTAGTTGTACAGGCAGGAGCAGTGAAAATGTATGTAGCAGAGCAGTGGAAGCCATACAAAAAACAAAAGACAGGATGAAACTCAGTTTACCACCAAAATTGA
>Ga0116228_10006133_pt1 | contig 10744 bp, 9 predicted proteins | sample S1TSphfallax_2_FD_89694 | JGI IMG/M metagenome (GOLD analysis project Ga0116228, IMG submission 89694) | Host-associated microbial communities from peat moss isolated from Minnesota, USA - S1T2_Fc - Sphagnum fallax MG | ecosystem: Host-associated > Plants > Peat moss > Unclassified | place: USA... | reverse complement strand
TTTTTTTTGGAGATAATTTTGGACTCGAATCTTGAAAAGACTCATTCCCACGACCTTTTTTGGTAGAAGAAGAATGATTAATCTTAGTAGATGGTAGAAAGAAAAAAAATAGATTGGATGTTTGGAGTAGTTTTGAAAGAATGGAAGTGAGTGGGGGTAATGTAGGGAGCTTGAAATCTTAGAAAAAAATTTACAAATCCTTTCGGGTTTGGCAACATAACTGATTATTAATTTAGCTGCAAAGTTTAAAATTTGACAGGAAGGTGCGCCTTGTAGTTAGCTTTCTAATGAGCTAAAACAAGCCAGATTTGAATAACACATATGTGACTGGTGGTTTGCAACCAAGTTGAACTTCCTACCTTCATAAAACCTTCTCGGGTTTGGTAGCGTAACTTATTACTAGTTTAACTACAAAGCTTAGGATTTGGTAGGGAAGTGCACCTTGTAGTTATTATTTTTTTAAAGTTAAAGCAAACTAGATTTGGATAATGTATGTGGTAGGAATAATATTTTAAGTGACTTGTGGTTTTTAGTCAAGTTGAATATGGTGTTGAACCCTGAAAAGTTGGTTTAAATGAATGAAAATTTAACATAAAATTTTAGGATTTGGAATGTTTGAGCTTGGAAAATGTATCTATCAATTTTAAATTGTAATTGATGCATAGGAAGCAAACTATTTGGTTTCAACTACAAACACAATTTAACATCTAGAAATACACTTGCATTTTTTTTTCACTAGTAGCATATGTATTTTCAAATATAGTCACCTCATAGAACCGAAAGTAGAGGGACATAAAGATGCCTCACAATCAGTCAAAGCGCCTTTGGAATTAAAAGTTTGGAATTTGAATTATGGAAATGAAAATTTTTTATACAAAATACACTAATTTCCAAATAGGGTCCTATTAAACCAAATGGTTACAATTTTATTACCAAAAACATATATAGTTGGAAAAAGATATGTTTATGCCACCATCACCATGTGGATTTGCATATAAAGTTCAACCTATGTGTAAGTATTGCAAAATGCCAAATGTTTATGATTGTGAAGCCCTTGTGATTTGTGACCTAGAAGGATGACTAATGGTAGGATTTTGATGTTAGGGTTGAGGCTCACAATTTGGGGTTTCAATTGTTTCATCATGAATGTCATGTCATTATCATCATCATCATTGTTGCGTCCTAACTCTGCTTTTGAAGTGTCTATCCCACGCAAGGTTGTGATGATATTTTGCTTTGAATGTTTTGTCACAAATATTTAGTGGGGCACCATCCCTTAGTATCAAAAATGCCACCATAAGTACATGGTCATTCATAATTATGTTCACCTACAAAAGTAATTATTATTTGAACAATGGGCCTTTTCCTTTGAATAAATTAACATGCGAATGAACCTTCAATAGGTGGTCAAAAATGGTTCATGGAAGCTATAATAATGACTAGTCTTGACCCCACATCAACTTCAGGTATCAAGGGCTTTGGATGCCATAGGTACTAGTTGATTAGTGAATGGTCAGAATTTTAATCACCTTTTGTTGTTTTAAGTCTTGTAGCTTTAGGACTTGAGGGTTAGATTTGCAACTTGGGGTGCATTTGTGTTAATGACCATATGCAAGCCCACACTTGGCTCCAATGTAATATCCCCAATGTCATCAACTACAATATTGGCATGATTAAGAAGTGGGTCCATTTGTATGTTTAAAATGTTTATTAATGTATGTTGTGCATTAAATTTTGAAATGATGCTTCAAACTAATGGTGTGTTTGAACTAATGTGACGGGTGATGGGTGCAAATGTGCGTTCATTAACTCCAATCAAAACCCAACACTCATGTGGGAACAAATCTAGGTCCTTCATGGGGGGTGTTAGAAAATGGACCTTGACTTTTGACAAAAACTACAAAATATTTTAAAACAAAAGCATAAGTGGTCAGGTTATTAGTTGTTTTTCACAAAACTTGGTTTAAGGCCTCCTTTGCATTTGCATCATCATGTAGGCAAGCTTCATCCAACAAGTATGTATTGAAAAAGGCCCCTACATAATGTAAATTGGTTATTAACATCCTCCACCTCTAGTAAAATTGATTCTCAATCACATATGTAAGGTTTGATAGCAATTTTAACGATGGATCTTGTAATGATAAAACATGTTGTTCCAATTTTTTCATGATAAGCCACGCCCTCCCCATGTAAGGTTGTTTGCCATTAATAACCTCAATGACATTAAGACTAGTTCCACCATGTGTACAAAGTTGGCACAAGTATGCCAAAACTCATCCCTCCTTATGTTAGTTTGAATAACTCTTGCCTTGGCGAACAACTTTAATGATGACTGCCACATAATGAGTTAACAAAAGTCGTCCAATTAAGATCAGCAACAATTTGCTAAATGGTAAGTCTAAGCTTGAACAACCTTTCAACCATTAAAAAAAAAGTTGCAAACTGTGTTTTCAAGGGCTTTATCAACATTAAGTTGGTTTTATAGCGATGAATGATTGCTAGTGGGGCATGGTGTTGTCATATATGAAAAAAAAATAGTTTTTCGCTTTTTTCACAATTCGTTTTACCCATGTTGCTTTTCCCCAATCTTCTAATAGCAAGTTTAAACAATGAACAACACAACCTTGAAAATAAAGATTTGGAAAATGATGGATCAAAAGGTCAACCACACTTTTCATGTTTGAAACATTGCTTATACAAATTTGTACAATGTTGTCGACTCTAATGGTTTCAATGTCTTTAGCCAATGCATTACATATGTAATGACCATCAATTGAAATTTAACACCAATTGTGAACGCAACATGACGATTTGAAAATCAAACACCCATAAAGGTTTCACCCCTTCCTCTCGAGGTATATGGTAGTGGTTGGTGTTAAACAACATGAAGCCCACAAACCTCAAAAGAGAAAGTGAGTATTGACATGCAAGGTCTACATTTTATTACTAGGCACATTGAATTCCATCGCCAAATCAAATTATGTTGCTAATTAATAGTGGAGATCGTTCCACTATCAATCGGATGACTCAAATCCAAAAACATGCACATCAAAAAAATTCATTTGGCAACCAAAAATATTCAATTGTCACAAACTTTATTGCGACCAAAATAGGCTTAATTTTGGTCGCCCATAACTTGCCTTGGGCAGCCCAAGAGTCCTTTTGACCTAGGTTGACCTTATGTTGACATAGGTTAATCCTATACTGATGTGACATAGGGGTGCGTTTGCATCTAGATGCGTCTGTTGTGTTGTGACGGATGCACAAATGTCATGGTAACCTTGGCATTCATATAGTTAGTTCAACTACTTCTTTGCATAAAAAAATTGTTCATTAGCAAAACACCATGCAAGAGGTCATAAAGGAATGCACCCTAGTAGGGGTTGCACTTTTAGACCATGCCAACTCATTCCTTATAATTGTTATATCAAACAATTGGAACATTCAACTCAAAAAGGCGAAAAAAAATGTTAAAAACCAATGTTGAGTGGGCCTTATTTGGTGATTAATCAATTAATAAATTCCATACGAAAGGTTGCCCATTTAGAAAACTATTTATTATACATGTTAGGGGAAAAAAAATATCAATCCACCTAAAATTGACTAAGATTGGGACTTTTGAAAATAAAGCCTAAATTTAGTCATTCAAAAGTCCATAATTAGTTGTTGGTTAAAGTTTTTGTTGTAATTTTTTCATTTCATATTTGTTTTCCATCATTTATCATATATTGAGTCCCTATAAAAAATATTGAAGTGAATTATAACAAAAAATGCATTTGAATGTTGATGCAGAACTAAGTTATAATCCATATGTCCACTTTAAAAGTCCATTACTATATGATTGGTGTATATTTATTGAATTTCATGCTTTAATAAATATTATTATTCAAGTTGGCAATCTTAATCCATAAATATTTTTATCAAATTGGTGATTTTATAACGTGTTTGTAACATTTTAATAGAGTACATTCTAGTGTAGAAAGTCCACAAGGATGCAAAAAATGAATCACTATAACTTACATCTACCTTTCATTCTTAGTTAAGTTTTAGTTCATTTTTAATTAAGTCTTCGTTCACTTTTAGTTCATTTTTTGTTCATTTTTAGTTCACTTTTAGTTCATTTATAATTAACTTGTAGTTCACTTTTAGTTCATTTTTTGTTCATTTTTAGTTCACTTTTAGTTCATTTATAATTAACTTGTAGTTCACTTTTAGTTCATTTCTAGTTAACCCTTAGTTCACTCTTAATTAAATCTTAAGTTAGTTTTAGTTAAATCTAAGTTCACTATTAGTTGAATTTTAGTTCACTTTTAGTTGAATCTTAGTTCACTTTTAGTTCACACATTAATGCCATTGGAGTACATGGGAGAACATTGGCCACATGTACATTGGAAGCTTCTTAAAAAACTTCCTTTAACTAAGTGCTTAAGGGGTATAAATAATGATATAATTCCCCATTACCTTTAGTTTATTTAACACCAATTTTGGGTCCATTTTCTTGTCATAACGTTGTTCTATTTATTTTTTGCAATAAAAACTTGTTGAATTCTTATTTTGAAAATGGAGTGTTCTTCTTCTTATTTTTCTTGTTTCATGATTTGAATTTGGAATTAGGCTCGCCTTTGTTCTCATTTTGGGTAAAAAATCTTATAATCTTGGTTATTTTTGTGTTTGTGACAAAATGAATATAATTAGATAAGAAGGTTGAATTGGAATCAAATTATTTAACTGAAATATATTTGGATTTAATTGTAATGAAAATTATAATTGGATTGAGTATCCATAATGGAATAGATGAAATATAGGTTAATTGAAATTTATTTATAATTGAACTGGATTAGAATGAAAGTAATTGGATTGATTTACAAATAGAATTATAATTAAATTTGAATTATAATTAAAATAAAATTTATGATTAAGATTTAATCTAATTAAAATTATTTAAGAAAATTATATATGTTTAAATTTAAAATAATTGATTTGAAACAAATGGGATTTAATAAAGTTGATTTTAATTGAAATATAATGGTTACAATTAAAGATTTTAGTTGCCCACATGTAGGTATTGCAAAAACCAAAGTAAAAATGTTGGTCTTTGTGAATGTTATGTGAGTATTGTGCCAAAAAAAAAAACTAGTTTGCATTTGAGGACCCATGTGGTACTATACATTATGAGAAATAATTTAGGGGTTTTATGTATCATGTGTGTAAGTATTGTACCCTTCGGGAAATAGTTGAGGATTTTGGTCACCCAATATGCAAATGTTGCATACTAAATGGAACACCACAATTTATGTTATGTTCAACCATATGCATGTATTGTTGAGGAAATTACAATTTCAATCTTGAATTTTGTGACCATTACATGGGTAACGTGCGAATGAAAGGTTGGGTATTTTTTAAAAATTGAGTTCATATGCCCAATGGTTTATGCTTTATGGAGGTTTAATTATGATACACAAGTGTAAAAAAAAATGTACATTATCAAATATCTTGTATGTATACAAAATTTGTAGGGAAATTTGCCCTTCAATCATGTCCAAAATGTTCAAAATAGAAGAAAACAAAAGATGTTACATGTGAAGTAGTCTACCCTAGGCACCATCATCATTTATTTCATGATCCCAACAATATTTTTGTGTTGTCTCCTCGACCTTAGCAAGATGTCGATGTGTGAAAAGGTGACAATGCATAAGTGCCACTCAAATTGTGTCCACCACAAATTCATCCTTGGTGAATCCACATAACCTAAATTAAATCAATAAATTAAATTAGAATTAAATTCAAATGTACTATAAATTTTGAATTTAAAATAAATGATGAGGATTTTTTTTTATTGCTTACTATCCATGCACCATTTTTGATGCATGGAAATCCAATACCACCTACATCTCCTAGGCACGAATAGTTTTGTTAGACTCTCATTCCCACAACATAGGATCCTAAGCCACCTTCACCTTCTTGGCATAGGTGGCTTTAAGTGGAGTAATGGCATCATCGAGGTCTTCATCCTTTTCCAAAGGGGAGAAGGCATCGCAAGGGATACTACCATAGCCCTCAACTAGAATCTTGAGGATTTGCATCTAATGCTCCTAAGCGACCTTCACCAAAAAAGGTTTCAAGCCTCCCCCAGGTCTTTCGTAATCTTCTACAACTGATCCCACTTTGCTATATTAGTGAATTTTATACGAGTTATGATTTTTTCGCAAGATTGTTATTGGGTCATTAAAAACCTTCACATTCATGGCAACATGGTTTTGTCATTTGGGATTTCAAGGTGCATTGAAAGAAACCTTTTCTTTGTTGCAAGAATATGCATTTTTTTCAAGTGTGTAGTTAAGAGCCATTTTGTGTTGTATTTCTTTGCACAATCTTTGACCTTGCAACACCACTTGGAATTGTCCTTCACCCATTCAACACCTATTAACCACGCTATGGGCAAAGTGCATCATTTACACCAGGAACTAGGGTGGCTTGGACAACAACATTTTGGTCAATAACATCCATAGAAACTTCTTGGACCTTAGGCTTTTCACCATCCCCTTGTTGTACAATCAAGGCCTCCAATGCAAATGCATCTAAAAATGAACAAAACACCAGAAACATTTAAAATTAACTCAAAGTAGGTATTATATGTGAAGAAAATCCTAATCCAACCCTAAAATCATACATGAATATTGCAAGAAAAATGATTTGACAACAAAAAACCCATTTTTCCTTCTTTCACATATGTGTGAGAAGGAAGGATGGGCATGTGAAAAGATGTTTAACATAAGCACGTCAAAAGAATTTGTATCCAAAACAACAACCATACACATGTATTATAAAAACCAAGTTGACAAAAAAAAAGCCCTTCCTTCCTTTTCTAACATATGTGAAAGAAGGAAGGTGGGGTTTTATTTGTTATGTAATGAAATCTCTTTACATTTTTTTTTTCATTTCCTACAAGATCAAAGGCATATTAAAAACATAAACTTTATTCTGTCTATGGACATGCCAATTTTCACACGTAACAAGATCCTCCAAAGGGCGAGAAAGTTCTCCTCCAATTTCCTCTTCCATACCTTCAACCTTTGGATTGGGCATAACAAGTTTTAAATTGGGTGTAACAACCTTTAAATTAAGTGTAACCACCTTTAGATTGGGCGTAACAACCTTTGGATTGGGCATAACAACTTCAATCTCTTCCCTAAACATGACCCTGCACAAAAAGATGAAATTTTAAAACAAAAGAAACCCTAGCAAAAAAATAAAAAGAAGAGTAACAACAAAAATAAATAGAAGATGTCAACATAAACAATAGTAGAACAATAAGAAGAAGGAAAAATGAAGCAACATAAGAAGAAGAAGAAGAAAATCACTAGCAAATGAAGAATAAATAATGTTATTTAACATTACAATGGAATTTCAAAGGAAAAAAAATTGCCCTCCCAAAGTGATGGAGGTGGTTGTTGTTGTTGTAAGCGTGATGGTGATGTTGTTGGTTCAACATCACCTTCCCCCTACTCCTCTTGCTACTACACTTGTGCATTGTCCTCCTTCTCTTATTACTACATTGATGTTGTTACATGAGATGTGATGATGGAAAAACTTCACACAATACACACTACTAGAATTTTTAGTTTTTTTGACTAGAAATATTGGTCAAAAATACCCATTTTGCACAAGCATAAAAAAAACCTCTTAGTCATTTTGGACAAGTCTTTTTGAACTTGTCCATTGTGACTGGGCCATGTACTTTTTGACCAAGCCTAGGTTGGCATTTTGGATTAATGATTTCAAGTAGTACTTTTGACTAGTATTTTTGACTAGTTAATACAACAATCAAGTGATTTTTTGACTAGTCAAACACCATTTTGACTAGGGTTAATGGCCACCCAAGTTAAGCCACATGACATTTAAACATTGGCCACCTAAGTTATGCCACATGGCATTTAAACATTAGCCACCTGGGTTATGCCATGTGACATTTGAATATTGGCCATTAGGTTATGCCATGTGGATAGAACCTAAACAACATATGTTAACCCTAAAATTAAATACCTACTCCTAAGGCATCTATGTTTAAGAACATACAACCTAAGTTCCTAGGCCTAGGTTTAAGAGCCTATAATTAATGACTAAGTATAAAATCTTAAAGTAAGTTAACCTTAGGGTAAGCAACCTAAGCTATGACTTTTACTAGGCTAGGTAAGAAATTTTTATTTTTATTTTGAATTTGGCCTATAAGGTTGAACATTTTCAATTAGCTCATCCCAAGTGGCCTTCTTTTTGAAAATATTTCTTATGTCTTAAATGCTTATGGTGCATGCATCTATTTATATTGTTCATCTTTTGGAAAGTATGACTTTTGGGAGGGAGAAACATTTTCATGTCGATAGAACATTAGAGCCTTTTAGTTCACACAACATTATTCCTAAATAATTACATAAGATACATAAATTAAGTAAATAAATAAATAAGTAGGTAAATATGTATGCTAATTAAGTTAAATTAAAATTTAATAATAATCAATGTCTAGTTATTTAGTTATGATTAATAATTACAACTAAATTTATAACTAATCCTTACAAATTTGACCTAATTATTATATATTATCATAATATATTTGTAATAATTAATAGTTAACTACTTAATTACACATTCATTAATGTATTTTAGGTAAATAATTAGTTAACCAACTAGTGATTTATCATGGGTATATAAATGGCCTACCCTAGCTTATATAATTAGGTTACTTTTAAGCTAAATACACCTACACATAAGCTATTTGTATTTAGGCTATTTAGCCACATACTTATATTACATAAGTTAAATAGGTGCCTAATTTAACTTACAAAACTTTAATTATAGAAAAATTCATGATTGGTAAAAAAATAATGCTTAAACCAACCACAACTAAAATAATTATGGTAAAAAATAATGATTATTAAACTAATAATGAATGAACCAATAAAAAATTTAAAATAACTATGGAAAAATAACCATGACTAAATTAATCATGGTTCAATTAACCATATATAAATAAATAATGGTGAAATATATAATGGTTAAAGTAATTTTGGGTAAAATAATTATGGCAAAACCAACCATGGCTAAATTAGAAATGGTTAAATTAACCATGAGTAAAATAAATGTGGTGAAACTAACCATGAATATAGTAAATATGGCCAAGTTAATCAATGAATAAATATTTTATGGCTAAGTCAACCATGGCCAAACTATAAATGGTTAAAACTAACCATGAGTAAAATAAATATGACTAAATTAACCATGAGTAAAGTAAATATGGCCAAACTAACCAATGAATAAATTATTTATGGCTAAACTAGTCATGGATAAATTTAAAATGACTAAACTAACTACTAAATAAATATTTTATGGTTAAATTAGAAATGGTTGCTAGCCATGAGTAAAATAAATATGGCCAAACAAAGTAATGAATCAATATTTTATGGTTAAACCAACCATGGCTAAACTATAAATGGCTTTAAACTAACCATGAATAAAATTAACATGAAAAATTTAACCAATGAATAAATATTTTATGGCTAAACCAAATACGCATAAATTGATTATGGCTAAAATAAAAATGAATGAAATAATTATGGCTAAACTAACAAATGAATACATGTTTTCTGGCTAAACCAACTATGCATAAATCAATTGAGGCTAAAATAAACATGAATGAAGTAATTATGGTTAAAATAATTATGGAAAAATTCACCATGGTTAAATTAGAATTGGTTTAACCAACCATGAGTGCATAAATTTGGCTAAATTAACCATTAATAAAGTAAATATGGTTAAATCAACTAAAGAATAAATATTTTATGGCAAAACCAATTATGCAAAAAATAAATTATGGCTCAAACAAACATGTATGAAATAATTATGACTAAAATAAAATGTTAAAAATAATTATGGAAAATTCAAACATGGTTAAATTAACAATAGTTTAAAATTAATTATGGGTCTTTTAATTATGGTTAAATTTATTAAGGTAAAATAACTAATATGTTTAAAATAAATATAGTTGATTTAGTTATGTTTATAGTAGCCATGGTTAAACTCATTATGGCAAAATTAACAATGGCTTAATTAGTAATGGTTAAATTAAATATGTTATATTAATTATCATGGCTAAACTTATTAAGGTTAAACCAACTGTTCTTAAATTGACCATGGTTTAATTAGTTATGGTTCATTTTAATTTTAGTTAAATTTTTCATAGGTAATTGAGCCAAAATTAATTTCAATATCTTCTATATATGAAGGCTTTTGGTGAAGCAACCCCTGATTCCGCCCCAGTGTATTTTTGGGGATGTAAATGAAGCAACCCCTGACTCCGCCCGCCCGAACTGTCATCCATCCAGCCGAACGAACGTTTCATCCATCCCGGCCACAAGCGAACCGTCGAACTTGACTCCACCTCCAACTGTCATGGAATCCAAAGGCGCAAAACCTCCCAGGGGGGAAGAAGAAGAAGAAGAGGCGATGGCGGCGATGGGGAAGCGCAACAACATTGCAGACTCACTCCTGCTGCTGCAGCGACAAAACAAGAAGACGACGGATGCTTCCTCCTCTTTCTTCTCCCAATTCCTAGAACTTCGCTTGATCATTTCTAATTTTTTCATCATATTCTGATGTGTTGCAGGTTGTGATTTCTTTCTTTGGTTGCTTGATCAGAATTATGATATGTAAGCAGGTTGTAATTTTCTTTTTTTGTGCAAGATCAGAGTTC
>Ga0116228_10006132_pt1 | contig 10744 bp, 11 predicted proteins | sample S1TSphfallax_2_FD_89694 | JGI IMG/M metagenome (GOLD analysis project Ga0116228, IMG submission 89694) | Host-associated microbial communities from peat moss isolated from Minnesota, USA - S1T2_Fc - Sphagnum fallax MG | ecosystem: Host-associated > Plants > Peat moss > Unclassified | place... | reverse complement strand
GTTGTAACACCTTGTGAACATTCATACAAATGCGAGACTGAATGAACTCTGCATCTCAAATTGCATATCTTGAGTTTATCGTATTTAGAGTACTGCCAATATCTAATATTAATCCTGTAGTTTTTCTCCAAGAAGTACAAAGCCAATGAATGAAAGATGACACCATTGACTTCTTTGCAACACAATATTTCCTCAGACAAAGCGTCCTGATTTGATATGGTACCGGTTCATCAAGGAATACAACATAGGATAAATGTGCAGAAGTAGAGATGTGTATTGAGATCTTTGGGAGAGAGGAAGGTCAAGTGTTAAAATGCAACTCAAAACAGAGCAGTAGATTCTATACAAGACTGCAGCAATTCAGTACACGACAGAGATATTTTTAGATACACATCCTGAAAGCTATCAGATATGATCCCAAAGCATTGGCAGTTAAAAGGGTCAATGAGCAGTCATATGAGCCCCAGCTTGATAGACAAATGGTGTACCCTACATTGAGTACTTGAAGAAGAGTTGTTGATTCCTAGTACATTTAGGGGTTTGTGAATGCCAAAGATCACAGTGAAAGCATGTATGGCAGTTCACCTTACAGAACAAAAAGACGTTCCTTCACAACAATAAAAAGCCCTCTCTATGTACATGAATTGGAAAAAGCTATGAATTTGAACCACAACTATGCAGACAAATTGCAGTTTGTAGAAGCAACTCCAATTACTTAAAATGGTCTCCACAAGATCTCCAAAAGAGGGAAGATAAGGGTGTGTCCACAGAGAGAGAGCTCCCCTAAGCCATTCTGTTCTGAATTTGGCGATGAACATGAACCAGAAACTCCACATATGAAAACCCCAATGGTGACTTATCTTCCACCAAATACGAGAAAAAGAGAAATTCTACACATCACAGAAACCACACAATTTTGCTCAGATTCTTTCAGACGTACTTTTAAATCATAGAAGTATATATTTAACCATGACTGGGAGGACAGTTTTGAAAGCTGTCCTGAACATAAATCTACCTGAAGATTATACCCCAGCAAGCTTTGGACATAGTCAGAGACTTGATGTGCAGGAGGTGAAGAAAAAAAAAAAGTTAAGCCATGCTATAAAGATTAGTGTTGATGTAGTGGACACTTTGAAAGAGCAACATCAGGGCACATATAAGAGCAGCAGATAGTTGCAAGAACTTTCCATTGACTATTGCAAAAGTGTAACCTCAAAACAAGGGTGCATGGTTTAAGTACCAAGAAAGGGCAGGAGATAAAAGATTATTACCTAACGGATCTCCTCTCTTCAACAAACGCAGCCTGTATTGACAAACCCATTCAGCAGATTGCATGAGGGACTCAGATTGACCAGCCTAACAATACTACGATAACTTATTTCTTGTGACACCTTACTACTGTACAGGAGAAGAGTGTGTATATGATGTAAAAAAGAAGATGAAAAATCCATTAAGGTCAAAGTCTTGAAAAAGAAAAAAGAAATACCGTAGGTATGAACACCGTTGACGCCGAATTTCATTGACTACTTCATTCAGCCTCTTTGACAAGTCATTGTTGAACTCTTCCAGCAAAAACTGTATCAAACATGAAAACAGATCCTCCCATCAAAAGTAAAACCTCAGGCCAACATTGACATAATAAGCTTTTCATTGCTGAATTGCAACTGTCAGAGGGATACATGTCAGTGTTAAGGGAGAACTTTTCACCTGTCCAGAAACCACTTCTTCAACAGATTGCACACCAAAGAGTTGGTGAAGAATTTCACTTGAGGCTTGCCTGCCCACATAGAAGAAGCAATCCTCTCCATTTTCCAAAAGGAAAATGCCATCATTGTCCAAATTTTCACTAGACAACGGCACTACTTTCGGCAATATTGCACCCCCCAGTTCCTCCTAGAAAAATGAGAGAAAGAGTTGTTAGAGAACCCTCAAGACCAGCTCTGTAATGGTATTCTACCCAAAAGTTGTGCACTGTATGGAACTAACCTGGTTGTGACAAACCAGTGTGGCAGATAGAAATAACTGGAATCAAGGGGAGTGCAAACACAAGAAGCTTCAGCAGCAAGTTATCTTGACTCAAAGTAGAACCCTGCATAGATACTGAAAGAACAGGACTCATACAAAATGTGAACAGAAAGACCTCAAGAGAACATTATCCTCCTGATTCTGCTATTCTATGTCCTCAGATATCAAGATGCCAACTGGAAGGTGATGACAATTTGAGGTGTCTAATGTGCTGCAGAAAGAATTGGCCCAATCTTCCAAGTAAATGGATGAAGGAGAGGGCTACCTTGGATGGAAGATTGTGAAGAGCAAACATGCGGGGATAGACTAGGGGAATTGCAAGAGAAGCTGAAAGCGATGCAACACGGGTGAGCCAGTAGGACCGGTCATCAACCCGCACCTCCGATCGCAGTCCCACACTTTTTGTTAGAGCTGCCATAACACAAACCAAACCAGTAAAAGAACTTATATCACAGGTACACCAGTCTCAATTAGCAGATATTCTTTCAAGGTCACAAACATCACGTGAGGGTTTTGTAAAAGCCTCTTAGAAATTTCTTAATGTATGTGGAGGGCATGTTATAACATGTAATATATCTTCTCTGCCTTGTGCACAGGCATTCTCACTTCACAGTAGGCTTTTCAAAAAACAAAAAACCCCCCACTCTGATTTCTGCATTGATTTTATACCATGTACAGGCTACAGGCAAGGACGTTACCATAATCAGGCTTGCACTTGGCTCTCACCTTGCAAACCCTCATTTCAGTAATGCCCTCACCCTCAGGCTTTACCCTACACTTTGGAGATCCAGCAATCTGCTTGGAAACCTTACACATACATCTCTTCCTATGTATGTTTCTGATCAGGATTTCCAGACATTTCAGCACTGGACTCCTACTCCATAAGAATATTTATGAAATTCGCAGAGAAATCTCTACACCAACAATTTGAAGGTAAGATGACAACAAGCCAGTCACAACCTTATGAGGCTTGCATAAGGAGCACTTCCAGAATTGATGCCAGTGATCATGGATTCCATGAAGAGGTGGAATAGCAAGCATACCCATAGTGTAGAGAGGCAATAACTTCAGGGCTTCAGGGAGGATAAGCTGCCCAGAGGAAGATGCTGTAGCGCAAAATTTACGATATGTATAGAGTATTGTCACACACTGCACTATTAACTGATCCCTTACTTGAGCCACTGGTGTTGTCAGCACATTGTGGGCAGCTGCAAACCCAAAACAACATCAATTGAGACAAGTCCTGAAATCAAGTCACCAGACTGTGGGAACATGAGATAAGCTGATAACATAGGATCCAAGTTGTAAAGTAGACTCTGATGCCTGGAAAAAATAGCGGATGCAGAAATGAATTTCAGGAGCTCTGTGAGTAGTATGTGTTTGGAGGAATTGCTTTTGAATATCTTTGACATACATGTCATAACATTGGCATGCAGGAACCATATGGATCTGGATGGGTAACAACTTCTACTCCCCGTAAACAAAACTTATGTAGGTTGATAACACAGGAGGAGAGTTGACTAATCAAATAATGCCAACAGATTCAACCAATGCTTACATATTGATCCAACACAATGCAGAGGGAATGTCCTTCCCAAAGCCTAGAACAGGGCAACCACAGAACTACAGATGATGAAACCTTACACAAAAGGATGTGTACATACCATGCTTTAGCAAGTAGGTGAACTGAGCATCCAGATCAGCCCCACGGAAAAGATTGCTGAGGACAGTTGTGCAAGAAAGAGAAAGGGTGTTGATGCGAATTCGCCTTTGTCCATCCACAGTTGTGTACAGGAGTGCAGACTATCCAGAGGAAAAGAAACAAGCATAAGCTCTAGGTAACTATTATTAGACCCACATAGTTTGCCATAAGAGGGTGCAACAACTAAATCCAAAATGCTGCTGCATGTACCCAAGCATTCTTGGACTAGAGTTCATCTAATACATCCAGCCTGACAGTTGTAGCCACATGTATAGAAAAAGAACAATATATAGATCAGCAATGTCTCATTGAAAAGGAAGTTTTAAAACATTCACCCATCAGACAGGATCATAAAATCTGTTCATTATACTTGCAATGGCACTCCTGCACTCCTTCAGGTGCCAAAGATTCCCAGTTATGTTCCCCCCTATAGCAGCTATAAAATCCTACATACCCCCCAGATTAGAATGAAATTGAGTCTAACCTGGAAACAGCATTCTGCTCCATCCTGGAACTTGTCATCATGCTTGAATGTTGCCATGATTGTCTTGTCACAGTCAATCTACAAGGTCATCATTCAAGATCAGGCATTTCCTTCCTCATACACTGGTTCTTCAAGTCAGAGCACCTCTTAAGATAAATGATTGTGAGTCCATCCCAACAGATGATGAGTGCTTTGGTTGTCTAGATAAATAATGGTGAACAGACAAACTTACCGCAGGTAGATCAACGTCAGTAGGATTACGCTTACAGAAGTTGCCATAATATTCCTGAAGTTGCAAACCCTGCTTGCATCACACCACAGTAATCATGCTTTACTAAAAGACAAAGATTACAAGGAAATCCAACACGCTGAAGACCATCTCTACCTACTGGAGTTGCATGGGTTCAGGTGAGAAGGCAAAGACACAACACAGAAGGAAGAACTGAGAAAAGCCAAACTGAGTCAGTGACAGAAAGACCAAACAACTGCTGGCTACACTAGAAACTGCGAAAGGAGAGCAACAAAAGCAGGAGGCTTGCCTGAGTGCAGCGGACACGCATAACAGCTTCTAACCCCTGTGGCCGTGTCACATTCCAACGTAAATCATTGTACAGCTTTGCAGAATCCACCCTGGCTTGGAACCCATGGTAGAAGTAAATCTGATTCCAAAATCCATGAGCTGTAAGTGGACACAACTCAGCATAACTCCAGTTGTGGGTTCAGAAACTAGAAAAGTATTGTCACAAGTATTGAGAGCATCCCCATAGTTACAATCCAAAACAACCTGAAAAAATATTGAGAGATGACCCCTACAATATCCATGAACGGGGGAAAACAGGGGACCCCATTGCTAAGAAACATAGAAAACCTTAGGACCCATTTGAACAAAAAGGAAACAGAAAAAAAGATGCTTGAAAACTGCAGTCCAAAACGTTGGCATTTCATTTCTATTGCAACAATACCAAAAGTCACTGGTCTATGGGATTCCTACTATGCGAAATGCTTAAACCAATGACTAGCACGCCTTGGGACTGCAACAATGCTTTCAATGTCATAACAAGAGCAATAAGAAAGAGAAGCTCAAGGTAGTAAGGCATCTGTCCAAACCTGGCCTCCAGTTATCCGTGGCACAACTGACAATGAAGCAATATCAACATAACTTTGTGACATCAACAATAAGTCAACACAAACCTGCACTTGCAAAGAGAGCACCAGCACATTAGACCTTACAGAGAAATGAGCAACATGAGTTCTCCTTCACCCACTGCTGAGGGTCAAAAGTACCAATTCAATGAATTCACTATGTACTATATCACATGGTGAAAGCTGAGGTAGAACTCAGGAACTAGAAGACAGCTTTCTGTTAAAGCTGGATTAAGCTTGAATTGCTTGACCTGAACTATCAACATTCAACATGAAGATAAAGAGAAGAAGCCACCTGGGACTCTGCAAACTCAATTGCCATTGTCTTCAATGTCTTATCCAGAGGCTGGATCAGCTTCTGTGCCTCCTGCATCAGGAAACCCATGAAAGCTGAATCACTATTGCATTTCAAAACTTGGAACCATATCAGCTGTAGATGGTCTAGGAATTACCTTCTCTCCAATCTTGCCTTCTCCCTCCCTTGCTGTCAGTGCACCAAGTCCCACTGACGGTAAAACTGCAACAACACAAACAATCCCAGCAAAAGATCACGCACTTTAACAGGAAGCAACAATACATCTGGAAGACAACATATACTTCTAACTCAGCAAGAACAATGACTTTGACAACAACGAAGTAGAAAATTGGCATGAAAACCAACTCAGACCCATATCTCAGCAGTAACAATAGATAATATGAGATTGACCAACCTGTTTGAAATACAAAGAGCTTCCCTCCTGTTGCCTTCATAGCTAAATATGCACCCTGCAAGAGCATGCAAAGCAAAGTAAGTGAACCCCTCAGATCATCACAATCATCAAAGAAACTGCTACCATGTTTGCATCTTTCTGATGTAATTTGGATTTCTTAAATTTGTAAAACTCCCACCTTCACAGCAGCACCAAATGATGATTCTTGAATCCGATTGTCCTGAAACATGCTGGGAATAGTTTCCAGCAGTTGCTCAAGATGCTCACGGCCCTGAAATATCCACCAAAATTATCCAATTCATTGGTCAGTCCAAAAAACCTACATATCTTCACTCATATCAACAAAAAGGCCACTATGGAACCAATGGACCCAAGATTGGAATTAGTTGTGGTAACTTCAGTTTTTCATTTGCAACCAATGTGACATGAGCACTGCATATCAGATCACTAAGAAGGCACTTGTCCAGGAAGAGATCATAATGGTGCATCAGGTAAAAGCACCACCCTATGCTGTCTTGCTGTCCCTCTGATGTATTCAAGAACCCTAATTCAAGCCTGAGCGCTTTACTACTTGGTGCACTACCTACAGACATTGGTGTCCAGGCTTTAGCAGTTTTAGGGCAGTGCACTATTACAACAATACAACAAACTGAAAGAAACACACATTCATCAGTGAGAATTCACAGGTCAGGAGGCCAAGGTCCTTCCATCATATAGACTGTTTGATAAAGAGGACAAATGGGTTGATCACAAGGAGGAAATAACACACCTCAGATAGTGGAACAATCAGATGATTTTGAAGGGGAGTATAAACGTCTTGTATGTCAGGGACCACCAGCATGGATGGCTGCAGATTGATGATTTTGTCAGGGAAACATGACAGATCAGTCACAAGTGCCAAGAGCTTGCCCTGGAGACAGAGCCTTCAGGCCAATTTTCATATGCAGTGGAGACAAGAACAGTACAGAAAGAGTGCATGGCCTGAACAACAGGAAAGAGAGAAGATTCCTACGGCTGCCCACTATTCAAATTCATTATCGGCTGTAAAAGTCATATCTGCAGAACTAACACAAAGAGGGGAACAGAGTTTAGAAGACAAAGTTGGAAATCTGCAAGTTACAAGTGTGATTCCTGTCAATGTTGCTGTCAAATTGCACCATAGGAGGCAAAGCAGCAAAGAATAACATGACAGTACCAAAGAGCACCCTGAGAACTACTTGACTGCAAGGAGGCAAAGACAATACAAAGGAAACTCAGAGACCCTCAGATTGCTGGAGAAAAACAGACCGTCTGCAATTCTTTGTTGAGGTTGTAGAAGTGGATAGTGGAGTCAAATGTTGCTATGCCAACCCTTGTCTGAGGACCTTCCTGTCCAAGAAGACAAAAAGTAAACGATAAATTCAGGAGTCACCAGCAGTAAGATGACCTAAGCCAAAAGAAATGATAGTTACTGTTGGTGTGCTCATAGTCATCAGCCAAGAAGGACAGTACAATAGTTAGCTCCAGGAGCATTCAACCAAGATCCAGAACAGGAAAGAAGAAATTTGGAAAAATCTAAACCAGTACTGATTTGCAAACAAGAGAGAGGCCTCACTCCAAGGTCTGCAAGTGCATGATTAACAGCACTGCAAGCTGCTGTCACAGCCCCACTTGAAACAGCTGTCATTGACACATCTATCAGGAAGAAAAACACTGGTGGCATCGGAGGACGGACCTGCAGTTTGCCAAATAAAGATAGACATCAACAAAAGTAAGATGGCAACACAACTTGAGACCTGAGCTGCCTCCACATAACAAACCAGTACACTGAAAAAGATTAAGCACCCACTTGATATTCCTTTGGGGCCACAAACTCAATAGTGCCTCTTGAAAGCTCTGGCCTAGAGTCAGCATCACGTCTTCTTCCATCAGGTCCTAAATTGCACTGATAAGCTTGTGGTGTTTCACTAGTATGGCCTGGTGTTCAAGGGCAAAGTCAACAACAGAACAGAAGAAATGTCATCAGCAAGCATTATATTTTAAGGAAACCACAAAACAAATCAGGCAGCATATGGAGAACCGCAACAGCAAAGAGAAAATGAAGCAGGAGGCTCGCAGAAAAGGGAAAAATGGTTTGCAAAGCACAAGGGAAGATAAGCAAGAGTTTCATCCCAAGTTCACAAATACTGAATATTTCCAGGCACTGTTACCATGTGGCCAGGATGAAGAGAAGACTGGAAGAACACCTGTCTACTAGGTGTCACATGTGATAGAAGAGCTCTTACCACACAAGTTGCAGACAAATCGGCTACCCTGATCAATAAATCTCATGAATGGGTTTATGTAGGCTTTGCAGTGAGGTGCTGCACATCGAACAGGACCACTCTCACCAAAATCTACTACCTAATTCCACCACCACATCCAATGTCAGCAACCACAGTAAATGACCAACATCTCTAAACCTTCAACTACATTTCCCAGATCTCTTTGCACAGTACAAATCACTTCTTTACACCTTGGGTCATCATCCTTTCACTGTTTGATTACATTTCTCACTTGGGATACTCATCCTCCCACCAACAATCAACATAGACTTGAAAGGCATGTCAGTGGTTGGTCGTGGTGATCCTTCAGGAGTGTCTCCAATGTAAATGCAAGTAAGTTTCCAGATTGGATCTTCAGATTGGGCTTCAGACACAGTTTGATTCTTTCTTTTCTTTAGCTGAAGTTCATGGAAATGAAAACCAAAAGTGCTTTGCTGACTTCCCATAACAGTCCATCCATTTTCTGAGTAACACAACTGATTCTCTTTCGTCTTCAGTTGGTGCAATTTCATTTACATCTTAACCCCACTCAACACTCAAGTTCATTTTATATATTGGCTCTACAACATTGACTCCTGCCCCTCAACAGTGAGACATAATGGAAAAAATGAACTCCATACTACATTACTCACAATTCAAATTTTCCATTTGAAGACCTGTCCACTCCAGTGTAAGAGCCCACAAAGGCACTATGAACTGTTGTAGGGTGACCAATCACAAACATAGGAGAACACAAATTGAAATACTTCACCTGTATAAGCTCCTCAGCAAGATCTAGAGCTAGGGGCTGAACCATGAGTGCCAAAGGCATCCCTGATGTGCTCAGCAAATCTCCAGAGCAGGGTATCTGCAGACAAATCTATCTCATTACAGAAGCTTGTGGACAACACTCATCACCTAACAGCCCCCATCATTACTCAATCAGCAACATGCAAGAGAAAACTTATAGCAATTAGAGGGATAGGCATGTCAATTGTACCGTGTTCAATGTGCACCGCATCATCCTGGGGCTGCAGTTTCCCATGTCTCTAACAACAAAGCTGCTGGTAGCAGACTGGAAACAACATACAGCAGGCATTTCAGAGATGTGTTCAAAGCCACAAATATAGCCTCAACTGGCCTTGCTAGAACATTGTGTACTTTATGACAAGCAATGACATATGATGAAAAACAGGACATAATGATGCTGATGTGAGACTCCAGAAAAAGGTGACAGCTCAAGCAGATCTGCAGAGTAGAGAAGATACATCAACTATCCATGTGGGACTCCAGAAACATGACAGTTCATAGACATCTGCATGGTAACAAAAAGTGAACTGACTGTACCGGAGGCACATTGCTTTGGTTCTCAACACGAGTCACATAGGTGACTGGCATTGTTGTTGATTGAGGCCGTGGAATCTGATTTGGGTCAATGCGAGAAGTTGCAGATCCTGGTTGATTACCTGCTGGGGAGCCTGGCTGTGACATACCTTGAATCCCAGGAGCTACATTTCCGGGGACATGAGGCTGCCCACCTGGATGCATTTGCTGAGGAGGACCACCTGGGATAGGTGGCATAGAGGCCTGGGGAAAAATAAGGGGGTTAACTGACCTCAGATGAGAAAAACATGACAATGACAAGAAAACAGTCATTCTGACATGATATTGAACTGGTAGTCCAAATGGCATACTGAAAACAAGATTAGACAAAAGCAACAACAAAGACATATGCACACATAAAGAGTATGAAACTATTCTCAGAAGGCTCTACATCTTTTATGGCCATGGACCCAGAGTCAGTTGGACAGGACAAGAAGAGTTGAGGAATAGCAATGTAGGGAGGGAAGCAAAATATCATATCCTTGACAGGCCCTGAAACCCACATGGCATTCATGCATTGAGAGTGAGAGTGAGATCAAGAGAGTGGGCCCTGTGAGAGAGAGAAAGGAGGGGGGCTGTGGATGCAAAGCTTAGACATCAACATCCTTAGAGCCACAACAAGATGTTTAGAATTAGCACTCACATTAGGAGGTGGTGCATTGTAACCATCTGCATACACACGCCTCTGCCCAGGCTGCCATGTTGGAGGAGCTGAGTAAGGTGAGGCACTGGAAGGCTGAGCTGGCACTGAGAAGTTCGGAGGAGGAGGAGGGCCACTTGAGGACTCGAAAGTTGTCTGTCCTCCAACTGACATACCTCCCAAGTGTTGGGCTAGCGAAGGCACTTGTGAAGGTGGCTGCATATATGGTGAGGATCCCTGGCTTGCAATTTGGTTAGTGAACTGGGAGCGTGGAGGACCCATTGCTGGTCTAACTTGTTGAGAGAATTGTTGTGGAAATGACCCCACTGGTGGTCCTTGTGGAGGTCCTTGTGGAGGTCCTTGTGGAGGTCCTTG
>Ga0116228_10006130_pt1 | contig 10746 bp, 6 predicted proteins | sample S1TSphfallax_2_FD_89694 | JGI IMG/M metagenome (GOLD analysis project Ga0116228, IMG submission 89694) | Host-associated microbial communities from peat moss isolated from Minnesota, USA - S1T2_Fc - Sphagnum fallax MG | ecosystem: Host-associated > Plants > Peat moss > Unclassified | place: USA... | reverse complement strand
CCTAAAGCCCTATGTACAGTGTTTGAGACAAGATGCAGTTGACCAGAGATAAAACCCTAGCACCCTACTCACAATCCAACAGACTAAGAATGACATTTAGAAGCCACACATACATGCAGAGACTACACAGAGAGGAGCATATGTACTACAACTCTGACGCATATACCATTGATGCCAATAGGGTTCACGTGCAAGTGTAATGAGGGCCCTAGCTATGGATCTGGCACAAAATAGCAAGGTAAGATGAAACTTGGAGCAGTGCTTTTGCGATCATGCAACCTGTTGTTATAGCCCATTGAATGCCTTAACCATGATCCTGACTATTTCGAACCAGAACTGATTGGACCAGGATGTCGAAACCCTAATTGGGGCTTGTGACCCTTTCTGTCAAATCTGAACACCACCCATCGCCTACTTTGGAGCGCAGCAGAGATTTTTTCTTTTCGGTTAACAGGACATGGAATGCCAAAGACACAGATAAATTCCCAAAAGGAACGAACTCCCATGCAAGAAAGGTGGCCTCATCTTCTCAAAACCCTAAATCGGGGGGCGTACACAACAAAAGCTGTGAGATAGAGAGATGTACCTCTGGAGCAGGGAGTAGAGACCCGCACGATTCTCCTGGATTTTCAAAAAGCGTCTCAAGAGCTGCGTTGCACGAGTATCATTAGCAGAGGCGTCATCATCGGCCATGGCTGAATCTCTCTTCCTTATTCTTTGCTCCCCGCGCGTCGCTCGCTTGTGCGTGTGTTTGTGTGTACAAGCGCGCATCCACACACCACCTCCACATACTAGTGTTGGGCGGGTATTAGGAACCGGATTAAACCCCCTCCGAGTATCTAACCGGTTCCCAAGGCTCATAACCGTGGTCCCCGAATATTCAAACACCCGGTTCTGATGTATAACCTTACGACGGTTTTCAAAATTGCACGAAAGTCAAATAACCGCTCAGAAAACTGTTGGGTCTTTACCGGTTCTTTCACGAAACCCGGCGGGCCAGATTCCGCACCACAACCAACCAAACCCAGCGTTAGGCGGGTATTATAAGGGTTCACGACCCCTTCTGGGTATCATTCCGGTTCTTAGGGCTCATACCCATGGTCCTCATTCAAATACCCAGTTCTAACATGTACCTTGACCAGTCCTCATTCAGATACCCTGGTTTGACATATACCTTAATCATAGTTCTATTTCAAAAAATCAAATACCCAAGCACTTGGAACCAAAATTGGGCCACAAAAGATCTACCTCCAACACTATCTGCATTATCACTCCTACACACACACACACATCATCCAAACACTTCAGAAATTTTTATTTGATAACATCCTGGAGACATGCTTCTAGTGATCAACACCAACCTTAAGAAATCAACACACAATATTGTCAATCTACACACATTGTTTACTATAATCCTTAACAAACCTAGATTAAAAAAAATGGATCAAAACTCCCTCTATTCACCTCTCTTGTCTGTCCACAAGGACCATCCCATTCTTCGAAAGGTAAAAATTCAAAATGTTCACCCTTGTTTCCTCAATGACAAATTCCCAAACCAAGGCACCCTTACTCCATGATCTCATAACAAAGATAATTTCTACCCAAACGTTTATGCATAGGGACTTGTCAAACTCATGAACCTAAACATTGTCATCCTTTTCATATTTTCGGTTTCAAGTCAAGGAAAACGCAAAACATTATTAATTTTGCTTTGTTCTACGACTTCACAAAAAGCTATAGCTTCATAGCAAAAAGTAAAAATTGGATACAACCTCTCTTGTAGAGAACCAAACCAATTGGAAAAACATCATGATTTCACAAAATGGTACTTAACTTTTCTATCTCCTCTTGCCAAGAATGTTGCTCCCCTTGAATCCTCTTTCCAGCTCTTTATATGCATCCTTCTTCTTGCATTTCCTTCACACAACACCTCCACATGGAGATCCGTAAAAAGCTTATTAGTCAGCACACATGTTAAACAACAAACTAAGTATAGAAGAATTGGAATAATGGCAATGTTGAACAAAAACCATGTATAGAGGAATTGGAGTGATGGTAGTGCCACTATTGGCCGCCATCGCTTTCCTTCTTCAAAAACAAATTGTCAAAAAAGGTGATGATCACATCACCATGAAGCAAAACACAAAAAAATAAAACACTAGCTACATATTGTAATTCACATGACATCCTTTTAGGTCACACATTGTTGGTTTTCTTTCTTGGTTCATTCATGAAACCTAGCAATCCACACCACTACCAAACTAATGTTGGATGGGTATTAGAAACCAAATGTTTTATGGGTATTACACTGGTTTTTAATGCTCATAACCATGATTGTTAAACATTCAAATACCTAGTTTTGACATACACCTTAACCATGGTTCTTTGCGAAAAAATCAGATAACCGTTAGGAACCAATTAGTTATTATCCAATTCTTTCATGAAACATGGCACTCCACATCACAACCAAATGGGTGTTTGGTTGGTATTAAAAACTTCACCAAACTCCTTCCAGGTTTCCTAAGGCTCATACCCATGGTCTTCAAACATTCAAATACTTGATTTTGATGCATATATTTAACCCTAATTTTCAAAATTGTGAAGGAGTTGAATAAGTGCTCCGAAAGTTGTTGGTTCTTTTCTAATTCTTTCATGAAACTTAACAATCCACACCACAACCAAATGAACCAAATCCAATTTTGAACGGGTATTAAAATTTTAACTAAACCTCCTCTGGACATCAAGCTAGTTCCTAAGGTTCATAATTGTGATTTTCAAACATTCAAATGCCTATGTGGCTTAAAGACATGTCCTATGTGTTGCAAGACATGGTTAGGGTTTTAATTTTTTTTGCTTTATTGCATGGTGATGTGACCATCACCTTTTGATGCTTTGTCCTGGAAGAAAAGAGGTGATGGCAACCAATGGTGACTATGCCATTATTTCTCTCCTTCCATTCCTGGTTTGTGTGTGTTTAATGTGTTGGTTGATAAACTTTCTACGATTTGAGGTGAGGAGGAGATATGTGGAGGAAAATGCAAGGAGAAGATGAGGTGAGGGCGCGAAAGCAAGGATTTAAGGCATGCAATACTACTATAGAGATAAAATGATGCTAAATACAAATTTGTGGTTTTTGATGTTTTTTTTAAAACTTTGTTTTGCTACAACAACAATTATCTTCAACTCCATCTTATGCTATGTAGATATAGTTTTTGTGAAGTAGTAGAGCAGATGTAACAACAACCATGTTTAAAGTTCTCAAGGATTAAAAAGATAAGGTGTTATATGTAATGTGTGTTGATTTTTGAATTATTTGGTGTTGGTTCCTGGAAGCATGTTTCTGGGATACCTATGAATAAAATCATCAAATGTGTGAACAAGTTGTGTATGGAAGTTGAATGTAAATAATATAACATTCAGAATCTTTATAATCTGATAGTTGGCACTAGGTAACTCAACATTATTGTAGGCATGATCTTTGAGCCCCAATTTTGGTTACACCTAGTTCTGATATACACCCAACCACGGTTTTAAAAACTATGATACAGTCAAATAATTGCTTAAGAAATTGTTCTTATTTTCTAGTTCTTTCATGAAACTTGATGGTTCTTTGAAATTTTTGAAATAACCAAAACTAATGATTTTGTAATTTTGATTTTTCCAAATACCTAGAGTTGGTGGTTTTTTTATTTTGATTTTTTTTAAAAACACATAACCAGGGGTCAATAACAAAATCAAATACCCACCAAACATTGTCCATTTTGGCTAGTATTAGAAATTTTTGTGACATGGAATTAGGGCTGAAATGTGTGTGAACCATCCACATCAACTACGCCATTTGAATTTGCCAACTTTTTGGATTTTGTCATTCATGTTTGAGGGAGTATGCAACTATGTGTGACAACTTTCAATAATGATTGGCACTATTTTTTTTACTTCTTTCTTTTTTTGTTTCATTTTGTCTGTTGCATATTATGTGTGATAGGTTGGTTTCTGTGTTTTCGACAACACTCGGTGCTAAAGCTTAGAGGGACATTCTTCATTATAATGCTGAAATGGGTGCCATGTGATCGGTTCGGTTTGCAATACTCAAGGGAAGCAATGTTATTTGAAGAAGTATGTGGTGTTGGCAAGGTAGTTAAGTTCTCATGCATTTCTTGATGCAAAAGGTTTTGGGATTTGTTGAATTTAGCCAGTAGAATATTTAAAACTTTTTTTTTTTTTGGTGTAATGTGGGATGGAGATTTACAGTTTGGATGTGGCATACATTCTTTGTTGTTTTTATGTTTCATCCTAACATAATAGATTTAGGAATGCATTTAAAGGGCTAATTTTAGGGAATGATGAAAGGCTTTAAGGATTTCAAGAGTAGTTTAATGGTTTTGTGTTTGTGATGTTGTTTGGGTGTTCTTGTAATCTTAATTGTTAGTTGTGGGGAAGGGAGAAAATACCTACATACATGGCAACTCCGAAGGAAGATTTGCACTAGAATAGTTCACACATTGTTGGCAAAATCCTTCTAATTAGACCTATTGCACAATTTTTGCCTTTGTCAACTCCCACTTTATTAACTCATACTTTCATATATAGTTTGTTGTGTTTACAAACAAACAATGTTTTACTTGTGGGTTTGTAGTGGTATCATATGTTTGGACAATTGATATGTTGTTTGAGTTCTTTTACCATTTGGGTTTTTTATTTTTGTGTTAGGGGATCATTGGGGTTATGTTGGTAAGTAAATTATGTTGTGTTGGAAATTGCCATCATAAGACTAGTTGACTTATGAGATTGAAATCATAATGAACTGATTCCCAAAGAGCCATAGATTTATGCATTTGAGGTAGATGGAAATTTAAGATTTCATTATGCAAATTCATTATGCAAATCATGCATGCTTATGCTATAATTGCTGATTTAATTAGTAATTATCTCTAGGAATTTTTTTTCCCCCTATTTCGTTTTGTTACAATTAATTTTTAATTTTTTTTTCTTTTTTGGTTATTTATGACACCCAACGGTTCTTTGAAGTTGCTTCTATCTTGAGGTCTAATGCAAAATGCCATGCTTCCTAGGGTTTTATAGTACATGTTCTAGCAATGAATTCTTTTTAATTTAATTTTTCTTTTTCTCTTACATTCTTCAATAATCGTTTTATAAAGCAAGTAATTAATTTTTGAAATTGTCGTGTAACTATCAAATCTTTCTTCCTTTCTAGCCCTGAAATTTCTTTCAATTAGATTTTCTAATGTCTAATTTGGTTGGTTGGTTTGTTTGTTTTTCTTTTCTTTAAAATGATTTTCCTATGGCAAATCATTGCTAATTTGCAAGATTTAATTTGAGGAAAAAAAATTTCAAACTTGTTCTCAAAGGGTAAATTGTGTTCTTTTAGCAAAAATTCATCATTATTGCAAAGCCAAATAATCTCAAAGATAGTTTTATCACCATATATTATGTTGGAATCGCCTACTTAATGACTTTTAAATGTTAAATTGTTTGCAAAACTATGATTTTATTTATTTATTGTTTATTTATTAGGTTTTTCCTATAATTAACAAGTTTTTTATTGTTTAGTTTATCATGTATATCTTACAATTACATTTTTCAGTTGTATGTCCACATTATTAGGGGTATATGGGAATGTATCTTAAGACAAGTCTAGACCAATTTTCCTATGTTTAAGGATTTAGGCAAGTTAAAGGTTCAAATTATAAATTACAAATCAAGTTTTAAAATATTTAGACTAAAGGTTTTGAATTATCTTGGAATTGTCATTAGAACTTAAGCGTGGAATTTTTGTTTTTACAAAATCGAAATAGAGCTTGAACCAAGGGTGCTACCCCCATTTTAAGTAGGTTCAACTTCTCTAAGTAAATAAGTACAATTTCATTAAAAATTTTATAAGCTTCACCTTACATTTTAGGCACATTATTGCAATTTGACTGATTATACATAATTTTTATTTTGAATTATGTGCATTAGTTGAACAAACTAATATTACACAATTCTTTTGGGTTTAATTGTGTGTAATGGAGATGAACCTAGTATTAAATAGGACCAATTCTAAAAAAATTCTGAAAATGATTGGAACCAAAGATTTTTGAAATCCAAATATCTAATCTCAAGACCAAACTGAAGGTTCCATTAAAATAATAATAATAATAATAAATATTTTTAAAAAAAACTAAAATTAAAACTAAAAGTTCCTTTTGAAATAAAAAAATTGGGACAACTTTGGTCTAAACCTTTGAATGTCATTTTTTTGAAATAAGCTTCCTACCACAAAAGATAGATTGCATGAACCAAATCCAAGATAACCCATAAAAAACAAAAAAAAACACATAATATAAAATTTAAAAAATTACATACTTTTGGGATAGGATTAACTTGCTCTAAGGTAAGTCTTGTCATTAAATAATCTTGAAAATAGTGAAATGAATTTTTGTGAAAACATGAAGTTGACATGTTGAAAATCATTACATTTAACATAGGCTACATTCTAAATAATTTGACTACCCATATGACAATATCATAGTAGATGATGTAAATGATAATAATTTCAAAATAAAAAAACGAAGTGATGTTTTCAAAAATAAAAATAAAAATTGTTTTGTCAATGTGGAAATTGACCCTAGTCTATGGTAGTCAAAAGTCTAAAGCTTGATCTTTATGTGAACTACACCCAATGGAAAGCTCATCAATCACTTATTAAATATATACTTATAAGTTTTGTTTTGAACTCTTCCACAATCAAATGACATATAAATTTATTATATCATAGGTTTGTTATGGATAAAAGTCTTATTGGAAGGCTTATGATAAATTAACAACAAGAAAATTTGAAAATGGAAAATGTGTTCAAAATTTCACACAACCATTTAAATAGTTGGAGGGAGAGTGAATAATTCATTCACCCAACTCCTTACATGGTACTTTTGGGGACCTTCTTGGTGGGCCAAGGTTAGCCTAAATCAATTTTCATTAGGAAGTATAGGGTGTCTAGGGAAGTTTTGGAGTTAACCAAAAGGTTTAAGGGGTTAGGTTAATACCTTAACCTTATCCTTGTAAGACTAGATGGGTAGATGGTTTAGTTAGGTTAATGGAGGGAGTAGGTTGGTTGGATTATGATAAGGATGGATGCCTTATTATAGTCTAGCTAGGCCAAATTTGTTGGATAAGAAGGTCCGAATAAGGTGGGGTGTGAGTTTCTCAAATATTTCTAGTAATTAAGGTTAGGTCAAGAAAGTGAACATGGCATTTCTATGGAGCTGTGAAGAGAGAGAATTGTTGTTGATTTCCTTTCCTTTTTCCTAAATGTGTGGGACACAAAGGAATGTGAGAATGAAAAAATGATGATGTTTGTAAAGATGAGGGGTGATGTTATGGGCATCATGAGAAGTTGAGAGAGGTGGGAAAGGAAGGAGGTTGGATTATCATGAAGAAGCAAGCTCCTCAAGATGTAGTCCAATCAACATATGTCCTGGGAATTGGAGGCAAGATTCTCAAGTGATGGAGGTGGCGGCTATTCAAGGGGAGGCACTCACTATGTATGATGGCTAGAGGTGAATGGAAGGGGCAAAAAGAAAGGTACTTGAATTGGTTGCTAGAGTAAGGAAATATGAGTACAAAACAAGGAGAAATTTTCTTTTTTGGGGTTGTTGTGGTTGGTGTAGGAGCCAAAATATAAGGCTACCTTTGAAAACTTTGAAAAGGGGAGGAGAGTATGTGAAGATATTGTTTCTATGTAAGGTAGGAGCTTTTATGAAGTGTTGATAGTTGTAGAGCTAGGAAGTGTGGCAATGGAAAGACCAAAGGGAAGCCAATACTAAGAGATAATTAGGAACAAGATTTAGGAGTACTAGAACTTTAAGCAATGTATTATTCCTTGTTCTTGAAGGTGTAATGATTATGAGTGCAAGAACTTGTTGGATTGTATGAAAAGGGTAGAAGGTTTATGATTATATTAGGGTTGCAACTGGTTAGTGAATTAAGAAAGGAGTTGATAGAGAGAAGGGACGTTTACTATTCTAGCAACCAAGAAAATGGAAACTATAATAAAAAAAACCTAAAAAAAAGAAATAAGAAGAAGAAATAGGGTTGTGGTTTGCATTAGATTAGAAAAGGGAACTCTAACTAAAAGAGAGAATGGGAAAAGGAATTGACAAAAGAAGTGGAGGAGATGCCTTGAAATTAATGGGAATCTATTAAGGTAGAACTAAAAAGTAAGGGGAATAAAAATTGAGTGATAACATGCGATTCCTCCCTTTGACCATATCCAAAGGGGTAAGGGGAAAGGACCCAATAAAAATGTTAATGACGCATTAACTTTGCGTTTAACACTTCGTTTGCCCACTTCAGGCTCCTAATTGTTGAAAAATATTAAATTAATGGACTTGACATTGACTTCCATCAATTCAATAGTAGGATTTTTATATCCCCCAATCGTACCCCATTCATTTAATTAGGGTTTACCAATGGGTCAAAGCCCCTTTTTTCTCTCCCATTGGGCTCTCACTTGCTCGGTACTTGGCTCCCCACGCTTTTTTTCATTTTGGGTCTTTCTTGTTCATTTATCTTTTTCATTCAAATCTAATAAAGATTGTCTATTCATCTTCTAGAGCACTCATCCTTATCATGGATGGATGAACCTTTACATTATTTGACAAATTATTGGTGAACAATACAAAGTAAGAGACCCATCACTTGGACAAATTATTATTACCAAGCAATTTTTATAACTTTCTGTACTGGCCCACTTGCAGAAGGCTCTATCATGGGCATATATATAGGCCCAAACTAAGTTGTACACTTTTTTGACTTCTATACAAAGCGCTTCTCCAGTGGTGCTCAGTATGGGACCCTGTAAATGAAAATGGGACAAAGGAAAGGCCAAACATACGAGTTGGTTTGGCTGAGTAAAATAGTTTTGGACCAGCATTTTTGCACACTTTGCTAAGGCTAATAAAAGGCAGAGCAAAGCTTAAAACCTGCCACAAGAGAAGAATGTAATAAATATGATAAGACATGTTGGTAAGGATTGCAATTTCATCCTGAATTTGTGCACGTGATAGTGGGATTAGTGAAAATGCTTAAGAATTCCATGGGTGCAAAACCATTGCAGCAATGCTTAACCTGATTTGAGGCTCCTCCTGCATCAAATTCTGGAAATTGACATGCTCCTATTTTCTTGAGAAATGGAAAAATAGGATCAAGGAGACAGATTACAAACATGGAAGCAACAAAAGGATCATCTGTGGAGCTGCTGATATTTGAAGCTCCAAGAGCCATCAATGTTTTTTGAAAGTGTATTATGAAATTTATTACAAATTGATGATTTTGGTAGGTGGCGAATTCGGGTGTCATTGCAATGCAAAAGGATCTGAAGAAGAGTGTTTTTGCACACATTTAAGCTGATTTGGTACACATGATCCTTGTCTACTTTTGAGTACTTCATATGAAACTTACAGTTTCGTCCCATCTAAAAGCTGTACTAGTCCTTCAAGAAACTGTAGCTCAAGTCTAAGAAAGTTTCTGCAGGGGTACTTTGTGTGGAAGAAGATGGAAGTTTTTTCTGCAGTGAAATGATGGAAGATTTTGTACTTGAAAGCATATATACAATGAGCTGCTGTTGAGCTCTTCAGAAATTGTGAAAGAGAATTAGAAGCAAGGAGAGTAGTAATTATAAACAAAATGGAAGCTCAGTTTTAAGAAAATGAACATGCCAGGGAGCTTTGCTTACTCCTAGTGTTGTTGCAGATGTTGGAGGAAATTCAATAAGCAGGCAGATCTGTCCTTTTGTTGATCATGATCAACTCCAAAGAAAAATCCACCGATGGTTGTGCTCCCTTTAGATCCTTTGTTCATGACCAACTCCAAAGTAAAATTCATGCAATGGGTTTCTTGGGCTCCATTTAGATCCTTTATTAGAACCAACTCCAAAGCAAAATCCATGCAATGGGTTTGTTGTGAGCTCCCTTCAGATCCTTTGTTCATGAGGACCAACTCCAAAGCAAAATCCATTCGTGAGTTTGTTGAGCTCCCTTTAGATCCTTTGTTCATGACCAACTCCAAAGTAAAATCCATGGTTTTGTGCTCCCTTTCTCCACCATGCGGTGTTGGGGACTGTGTTTTTGGTTGAATCTGCCAGCAGGAAAATTGATGCCCTGATGACAGTCATCATGGCAGCTTCCACACAGATCATATCCAATATTAGATTCTCTATCATCACAATCGCTACAGGAGAAACGCTTGCCGAGAATAGGCATCATCCCACAACCATCACATCCAACTCCACGATGAATCGTGTTGTGCAACATCAGATGATCAGCTTCAGATTCTCCCCACTGCTGCAACCTCAGCAGCAAATTCTGCTGTTGTTGTACATGAGCCGATTCTTCTTCATGTGAACCTTCTTCAACTTCTGCATAACCAGATCTTTGTTTCTGCTTCAACAACAGCTTGTTAGCAGCCCGTTTAGTATACTCTCCTGCACAATGGGTCTCCAGCAGGTAATGATGGAGCTCAAGACATGTCTGTGGAAAAAGACCAGGATGATGAGCTCCGCAAGTGGGACACTTGATCTTAGAAGAAGCTTCAGCTTGTGGTGAGACACAAGTCTTACAGAAAAGATGCCCACAGTTGAGCACAATTGGCTTATATACAACTTCACTACAAGCTTTGCACTGCAGCAGCAACTCACTACTAGTACTCCTACTGGTTATATGATCTTCTTCTTCTTCTTCTTCTTCT
>Ga0116228_10006128_pt1 | contig 10747 bp, 8 predicted proteins | sample S1TSphfallax_2_FD_89694 | JGI IMG/M metagenome (GOLD analysis project Ga0116228, IMG submission 89694) | Host-associated microbial communities from peat moss isolated from Minnesota, USA - S1T2_Fc - Sphagnum fallax MG | ecosystem: Host-associated > Plants > Peat moss > Unclassified | place: USA... | reverse complement strand
CGGTCGGGGCGCCCACCCAGACGAACGTGACCAACCTGCACTTTCACGGACTCCGCGTCTCGCCGAAGCTCGGCTCCGACGACGTCCTGACAATGCTGGCGCTGCCCGGCCAGACCTTGCTGTACCGCGTGCAACTGCCCGCCGATGCCGAACCGGGACTCTATTGGTATCACACCCATCCGCACGGCGAGACCAAGCAACAGGTCGGCGACGGCGGGATGTCGGGCCTGATCGTCGTTGAGGGGCTGCAACAACACCTGCCGATCCTGGCCGGCATGCGCGAACAAGACCTGATCATGCGCCGCATTCCGCTGCTCGGCCAGGCCCATCCGAGCAACCGGCCTGCCCGGCACGCCGCGGCCGCGGCGCATGCCGCGGTCGTGAAGTGCAACGGGCCGGACCCGGGCTACCAGCTGCTGCTCGACGGACAGTTCCAACCGAAGATCGCGATCGCACCGGGGGAACCGCAGCTCTTCCGAGTCGCCAACGCCAGTTCGATCCGCAACCTCGACCTCTCGATCGACGGCGAACCCCTGATCCTCGTCGCCCTCGACGGCGTCGCGCTGGATCGCTATGCGGGTTCGCCCGCGCTCCAGGTCCGCCAGCATCTGATCATTCCACCGGCCGCCCGCGCCGAGTTCGTTGTCGTGGGATTGAACAAGCCGACGGTGATGCGGGCGAATTGCTTCTACTCGGGCCTGACCGGCGATCCCGATCCACCGCAGATTCTCGCGACGCTCGGCAGCGCGGCGACGACGGCGACGGCGGCGCGGCACACCTATCCGACGTTCGGCCAAATCTTGGCGAGCCGGGTCGTGCCGATGCGTGATAGCATCCTCGCGCACGCGCTCCCGGCGCCCGCGATGCAGCGCGTGACCGTGTTCTCCGAGAACGCCGACGGCACGGCGTTCTACATCGACGGCAAACTGTTCTCGATGTCCGACCCGCCGCACTTCATCGCGCGCGCCGGCACGGTCGAGGAATGGAACGTGCTCAACGACTCCGACGAGGTCCATGATTTCCACATCCATCAAGTCCACTTCATCGTCGAAGCCGTCAACGGTCATGGGACGGGCCTGCCGTACTCCTGGTACGATAGCTACAATATCCCGCCGCGCATTCACAATCCCGACGGCTCGGTGACGCCGGGCTGGCTGACCCTCATGATCGATTTCCGCGACCCGGTGATCCGCGGCGAATTCATGTACCACTGCCACATCCTCGATCACGAGGATCTGGGCATGATGGCCAAGATTTCAGTACAGTAACAAATAACGCGCGTTAGCGCCGCCGCGGTGGATCGGCGGGCGCGTGGACCGGAACCACTGGGCGCGGAGGGCGCGGCGCCGGCGGGCGCGGGGCCGGCGGGCGGCCGCGCGGCGGCGCGGGCCACGCCGGAACGGACGACCGCCCATATCCAACGCCGTACCACACGCCGAACGCCGGCGGGTAGGCGAAACCCGGTACATAAGCCGGCGCCGGCGCGACGGCCGCGTCGCCCGGGTCGTACGTGTACGAATCGGGATCGGTCACGTCGGTATCGATTTCGTCGGCGTCGAACGTCTTGCCGTCGGCGCGGCCGATGATGCGCACGAGCCGGCCGGGCGTCAGGACGACGCCGTCGGGTTCGATGAGCGTGCCGGCGCGGAGCGTCACGCTGTCCATGAAGCCCCGGACGTCGGCGAGCGTGAGGGCATATTTCGCGTCGTTCGAGACGATCGTCCCCTCGATCGTCTCGCGCGCCGTCGCATAGCTGGGCAGCGTTTCATCCGCCGCGGCAAGCGCGGGCGGCAAGATCAGCGCGGCGAGTAACCCGAGCGTTGCGCGCGATTGCATGGCCGTAGTCTATCACGGCTCGACGCAGCTGCAAGAGGGCACTTCTTCACCTTATACGGGGGGACACGTCCCCCCGATCGCCCGGGAATGCGGACGGCTTCGCCGCCCGGCATTCCGGCCGCGGACTCCCGCGGCTCCACGGGCAGGCCACCTTCGCGTGGCGCCACGCGTCGGAGCGGAGGCGTTTGCAAGGAGTTGGGGGGCGCGGCGGATTAGGGCCTACCAATCACATGCCCGTAACCATCGCGCACGTCGTTTTCGGCACGGCGGTCCTTTTGCTCGGACCCGCCACGCTTTTGCTGCGCGGACGGGTCGGTTTGCACCGGCGGCTCGGCATCTCGTTCGTCGTGGCGATGGCGATCGTGATCCTGACCGCGGGCTTCATGTGGCAGAAGCCGCACCACCTGTTCCTGCTCTTCCTCGACGCGATCGCGGCCTACATGGTGTTTTACGGATACCGGTCGCTGCGCCGCACGCAGGAGCCGCACTCGCCGCGGGCGCGCGCGCTCGACGTGACCGTGTGGGTGTTGCTCGTCCTCGATAGCGCGGCCGTGGTCTGGATCGCGGCGGCCGGTGCGACCGCGATCGTCCGCGACATCGCGCTCGTGCTCTTCGCGCTCGGCGCGATCGGATTCGTCTTCGCGGCCTTCGATCTCAAAGGGTTGGCCACCGGCTGGACGCGGCGGCGGCGCCTGAGCAACCACTTCACCGGCATGATTGCCGCCTACATCTCCGCGGTCACCGCGTTTGTCGTGATCAACTTTCACGGCGTGCCGATGTTCCTGCGCTGGTTCGTGCCGAGTGCGATCGGGACGATCGTTATCGGCCGGCTAACCTACGAGCACCTGTGGGCCAAGGCGCGGCGCGTTCAGCCGGTGAGCACTTCGTCCACCGCGCGGTAAGCTTGATTGACCGCGGCGTCCGTATACGCCGTCGCTTCCGAATCTGAGTTGGCGATCGCGATGCGCCCGACCGGCCGCCGGCCGCGCTCCGCCGGGCTCTCACCGGGCGCCCAAGCAGGGTCCCAGAGCGCGAGGTATTCATACGCGTAGCCGTGAGCCCAGCGATTGACCGTCAGCCCCGCGATATCGCGGGCCGAGTCGAAGCCATGCGGGCCGAGCATCCGCTGGAGTTGGGAACGCGTCGCGCGTTCGATCTCGCGGAAGCTGGTCGCATACAACTCGGCGCGTCCCGCGCGATACTGATCCCGCGCGGGCAGGCCGGGCCGGCAAGGCGTGTGCAGCATCCAGAGCACCATCGGTTCCGATGGCGAGCGTGGCGACCGGTACGTGCCGATATCGACCGGAAAGTCCAGCATCGTCAAGGTGTGATAGCTACCCGGGGCATGGATCCCGCGTAGGCCGAGGCGCGCGAAGGCCTCCCAGTTCCGGATCGCGACGTGCGTGTACACGAGCGGCGCCTTGACGCCGTACGCCAAAGCCTCGCGCTGCGGCGCCGGCACGTCGGGACAGATATACGGCACGACGGTATTCCAGCAGGCCAGCACGCAGTGGGCCGCGCGCACGGTCTCGAGTTCCGCGCCGCCACGCGCGTAAACGATTTCGACGTCGCCGGCGCGCTCGTCGTTACGGGCCCGCACGACCGTGCTGCCGAGTCGAATCCGCACGCCGTTCTCCGGGCGATCGAGGACGTCATAGCGGGCGCGCGCGGTCACCACGTCTTCCATCGTGTCACCGCCCACCGCGCCCGGAACGAGTTGCCGAACCAACATGCGCGCGAGCGATGCGTTGCCGTCGGGGTAGTGAAAGATATACGGTTCTTCGCGCACGCGCTCCGCGCGGGCCCCGCCGCCCAGATCCATGCCGGCGAACCCGGGAAAGACGACGAGCCCATAGTCATCGCCCGCATCGAAGACCTCGGCTGCCGACACCGCCTCGATCTCGAGCGCGAAGAGATCGTTGGTCCAGGTCTTGAAGAACGGGAGCACGCCCGGATCGCAGCCCGCGATCTCGACCAGGAAGCGCGCGTAGCTCGTGCGCGAGAGCCGCGCCCGCTTGGCGGCGGGCGCGAGGTGCGGAAGATAGTCGACCGCTTCGGTGTAGATGCGTTCGATATCGCGGCGCGCCGCTTCCGAGAGCGGCGCTTGCGCGAGGAACTCGCGCCACGGGCGGCTGCCCATGCCGGTCACGAGGCGCTCGGCCGGGAAGGCCGGGCGCTCGAAGAACATGCCCGTGCCCAATCCGTCGTAGCGGTGCGCGTCGTAGTAGCGATAGAAGTTCGTGTAATCGATGCCGAGGTCGCCGAGCAGCCGCGCGGCACCGCCGCGATAGTCGCCCGGGCTCTCGAGCGACTGCGTTCCGCCGTTGCTCAATAACGTGCGGGAGCCGACGCGGAACTCGTTGCGCTTGGCGTGCCCGCCGTAATCGTCGAGCGTTTCGAGCACGAGCACGCGCGCGCCCGGCCGCTGCAGCCGGTAGAAATACGCGGCGGCCAAACCGCTGAGCCCACCGCCGACGACGACGAGATCGTAGCGCTCCCGCGCCGGCGGCGGCGCGGCGTGCCCGGCGGACCAGAACGTCCCGTCGCGCAGTTGATGGGCGATCGCGTACGACCCCGCATACTGACCGCGCAAGCCTTCGCGGGCCGGCGGATAGGCCGCCGCGGCCGCGGCCGGCGAAAGCCCGAACGCCGCCACGCCGCCGGCGGCCAACGCCGCGCCGTCGAGGAAATCGCGCCGCGAGATGCGGCGTCCCATCCCGAGTTTGCGGTCGTCGCGCGCGCTCATACGGAACTCTTGTAGTAAACCATTTGTTCGGTCGTCGCGAGCAACCGGCCCGAGCGGGTCCACATGCGGGTCGCGGAATCGAAGAAGCCGTTGTGGGCGATGCGCATGCGCCCATCGGAGAGCAGAAAGTCGTTGCCGACCTCCGCGAGCTCGCTCGAGGTCGCGTGAAAGAACGCGTTGAGGGTGACCGTCGAAACCGGCACGCGTTTGCGCAGGCGCGTGAAGATCGGCGGGAAGCCCGTGTCGCACAGCGCCGTCAGCGCGGGAAAGTCGAGCGTTCGCGGCGCTTTATCGCGCACCCACGCGAGGGTCCGCTCCATTTCGGGGCCGGCGAACGGATTGCCGTTCGCGAAACGCAAGTCGTAGCGCTCGAGGAACGGCGGACCCACCGCGCCCGCGCGCACGGGCTCGAGCGATTCGGGCGCGGCGACGTCGGGTGCGACGATGTCGACGAACGACTCGGTGGCGCGCCGCAGCGCGAGCACGATCGAGGCGTCGGCGCAGTGCACGTCCTGGCCGCCTTGCCGCTGAATCAGTTCCACCCGCCAAAAGTCCGTCGACCGATTGCGCCGCGCGTTGTGCGTGCGAATCGAAAAGGGTCCGGCTTCGATGGCACCCGCGAAATTCGCCGAGAACGAGATCGGCTCGCCGTGACGCCGCGGATCGTCGAGCACCGCGAGCAACAGTGTCGCCGCGATCCAGCCGCCGAAGGGTCCGATGAGATTCCAGTACGTGGGGTCGGTCTCTCCGGAATAGCGTCCCTCTCCGGTTCGGGTCATCGCGATGGTCACCGGCGCCGCGTTCGACGCGAAGCGGCCGCGCGCATGCGCGGCACGCGATCAGGTATGCGCGGCGGGGAGGAGATTTGAAACGCAGGCGGCGTATGCGGCGCGTTCCAACTCCAAATCGCCGCACCAATACCAGGGCCAGGTAGCGGGCACCATCGCCGCCGTCGTGCTGCCCGAATTGTAGTAGCGCGCGTACCGAGCCCACAGGGCGGGCTCGCTGCCGAGGCGGGCCTGCAACGCGATCAGGTCCGGCGCGTCGAACGCCGCCGCGCCGTACGCGCCGTCGAAGTCGTATTCGAACGTCCAGGCCGCGCCCGGCGTCTCCAGCGGCAGCACGTAGGTCGCGAAGTCGCGCACGACGCCGCTCTCCGGGGCCACGTCGGCGATGATGAAAGCCGGATCGTTGCCTTGCACGGCGCTGATTGACGGCACGACGAGCCCCGGGACGCCGCCGCCGTCGCCCGGACCGACGATCTCGAACGACGCGTGGTGCACGTGGCCGAAAATGAAAGCGGCCGGGTGGGCCGTGCTGGTCAGCGCGACGAGCCGGCGCGCCGCGGAGTCGTTCAGAAACGGCACCGGCCGGCCGGCACGCAGCGAGGAATACTGGTCGACGGCTGGCGGGATGTGGGTCACGAACCAGCGGTAGGCGCCCGGAGCAGCCCGCGCCGCGACGCGGCCGGCGAGCCAGTTCAGTTCCGCCGCCCCCGGGTCGCTGCTGGCCTCGCCACACGCATCATCATATTTCGCCGACCAGTAAACGCTCTCGAGCACGAGCGCCTGTGCGCCCGGCGCGCCCGGCAGCCCGGCGGCGTAGTACCCGGCCCGCGAGAAGTCGCGAACGAAATCGGGCGCGCGGCCGTCGCGATCCACCAGCGGCGCGAACGCGGCCGCCATGTGGGCGAGGAACGGGCTGCCCGGCGTGGCGGCGTAGTCGTCGCAGTACCCGTCGTTGTTGCCGACGGTCACCAAAAACTGCGCGCGCGGGAAGGCGGCGTCGAGTTCGCTTGCCAGAAAGGCCACCGTCTTATCCACGAACGCGTCGTAGGCACCCGGCGCCGCGCCCGGCTCGGCAGCAGCGAAGCGCTTTGGAAATTCGTGGGCGAGAAAATCCCCGGCAACGATCACGACGGCGGGCGACGGCGCGCGGACTCGCATCGCGGCCAGGGCCGACTCGAGCAGCGCGAAGTTCGTGTCCGCGAAATAGCCGCTCGGCGCGGCGGAGGAGCGCGCGAGGATCGCATGCCAGCCGGTAACGGGAGCCTCCACGAGCGCGCCGGTCAGCGCCGGATCGTCGAACGGATCGAAGTGGAGGTCGCTCACGAGCAGCCACGGCGCGGCCTGCGTTAGCGGCGCGGCGCTCGTCGGAGAGGCGGCGAGCTCGAGGCCGAGCACGATGGCCGGCAACGCGACAAGTATGCGGCGAATCACGCGTTATGTATCGCCCGCGCGAGCAGGCCGGTCCTTCGGGGACCATACGCTTCTTAATTGATGTGTCCGGCGACCCGAAACAACGGTAGGAGGATTTGAACCCGCCGGCCGCTTCCCGACGAACGGGCACGGCTTACCGGGCACGCATGGACACTGCATCGCGAACGAAGTTCATATATCTCGGCGTCGTTTGCTTTGCCGCGGTCGCCCTATGGCTGGGCTTCGACGAATCGGCGTTGGTCCCAAATCACGGCAACGTCATCACGACGTTGGCGCTGATCTGCGTGACCGTGATCGCCAGCTCGATGCGCATCGAGCGGAGCACCGATCCGAACAACCAGATCTCGATTTCACTCGATTCGCCGTTCGTCTTCGCGTCGGTCCTGGTGCTTTCGTGGCACGGCTTCGTGTTCTGCGTGTGCGTCGTTCAGACGATCAACTGGCTCAAGAGCCGGTTTGCCGGCGTGAACGCGAGCCTCTTCGAATTGGCTTTCTCCATCTCGAATTTCATCGTGAACGGCGCCGCGGCGCTGTTGGTGCTGCACGCCTTGCACTTCCGGCTCGGCGAGGGCGTCAGCCCGACGCCGCTGGGCATCGCGCTGGCGGCCGCGTTCGCCATGACGCTGGTCAACATCACGTTGACGTATCTCTTCATCTTGTCGGTCGCGGGCGAATCGAGCGTCGGTTCGTGGATGCGCAAACCCGATATCTGGATCTCGGATATCGCGATGACCTCGCTCGGCGTTCCGATCGCGGCGCTCTGGAGCAGCAACCCGTGGCTCGTGCTGCCCGTGCAGGCGGCGCTGCTCTTCATCCTGCCGGCACTGGCCGTTCCCGAGCTCAAGCAAAAAGTCCGAACCGACGGCCGGACCGGCCTCTACACGGCCACGGCGTTCGACGAAGAGGCCGCGCGGCTGTTCGAACGGGCCCGCCAACGCCGCGAGCATCTCAGCCTCGTCTTATTCGATATCGACTATTTCAAACTGGTCAACGACTCGTACGGGCATTTGGCCGGCGACGCCGCGCTCAAACGCGTCGGCGAACTGATCGGATCGATGTGCCGCAGCGTCGACGTCGCGGGCCGGCTCGGCGGTGAGGAATTCGGCGTCCTGTTGCCGGGCGCGAATCTCCAAGCCGGCATCGCCTTCGCCGAGCGCGTGCGCGCTTGCGTCGAAGGCGAGACGTTCGCGGCGGAATCGCACGGCGATCGAGTCCCGTTCCGGCTCACGATCAGCGCCGGCATCGCGCCGCTGCAGGCCGCGCACCGCGACCTGCCGGAGCTCAAGGCCGCGGCCGATCGCGCGCTCTACCGGGCCAAGGACGGCGGCCGCAACCGGCACGCCTCCTAGCCCGGACACCCGCCGGTGGCGGTTAGGCGGCCGGCGCGGGGACTGCCTGGATGTCGAGCGTGATGTCGACGTCTTCGCCCACCAGCACGCCGCCCGATTCGAGCGCGGAATTCCAGTTCAGCCCGAAGTCCTTGCGATTGACCCGGCCCGACGCCTCAAAGGCGACGCGGGCGTTGCCCCACGGGTCGGTTCCCTGCCCCGTCAATTCGGCCTTGAGCGTGACGGATTTGGTGACGCCGTGGAGCGTCAAGTTGCCGGTCACGTTGAATTCGGACGCGCCGGTCGGTTCGACCGCCGTGCTTACGAACTTGATCACCGAGTGCGTGGCGACGTCGAAGAAATCGGGTGACTTGAGGTGACCGTCGCGCTGTTCCTCGCGCGTGTCGATCGAGGCCGGGTCGATCTCGGCGTCGATTCCGACCGGAATCGCGCCCTCGGCCGGGAGCTGGATCGTGCCGGAGAACGTGTTGAACGTCCCCCGCACCTTGGCGATCATCAGATGCCGGATCGAAAAGCCGACGCTCGAGTGCGAGGGGTCGATCGCGTACGTACGGACCGTTGCAGTCGTCATAGGTGCTCCAATCGATTCAGTTCTTGCGTAAGCATTTCACCACGCCCACCCCGAGGCTGACAAGAGGGTTCTCGGCGGCGCCTTGGTTACCGTCGGGTGACCGGCGCGACCCGCCTTCGGCGCGCGGGACCTTCAAGTACTTAACCACCGCTGCATCAGGCTGACGGCTCGCGGCCGGCTTTGGCCTCTGAAATATGCCCAAGCGCGGGTCCTGGCGCGCCCGGAACCGAAGACGGGTGGTTGCCCCGGCGCTCTGCCGGACGGAGGAACGCTTCGATGCCCGCCGTGAAAAGGCCGGACGCGACCCGCAGCCGCCCCGCACGCCAGGAGAAGTCATGACGTACAGCCGGACGACGTTCAGCAAGTTCATCATCGAGGACCAGCGCCGCCGGACCAACCCCGAGCCGGAATTGACCGGCCTGCTCAACGACGTGCAAACGGCCTGCAAATTCATCGCCTCGGCCGTCTCGCGGGGGGCGCTGGCCGACGACCCGGCCAAGTCGCTCGAAACCACGGCCAACGAGATCATTCTGCGTCAGTGTGAATTCGGCGGCTCCCTCGTAGGTATGATCTCGCGGCCGCTCGAGCACCCGTATCAAATTCCCGCCGCCTATCCACGGGGGCGCTACCTGCTGGCCTTCGACCCACTCGAAGGCGTGTCCAACCTCGACGTCGATCACTCGGTCGGCACGATCTTTTCGATCCTGCGCGCGCCGCAGGGGCTGACCGAGCCGGTCGAAGCCGACTTTCTCCGGCCCGGCACGGAGCAGGTCGCCGCGGGCTTCGCGCTCTACGGACCGGCCGCGGCCATCGTGCTGACCCTGGGCACGGGCGTCCACGGCTTCACCCTGGACCGCGAGATCGGGGCGTACATGTACACCCACCCCGACATGCGGATCCCGCCGGCGACGCGCGAATTCGCGATCGATTCGTCGAACCAGCGCTTCTGGGAGCCGCCGATCCGGCACTACGTCGAAGAATGCGTCGAAGGCCAGGCGGGCCCGCGCGGCGTCGATTTCGACATGCGCTGGGTCGATTCGCTGGTCGCCGACGTCTATCGCATCCTGCTGCGCGGCGGAGTCTTCATCTTTCCGCGCGACACGAAGGACCCGGCGCAGCGCGGGCGGCTGCGGCACCTCTACGAGGCCAACCCGATCGCCATGATCGTGGAACAAGCCGGGGGCGGCGCCTCGACTGGCCGCGAACGGATTCTCGAGGTCGTTCCGGCAAATCCGCACGCGCGCATTCCGGTAATCCTCGGCTCGCGCGACGAGGTCGATCGCCTGCGCCGCTATCACGAGACCTACGACCGGGGTGAGGAGCTGGTGTTCGAAACGCCGCTGTTCAACACGCGCTCGCTCTTTCGCACCGTCTGAGTCCGGAGGCCACGTTCCATGTCGGCGAAGCACCCCATCATCGCCATCACGGGTTCCTCGGGAGCCGGCACCACGACGGTCAAGACGACGTTCCAGCAGATCTTCCGCCGCGAGGGGATCACGCCTGCGGTCGTGGAGGGCGATGCCTTCCACCGCTACGACCGCACCGAGATGCGCGAACTGCTCGCGTCGTCGCAGAAGGCCGGCACCAACTTCAGCCACTTCGGCCCCGAAGGTAATTTGTTCGAGGAACTGGAGACGCTCTTTCGCGTCTACGGCGCGACGGGCACGGCGAAGGTCCGCAAGTACCTCCACGACGATATCGAGGCCGCGCCGTACAACCAGCCTCCCGGCACGTTTACGGAGTGGGAAGACATCGAGCCGGGCACCGACTTGCTCTTTTACGAGGGCCTGCACGGGGCGGTGGCGACCGACACGATCGACGTCGCCAAGCAGGCGGATCTCGTGATCGGCGTGGTGCCGACGATCAATCTCGAGTGGATCCAGAAGCTCTACCGCGATCGCAATTCCCGCAACCACTCGCAGGAAGCGATCGTCGACACGATCCTGCGGCGCATGCCCGATTACGTCAACTACATCGTGCCGCAGTTCTCGCGCACGCACGTCAATTTTCAGCGCGTGCCGATCGT
>Ga0116228_10006127_pt1 | contig 10747 bp, 10 predicted proteins | sample S1TSphfallax_2_FD_89694 | JGI IMG/M metagenome (GOLD analysis project Ga0116228, IMG submission 89694) | Host-associated microbial communities from peat moss isolated from Minnesota, USA - S1T2_Fc - Sphagnum fallax MG | ecosystem: Host-associated > Plants > Peat moss > Unclassified | place... | reverse complement strand
CTGTCAGTGACTAGTTAAAATTTATATAAGAGATACAAATCAAATATGGTTGTTCACTTACTCATTCTCTCTCTCTCTCTCTCAACTCTTTTAAGTAATTTTTCTCTAAGAAATTTTCAACCACGTCAAAATCTTTTTAACAAAAACAACAATTAGAGTCTAGCTTTAATTTAGACTGATGTTAGGTAATAATAATTCCCTAATTTACCCTCACCTCCCCAATTGGCAAAAGGAAATGTGAAGAAGAGCTGACATGAGTGAAAGTGTTCCATTTCATCTTTTTTTTTTTCCTCATAGTATCTAGAGGTACCCACTTTCCACAACCCCGAATCCAAGGCAGATAGTCAACTCAATCTCCTTGTATGAAGGAGCTTGGAACTTGGAAGGGCAAGCAAGGAAGGAAGTAAGAAAGGAACATCCCAACTTCCCCAAGACAAAAGCAAAACCCTAAAAACAAACCCCCCCCTTTGTTTATCTACCATAACCTTTTGGTGGATGATAATAAAGTGGGATTCTACTGAACCAAGAAATAGTTTTAAAGTAAATAAATAAATAAATTATATATATATATATTTTAAAAGCAAGAAAGAAAGAAAGAAAAGTTTTCCCCATTTGTTAATTATTTAAAAGACCCACTTCGATATCCTTGGACCCAAATTGGATTTGTTTTCATAGTATAAATAAAAGTGCCTAAAGGCCAAAGCAAAACTAATGCCCAAGCTCTCACTCTTGACCCAAAATGCTTCCTTTTGCTTTGCCGGGTAATCTACCTAGGGTACCCAATTATAATCATTATTATTATTATTATTTTGTTGGTCTCCAACTTTCTTTACCTTCTTTTCAAAAGGAAAAAGGAAAAGATTAATTCAATAATTGAGTATAATTGCTTACTTGCTATATCACAACTGCAATTGATTGCCTTCTAAACTCTACAAGTCATTTCTCATAAAGACCAACTAAGTAAGTCATTTCACTTTGGTGTAAAAGGCCATATGGTACCCAACCTTGTATGATGAATAATATTGTTGTGAGGATGGCACCTTACACATAAGGTTCCTCATTTGGCCAAGGGATTAGGACTTTAGGACATAAGGGAAGAACTTGGGGTTGGTTAAGCCGGGAACTCGGGCCCAAGCCTTTGGCTATGCCTTGTACCAAGCCCGTCATTTTGGGAATGCCCTCATCCACGGGCCTTACCGTCCTATACCTATTGACCTTCTCCATTGCCACACTAAAACCACTACAAAAATCACTACAAATTTCACAATCCCATTCTGTGTGATACTTCTCTCTTTTATAATCCCTCCCTACAATTTTGCCAACAACCATAGAACTCACATACAAATGTACATAAAGGCAATAGACTCACTCACATGGGTGTCTTTGGAAACTAAAAAGGAAAAAAAAAATTCATTTCTTTAATATCTTTGTATGTATTAACTATTAACGCCCCGGTCCTCCTCCTCCTCCTCTTGTATATTAGAGTTGATATTAGAGAACCAATCAATATTTATTTATTTATTCATATAATCAATATACAAGTTTGCCTTTGTTATGAAAACTACATTTGTGTGAATTTAATGAAGGTTTCAAAGAGTGTGGACTTGGGTGGCATCAATAATAATAATAATAATAATAATAGGGAGTGATTGCCACCCTTTTGATGGCTTTCCTAATTAGGAATCAATTAATATAATAATTAATTCAACAAAGCTAATAATCAATCATTAGAGCTGTTGAGTAGTAGTGGGCTTGGTGGGTGGGCGGCATTATTTTTTAAATAATAAATTATATAATTTAGAATTGAGTGAATTTTAAAAAAAATCATTATTATTTATTTCCAACCCAAAAAAAAGAATTTGATAGGTAGAAGTTTTGGGGTAATTTAATTTCCGTGAGAAATTACTGTTTAGATACCCCAAAATTTACCCCCACCTACGTACAGCGCACAGCCCGTGATAAAGGCCTGCTATTTAAGTAACTTTAACCCGGTAGTTACTATCCTAGTAACTTTAGTTTGTGTAAATTTCCCTTCATGGCAATGCAGTGATGGCACCCCAGTCAGTCGTTCATCGTATAGCCAGAAATATATTCGTTGTATAGCCAGAAATATATTCGTGGTATAGTCAGAAATATATTCGTGGTATAGCCAGGATGATTAAATTTTTTAAAACTCTTTAAATTTCTGGTTTATGGCCACATTCGCCTAAATCTTCTTAGGGATGATGATCATCACTTTTTTTACATCTTTCTATTCAACCTGTTTTATGCTGGCTATGTATAGCCAAAATTCTACAGTCATGTGCTTTTGGAGTTTTTCAACAGCCATAATAATACATTTTTTGTAAAAAAAATCGCCATATTTCTGTATTTGGTTCACAGTGGAGCAGCCAAAAACATAGAAGTATGTTTTAATTCCATATTTAGCTTGTAGCCAAATCTGGCTACATCTTCCTGTGGATCATAGCCACTGACTCTGGCTATAACAAAAAAATTCCCAAAACAGCTTGTAGCCAAATTTGGCTAAATCTTCCTGTGGATCAACATCACTTTGGCTGTAACACAAAATTGCCAAAAAAAAAAAAAAAAACTTCTTCCAAGTTTCTATGGATAATCGCCACTTTGGCTAAAAACCAAAATTCCTAAGAACAACACTGGGCCGCAGGATGCCCGTGATCTGACCCGGGCAGCGGGCAGGCGGCGTGTGCGTGTGCGTCTGTGGTCTGGTGTGTACAGGAAAGTGCGTCGCTCTGTGTCTGCAGCGACACAGTGAGCGCTTGCGTCGCCTCGGTCGTCGTCGTCGTTCTCGTTCTTCGCTACTTCTCTTCAGCTTCCGGTCAGGTCGGAATTCCGCTCTCTCCGTCTTCTGCGGGCTCCGTGACCTGCAACTTCTGCTTTCACAAAGTGCATTGTTTGTCTTCTTTTTTGCATTCCTCCTTTTCGCTTGCGTTTTTCTCCCAGCAACCAACTCTCAAGAGTGTGCTTCTGTGAGCAGCGAGAGGAGGAGGAGGAGGAGGAGGAGGAGGAGCTCGAAGCACCTTGCGAGATTCGTTACATGGTGCTGCAAACGGAGACAGTGTTTGCTTATGTGGTGAAGCCTGCGCCTCAGTAAGGTGCCGTGCTTCTGCCTCAGAGGTAAGCCGACGCTGTTGCTATTATTACTGCCGCCGCTTACTAGTTCCCGTCTCTGTCTTTGCTGTTTTTGTGGTGGTTGTTGTTGTTGTATTGTCGCTCTTTCACTCTTATGCTAGGGTTGTGGGCTCAGAAGGATCTCAAGCTCTGTCATCTCAAGCTCCGTGAGCTCGGGAGAAGGTGTGTTCAGGAAGGAGAGCTAGGGTTTGTGGAGATGAAGGTAGTGGAATGGGGTTACAAAAAGCTCTGGTGGAATGAGAGGACTTTGTGATGATGTTTTGCTTTGCTTATACAGGTATGTACAAAAACCAGCTTCAAGAGCTGGCTCAGAGGAGCTGCTCCAATCTGCCTGCCTATGCATGTCACAGAGAGGGGCCTGATCATGCTCCACGCTTCAAGGCCACCGTGACCTTCAATGGTGAGGTTTTTGAAAGCCCTAATTACTGTGGCAACTTGCGGCAAGCAGAGCATGCGGCTGCCGAGGTGGCTCTCAACACACTTGCACGAAGAGGGCCTTCTCAATCTCTTGCTGCACGGATCCTTGTAAGTTCCTGTTCTGTCAGTGTCTTTATCTCCAGTTCCCCTTTTTTTTGTTGTGGAATGAGAACTCTGTGAGAACTCTTTTGTTGTCACAACCCAAGGTGGATTTGATTCTAATGCTGTGAGAGTAACACACAGGATGAAACAGGAGTATGCAAGAATTTGTTGCAGGAGACGGCACAGAGGGCAGGTGTATCACTACCGGTATACACAACCGTCCGCTCAGGACCTGGGCACTTGCCAGTTTTCACATGCGATGTGGAAGTTGCAGGCATGGTGTTTCCAGGAGAGGCTGCGAAAACTAAAAAACAGGCTGAGAAGAATGCTGCCATGGCTGCCTGGTCAGCTCTCAAGCAATGTAAGTCTTCTAAGTTGCTTTGCTCTGGTTCTTGCATTTGTCTTGGCCTTGTTTGTGCCACAGATTCCCTGTGCTCTTTGCCAGACACTGACCTAGTTGTCTCTGGATATATGTGCCAGTAGCAAACCAAGGGCGGCCTACAACACAACCAGTGGAGATTGAATTTACTGAAGAGCAGGAGCAGAGTACGATAGCACGGGCTTTAGCCTCTGCTTTTTATAAGGAGGGCAGTGTGCCCTCAATGCAGACATTGCCTCAACCATCACAGGTGCCCATTGGGCCGTCGATCCCCACCAGGATCAGAGTAGTGCCACCAAGAGACCAGGGACAGGGAAGCTCAGGAAGTGTAGCTATGTATCATCATGGATCCTGGCTGTCAGATATGGCTGTTGACCAACGCCTTCATCGCAACCAGCCACATCCTAGTATGGGGACGAGGACTGTTCCAAGTTATCGCCCAGTAGGGCCTCCTTCTCGTCCAGGATCTACAGTGACTTTGCGGGATGTCTCCAGCATTTCAAGGGAAGCTCTGAACAGGATAGCAGCAAGTTCTCTTGGCAGTGGCTTTGGACGAGTTGCTACGGTGCATGTCCAGAGCTTGGGACCTCCTCGGAGGGACAGACATGAAGTGCAACTACCTTTGGATGAGCATCAGCAGGATGAGGATGATTGGCTGCGAGGAGGAGACGGCTCAAAGTCAGCCTCCGAGACTGACAGCAGGAGTAACACAAGTGATGTTGATCATGGCTCTTCAGTTGTGCATGGGTCCTACAATCCTATGTCCTGGTCAGGGTCAGGCTCATCACAGTTGTGGGGCCAGTATCCAATGAGGGCAGCCATGCCAGTCCGGATACGTCCAGCAGTTACAGTATGTGCAGCTCCACCTCCCCGCCGCCCTGTGGAACCAGAAGATCCTGAAACTGAGGGGGAGGCAGCAGCTCGTAAAGTAATGAGCCAGCTGAGTCTGTGAAAGGGAAATGAAAGCAGGTTTTGTGGAATTGAGTGACAACTTCTCTTGTGTGGAATTGGAGTGTGGCTGTTGTCCATACGACGTGCCATCTCACTGGATGGATGGTCCACTAAGCTTTTGAGAGGATCAGCGATGGATATTGCATCCTTTGAGATGGGATCGCCTGAAATCTCTTGGTAGGCATATATGTATACTCTGTGAAGAGTGCTCATTCCATCCAATGGTATTCATGATGCCTGCACTCACTGGCCTCCTTATGCCAGTGAGTCTGCTGTGAGATTTCATGGGATTGGATGGTCTATGGGCCTCCAGGATGTTATCATCTAGTTTCCTCTATTAGGGTATTTGTTGAAGTGATGATTAATGCTGCGGCAGGTCCCTTTGTGAAACAAGGTTCTCTATTATGCATCATCAGTGCACTGCATTCACCGATGGGTTTAGTGGTGCATGTGAGCTCTTTTTTGCTCAGGTGGAGGTGCCAGAGAGGTTGGAAAGTGTACTTCAATCTTTGGTTTCCTAGGACCACCACACCTTCTGTCAGAATCTTCAACCTTTCTAAATGCAAGGACAGTTTCTTTTTTGTTGGCAAGAGCATCTCTACAAAGGAATGCCTGCTCCAAGGGTCCATTGATTAAGTTATTTGAATGGTCTTGAAAACTTGGAGGTCCTTAGTCTCCTGAGGCAATGATGGAATGACAAAAGGTTACAAATCCTGCTCTCTGTCTCTCTCTCCCCTCTTCTCTCACCCTAACTACGTCCTCTGTCTTTCTGGTACATGAACGTGACAACTGCAATATGTATGGTTGGTCTCCACTGTTGTGAAGTGACGTCATTTGGTAAATGCTTGCTTGTTATGTGCTCTGGTTTATTTCATAGTCACTCTGATGATGTTGCACTTTTTTGTTTAAATTGGTTTGCTTCCTTTACCTTTACCTAAAAATTTTTCTGACAGGTTGTGGAATTCTTATGTGTTGGTTGTAAGGTCTTTTGAACAGAAACTGATGATGAGCTTGCAGGCAATAGTTTGCAAATGTGATTGTTTGAGGTGAAAGTTACAGCACATGTACCAATTACACTGTGAGCCTGGTCTGGTCCACACAGGTAATTATGCATTGCATGTGGTGGATGTGGAATCTGTTCTAGATGTGCAGTCTGTTTGTCTATGCAGGAAACAACATTTTCTCTTGACTCTGTTCATGCGATACAGCAATGTAAGTTGTTGCTGTATATCTTTGGGAACACAGGAAAGTAGACCTCCATCTTTTCGATTGATTCAGCAAGTCCATAATGTTCAGCTTTGGTATGAGAATTCAATGCAAAAGAAGCTTTCAAAGTCTCAAATTAGGTTTTATCCAAGTTTTGCAAACAGAAAGAGAATGAGCTTTGCGTGCACTGGAAGCCATTTGAGTCCTGCAATGCAGTTCAGCAATGGAGTCCTACAAAATTTAAAGCCTGTTTCACATTGCTAATATCAGACGCTTTTCTTTACCTGGTGTTTGAGAGTGCTTTGTTATACCATGTGGGAAACAGTGCAGTGTTGGGCAGGTATCAAAATCTCATTCAAAACAGGTTTGGGGTCCAATCTGGTTCTTTCCTAGAAAACCTATGGGTTTCAACTGCTGAAAGAACTGGTGGCTTGAAGGACTGACAGATGTCAGATCATGAAAAGAATCAGGTGTTTGAGAATTGCCACTTCATGTTTCAGAGTGTTTTGATTGATTGTACATGAATAGTATATCTGTGTTTCAATTGTTGTGCTTGTTCCACAGAGTATGAGTGTCCTGATGAGTTCAATGGGTTTTGCACCACTGGATGGTTGTTTACCAGGCTTAGAATGGAGTTGTATGCAATGTGTGCGAGAAGTAATGGTTTCTGAAACAAGACACGGACCCCTGAGACCCTTGGCTCATGTTCTGAACCAAGTACTTAGCCAATCTGAAGGAACGACTATCTGGGAATGTTTTATGGAGCCATGGCCTATTTCCAGCTATGGTCATTGATACATTATATTAACCATAAAAGCCCTGATACATATATATTATTTGTTAGAGGAGGGCACCTTGTATACATAGATTATCAGTCCTCTAGGTGTGGAGGCAACTTACACCTCTTGCTTAGTAGGTGCAAGTTGCCTCAGCGCATGGAGGGGTCATTGCTTTGCAATCTATGTATCCATCATTGTCTTTTGATTTACAAATGTTTGATTCAGGATTGCTCTTGTGCTTTACCATTGGAGGAGGGCATGTACATGCTAGTGCCCTGCTCCCTGGGCTAGTACCTCATGCAAAGGAGAGCACATCCAGCAAGAAATTTATCTCAAAATTCCCCATCATACAAGTGGGAGATTTTGCCGTAAGGGTTCTTCCTTGTGATGAGCATTTTGCAAAATGAAATAATCTTGGCTTTATTTTAGCCCATCATTTAACATTCTTACAAGATCAAGAAGAGATTTTTAGTTGTGCATGGTGTTTACAAATACATGGTCCGTCATTTCCCCAGACTACAACCCTAACAGAAATGGAAAGAGGTAGACCCACAGCTAAAGGCTGCAAAATGAAAAAAAAAAAAAACACAGTGTTGAACTTTTTTAACACTTAAGTGTTCTCATATGGTGGGTATAAACCAAGTTCCTTGACTTTGAAAAATTTGCACCTTCTAAATTATTAGCATTCCTCCTCCGTATTATTGCAACTTATCTTTTCATAGGTGAAGAGGAATACAAAAGACATTTCACAACTTTTCAATAGGTTTGTCCATTGGATGAAAGATATGGCCACCATCACCAAATCATCGAAGTTAGGTATACATTTTGTTTTGGTTCTACTGAATCTCATGTGTCCAAATGTAATCCTTGCTTCGAATTATGAGAATCCAATGATCATCAATACTCATAAGATATTGGAAACACTTTCAAGTGACCACTCATTACCATCTTCATTCCATTGAAAACTTGGGTTTAAGGAAGAATGTATAAGTGTTTGGTGGTTATCATATTTTAATGAGATGAATTAACTTTGTAAATCTAAAATCTTGAGGGATTTGGTCCCTCCTGTTTGGGTTGTGGTCGGTAGAAAATTGTTCATATTACATGAATGCTAGTATAAATATTTTGACTATTGTTATAAAACTTACTAGCAACAACAATTGTGATTTATGAAGTTTGATACTGACCAATACCAACATTAGTATGATATTCTATATTTACATTTTACTTTCATTAAAATGGCAAATCAAATTTGAATATTTTCTTGAGAGGAAAAAATCAAGCTCTTCAACAATGTAACCATCTCTTGAATTAAATAATAAAGCTCAATGTTAGAAAGAGATTATTCATTCAAGCTTGTTTAAAATGTAGTTCTATTCAAGGAGATTTTTCATATTGAAATGATCTCACAACAAACATGATCAGAGATACTCCCAAATTTGAAGTCAAGTTGAAACTGATGTAAAGGTCTACCCAAACTATACATTAAATATGTTAACATGATGAATAAGTACAAGTTAATAGTTTTGATAATTATGTATAACTTTGATAAGTTCCTTGACTAATATTGTATAACATTTGTGACAAGGAGAGGGCGTGATGGTTTGAATTTATATGTTCAAAAGTTATGTACCAAACATGTTCAGTGTCAACAAAATCTATCATTGGATTGCGATACGTTGATAAATGTATCATATGAGTATTACACCAAAGTTATACTTGTTTGTCTAATTCATTTTTTGATACCAAGACCATTTCTAGTCTATATACTAGGATTCCATCAATACACTTGTTTAACCACATCAATTTTGAACTCACTGCTTTTATAATTATGTTTTGTTTACTCAAAGTTTGTTTAAGATTATGAATGAATGTTCCACAAACTTTGTTTTTCCAAACTTCCTAGCATAATTTTTTTTATTTATGATGAAAAACATGGCAATATATTTGAAATGATAATGTTTTTGATACAATATTGTGTCATGTTTCTTGTGGCTTTCAAATGCAAGTAAACTTTAACTTCTCATACTTGTTTTTCTTATTCACAACCTTTCTCCAAACCTTTCAACTTGTGTTCATTGAAGGTGGTGATGTGAATTTTTTAAAGCATGGCAAAAAGGTTACTTTCAGTGAGTTGTGAATTGTGAACTTGGATAAAACAAATAACATGTTTGCATGTCAATGTTGCTAAGTTGATATGTTTCACAAATGCTATTAACTAGATTTCACATAACATCTCATTGGTTCTTTAGCTCTTTTGAAGCATATATCCAAAGTGATTCCCTCCAAATAGAGATCATCCAAGAATAATCATAAGCATCACATTGGTGACAAACGTTTAAATTCCAAAACAAGACAATTGATGTATTAAAAAAATCGTTGCAACCATGAACAAAAAACCATGAAATATTTATCAACCATACACATAATAGTGGCACCATCATCATTTGATTGAACTTTGCAGTGTTTTTTAAACTTTAAGAATACCACTATGATTTTCCATTTTGTAATCATATTCCATCTCATAATTGTGGTGCTTTGCAAATGTATTTAAGTGCTCAATTTCATTTAAAACTAGCTTTGGTAGTTTATGTTAATTTGCAAATGTTCTAGATTAATTTCTAAGAGCATATATCCACTACCCAACAACAAACTAGAGTTTTATTCTAAATTAACTTAGTGTTTAATGTTCACTTGTCCCCACCCTTAAACATAAGGAAGTTCAATTAAAAAGAAAGCAATCATTTAAATCTTTAAAGTTGGGCCAATCAGCATCACTAACCCATATGTAACAAACAATTCCATTTAAAGGTGTTCCTCATGATCATGATATCCTAAACATATTTAGTACATATTAGAGGCTTTTACATCACTAGTTGCATACTTTCTTCAAATTTTAATATGAAAAAATATTTATTACTACTAGATGGAGGTGCTTTAAAAGTTTAATCTTTTCTGTGTTATTTCATTTTCACTATAATCTATGTAAACATGATCAAATGCGTGTATGAATTTTGAATGTGTGTGTTCATTATTTCATTGCATATGAATTTGTTATCCCTAAAGCTAGGCATGGATGAGGCTTCCCTCTTAATCCCATCACTCAACTATATGATGGATGAAGTTTTGCATGTTTTAAAGATGAATTCATATTTCCTTGCTCGAAAATTCATTACAAATGTTATCATTTATGAAAATCATTGGGTCCTATCATGGATGAAGGTTCCATTTTATCCTATCACTCAACTTTTGATGGATGAAGGTTGCATCTTTTTAGAAATGAATTGAAACTCAACATTTAAAAAAATCAATACAAATGTTATCATTTGTGAGAATCACTCAATGCACAATGGATGAAGCTTCCATATTAATCCTATCACTGAACCCATGATGGATGAGACTTGCATCTTTTATAGATGCATTGATACCCATTGCTTGAAAATTCATTACAAATGTTATCATTTATGAGAATCGCTCAGAGTAGGATGGATGAGGCTTCCATCTTAATCCTAAGACTAAAATGTATGATGAATGAAGCTTGCATCTTTTTTTTTAAGAGATGAATCAATACTCAATTCCTAAGAATCCATTACAAATATTATCATTTATGAGAATCACTCAACCTTCAAATGGATGACTTTCCCTACTTTCATCCACTGACAGAGGCGCAGATACCTATGCACGGTTAAGTGGATGAGGGCTCAAAATCCAGAACTGAATGGCACCCAAGTTACACATTCATCCCACCTCACGACACCGACCT
>Ga0116228_10006126_pt1 | contig 10748 bp, 5 predicted proteins | sample S1TSphfallax_2_FD_89694 | JGI IMG/M metagenome (GOLD analysis project Ga0116228, IMG submission 89694) | Host-associated microbial communities from peat moss isolated from Minnesota, USA - S1T2_Fc - Sphagnum fallax MG | ecosystem: Host-associated > Plants > Peat moss > Unclassified | place: USA... | reverse complement strand
TTTTCTCCAAAGGAGATCAATAACCACCATGGCTTCAAAAGATGCAATGCAAACAAGGGTGACATCCCAAGCACAAAAAGAAAGAATTTTAACCACTTGAGGAAGAACAACATTTGTACAAGAGTTGTTTTAAGTGTCTAAAATGGCCTTATGATTGTGAATGGGGAACATTCATGGGCATTTTAGGAGTGTGTGAATGAGCATGTCAATGTGTGTCCATGTACAATGACCAACAAAAAGTTTAGAATCAAAGTGGGGAGTGGTTAAGCACAATGAATATAAATTTGGGGATGTTTACAATGTAATTATAAGTTTGAATGAAAGGAAAAGCAATCACTTGAACTCCACAAGTTCAAGCACCTCAAAAGATAATTCATTTGTGTGCCTCCTTTGTTGGTTACTGCTAAAGGACATGCCTACATGATTCAATAAAAAGGTGAAGAAAACATTGTCACCTCCAATGAAACATGAAGCTCAATAATTTGAAACATTGAAATCAAGGTGAAAGTGTGGGAGGGAAAAACGAAACAAAAAAATGAACAATGAAATGACTAGATGGTTATTATGCAATGAAAAAACTATGATCATTAAAAGGGAGGGAATTAACAATAAGGGTTTTGTGCACAAGCAACAACAAACATGGTGTTCATGATTAAACCAAATGTCAAAATTTTCTCCGATTAACATTCAATTGTGGACTTCAACATGTTGTTGGAACTTGTTATTTATATTGAAGTTCAAGAATATTTGTTGTTGAAATGCATTGAAAAGCTTGGGAATCTCCAACAAAGGTTGCTTGTGGCAAGCAAGTTCATGCATTGTGGATTTAATGTCAAATTCACATGTGCAAATTAAAGGTGAAAACACCTTGAAAAACCATGAGCAAATTCCTCACACCCCAAGTAATTCACAAATTAAAATCCCACATACACAACATCTAAGCACATTAGCAAAATAAGCAATATGATTGCATAAACTTTCATGCAAAACATCAATTTTTATTTCAATACAAATTTCTACCATTCAAAGCACATTAGTACTCAAATAAGTTTGATTCAAATTAGAAATCAACATTTTTCTTCTAAACAAAAAAATGACAAACAACCATGTCCATGAACAAAGAACCCCACTTGAATTTGGACTTCTAATGTTTGTCTCCATTGATCAACCACATTTGGGAGAAAAACAAGGTGGATGTGATGATCACAAAGGCAAAAACATTGTTGAAAAAGGGAAAAAATGATTCTTAACACACGAACAAGAAAAAGGTAAAGGTGTTATGATGCACCCCCAAGTTCCTTAATGGACTCAACTGTGAGTTTAAAGGTGAAAACAACGAAGGAGAAAAAGTTGGGGCGCGTTCCTTGGTTCGTAACATTTCGGGGGTAAAAGAGTGTGTTAGAGCTCCATAATGGGGACTAAGAAAATTGACAAGCAAGTCAATTACTCACACGAATATGCACAGACCAAACAACAAGTTAGTTAGTGCATAGTCAGAGCACTTTTGGTGCATGGACAAACCACAAGCAAATACAGACTCACAAAACTCACCACGGCTCGAACTTGGGGGAAGCCACCACTTTCCCCCTTATAATATTTTTTGTGCCTGGCCACGGGGCTAGCACCCAAATGTCATTTTGTCCTAGAACTCCCAACTATGAGTCTTGAAATTCCCAAAATTAGGACTCCCGCAACTTTGGAAGCCCATAACTTTGTGTGAGGACCTCTAATTGAAGTGAGGCCTAAAGCAAAATTATAGCCCTCTTCAAGAGCTTTTCATAGGTATGTGGCACATCATTAGCACATAAAGGAAATCAAGGCGATTCTTGAATTTTAATGGTCAAGAATCAAAATTGGCAATTTGACTCTCGACCTATCTTTTGACTATAACTTGTGTTTTAAGTACCCAAATGGGTCATGTGAGCCCATTTCAAACATTTACATTCCAAGATGTTTTCAATGATATTATAAAATTTTCAATCCAATGAATTTTTACCCCTGCAATTGCTCTTTGAAAATTTGGGAGTTCGTCGAGACTATAACTCCCAAAGTGGGAGCTCATTTAGAAGTGTGGAAGTTCATTCCCTCACACTCTCCCCCACTCCTAGGAGCATGAAATGTGACTCCCAGGCTTCACTGTTGGCCCGCACCTTTGCAAGCCCTTGCCTTGGTCACAAACCCAAGGTTAGGGTTGCGACATGTTCAAAAGAAAAAAATAATTCACAACAAAAAAATTGAAACGAAGGTGATGTTCACAAAGGTGGAAGAGTTATTCACAAATTAAAGTTGAATTTTTAATGGGTGTGAATGAAACATTACTACAAAATGTGAATGCAATTTATTATTCTTCGTTCAATGAACTAATGAATTCACTTCAAATCCAGTCAAAACGGTTGGTGTACATTGGGTCCCTTCTTCCTCTTGGTTAGGAGACGATTCTTTATACTTCAAACACATTTTTTTCATTGCCTCATTTTTGACAAAGAGGAAAAAATGTGCACTCAATGCTTGAAACTTGCTATATTTTTCATGTTCTCCTTTTGTATGTAATTCATGGTAAGTGTACCCCTCTTCCATAATTCTATTTGTTCTGTTTGTATTGGCTTTGCTATCTTTTTGTAAAAGCAAGATATCGTAGTTTTTAAAAAATCCAAATTTTTATTGACCAAAGTAAGAGTTCAAGGTTTGGTTACATTGCAGGTTGGAATGTGTATGGTGGTGAGTAATGAATATTTCTAGCCAGCATATTTGTTTATTTAATCTACCATTAACTAACCCCTAATCAATATTTTGATGTGCTTCCACATTAGCCATTGTTGGGGGTGTTCTTACTCAACCAACCCAAGTATAGTAAAGGACTCCAAATAAACCATTCCTTAAAACAAATGTGGCACCTAGCCTTGGGAAAAATGGGGGCATTCAAAAATCGACCATTTACAAAAGGATGCATGAACCTTATCAATGGAATTATATTCAATCATAATTGTTCAAGTGATGGATTAATGCATGATAAGCATTTGGATTGAATAAATTAAACATAATATCATCTTTTGAATCATCAAATAAGTTCCAAATGAACTTTGGCATTTGTAAACTCTATATATCATAAGTAATTTTTAGACTTGCGGTGCATGAAAAATGTGCTTTCATATGGTTGAATAAAAAATTAAAAAAAAAAACTCTTACATTTTGTAAATTCTTATTTGAATTTTTTATTAATATTTTTTTTTTCAACATCTTTTGCAATATTTCACAAAATAAATTTATTTCATAAAAACAACTTATACTAAAAACACCTAATTGAAAATGCATTTATTGTGTTAAGATGTTTGGGGATGACAACCAAGATCTAGATATATAACATCACATATGCAAATTCATAACTTAACAAATAAACATACAAATGAAGGCTTAAGGATCAATAACAAAAAAAAAATCATCATAATTCAAATGTATTGATTTGATCATGATAGTTCATATTACCTTTTGCAAAATTGTATATATATACAACTTCATTTTTAAATAGTATTATGATGTTTTATGGAACATAATTCACGTTTGATAATTGAAATCATCTATGAATGTACATTTTTCATTAATAGTAGATGAAATTAATTCATTGTCCATTTTCATCCATCATTCTAACCAAATTAATACATAACCATCCATTTTTATTCAACCTCAATGTTAATTTTGTCTTACATGCTTACGAAAATTAAACCATCACCATACACATTTCATTTTACTGTGGAAAGTTGTGAAATTGATTATGAAAGTTATATTGAAATTTTCATGAACTAAATTTCCCATGTTAAGCTCAAATTCAGTTGGGAAAAGAATATTTCACAAGGGAGTACTTCTTGATCATGGCTAATAATTGTCAAGTATAAAAAGAAAAATAAAGCACAAAAAATCACATACATGGATTAAAAAAATTAAAAGCAACAAAGTAATATATTTTTACAATCTTAATAAAGATATGGTAATTTTAATGATTAGAATATTACCCCAACTTGATGATAAAAATAAATAAATAAACAAGCAAAATGTAATAATTCAAATATTTTGGGGTTATGTATCATTGCCGCAATCTCGTAACACCGTTAACCAAAGTTATACATTGTTAAGGAAAACATCAATGGGTATCGATTCATTAAATGGAACAAAAATGGATTTGTACTTGAATGGCTTATGCAATCTAGAATGCCAAAGGTTAGTTGCAAAATGAAGGCCATAATTAGGGAAGAAAACCAAGTAATGGGGTTCACATAACTTATAACTTATGCAATCATCAATCAAAGTAAGTCATATTCACAACTGAAAAATGTAAATATGCAGTGCCTTTTTATTAATAATAGTAGGTCTTCCACAACATTCATTCAATAATAAGGCAAATGCCACATAAAAGCCAACAAATTAATCATTATGTCATTTGATTGTTAAATTTTTCAATCAAAAACTTTATAAAGCACCTAAGTATAAATCATTTTGAACACATATAAAGATAGTTTAACCCCCCCAAAAAAAGGTATTTCAAAATGTGGATAAACTTTTTAAAATTTTCCAAATGCAAACATATTAGTGGATTGTCAATAATTATATCGAGCTCAATACAACTAACAAAATATTCACATTCGTGTTACTTGTGTATGCCATAATTTGTTACACAAAATTACATACACAAAACAATGGTTTCATGTGTGGAAGGAAGACATGTTGTCTTGGATAAACATAAAATACTTTCAAAATACCATGCAAAACTATTCATAAATAATTAGGCTTCTAGAATTTTGATTTATTTTTTAAGAACATTTTTCATTGAAAACAAAATTTCTTTCAACTTGTGAAAGTTATGTCATATTTTCCACCCAAATTTTGCAAAAAGTTAAAATGGACAATAAGTTGTAATTGTTTTAAATAATTAACACATGGGGTCTCCTTTAGATGGTAAGGAAATACTCCTTGTTTTCTTATAATAACATAATTGCACCCCTATATGAGTAACATGGTTACCACTCTCTACAAAATATATTCATTATTCAATTACCACTACCCAAGCTCACACAAATACACACATTATATATATATTGTCATCCACCAAATGCATGCACACCTCATCTTTCCAAAACTTCAAAGTGCATACACTACTATGAAATGCGTCCTAGTTCACTACAAGTTTCACTAGATTTTGAATGAATTTGGACACTTTTACCTAGTGAAACAAGGTTACTCTCAAGTGAAATACAAATTTACCAAATCATTCATTTGTTGATTAATTAACTAACCAATATGGAAATCAATTAAATTTTAATTATTTAATATATAATATTATTTGATAATTTCATGATTTTTAAAACTTATTATTTATTGACACATGTCACTACCTACACTAGGTGAAAAACCTAACCTAGGTAGGTAGGTAGGTCATGTAATCAACCTAAGCACCTATTCTAGAAATTCGATACAAGAATATTCGGTCAACATATCATTGTTGACCACACACAACACCACCCATGAGGTTTGATCCCTTGACCTTTGGAATGGAGGCAAACACCCTTACCATCAAGCCACCTCATTTGTTGTAATAATAAGTTATATTACATTGTATTTATCAAATATTTCATTTTTAAATTACAAAAACATAAATTTTGAAAAAATTCATATCTTATTGAAATTTTGTTCAAATGAAATGATTCGAATTTTTTTTAAAAAAATTCAATAATGTACATAATTATATTTATTTCTTGTTGAAAGTTTAAAATCATTTGAACAAAAAGAAAGTTGAATATCATTATTCAATAACATTTCAATGACCATTCTTTTGAAAAAAATAAATTTGATAAATGGATTTCTTTTTCTTAATATAGTAATATTACCTATGTTAAGTTACTTTCAATTATTATATGAATATTTTTTATTAATTTAAATTATTTCACCCTACATTATTTACAATTATTTACGGCTATTATTAATTTTTTTGTTATTTTTTGCTATTGTAAATTATTTTAATTTAAATGACTTGTAACTATTATAAATTAATTTTGGTTATTGAAGGTTATTTCACCTTATGTTATTATTGACAATTCTAAGTTATTATAGGCTATTTCACCCTAAGTTATGATTATTCTGTCGTAAGCCATTAGTAACTATTTTATTAATGGCTATTGATGGTTATTTCGTTGTAAGCCATTGATGACTATTATATTAATGGTTGTTGATGGTTATTTTGTTGTAAGCCATTGGTGGCTATTATATTAATGATGGTTATTTTGTTGTAAGCCATTGGCGACTATTCTATTAATGGTTACTGGTGGTTATTCCGTTATAAACCATTAACGACTATTCTATTAATGGCTATTGGTGGTTATTCCATTGTAAGCCATTAACGACTATTCTATTAATGGTTATTGGTGGTTATTGATGGCTATTTTATTAATGGTTATTGTTTTATAAGTTATTGTTGGTTATTATATGTTATATTACAACTATTGGTGATTATTGTATTATAAATTATTGTATAATATTTTATGTTATAATATCATAGGATATTGGCAGTTATTATATTGTAGGGTATTTAAAATTATTTTTCATAGTTTATTATTTTATATTCTAAGTTATTTTTACCTTAGGTCATTATATATATATTTATATTATTTTAATTTATAATAACATAAAATATAATGACCTTGAATAATTTAATTTAGAATAACTTAAAATCTTATAATAAATTAGTTAAAATACCTTAAGATAAAATAACACATAATAATTCAGGGTACAATAATTTATAATAACCTATAATAACATAAAATATAAGTTAGAATAACTAAAGTAGTTTAAAATAATACAAGGAACATCATAAAATAGCATAGATAAAATATTTTTAAAAGCATAGAAATAAACCTATTTATTATAATAAATTGTAATAGTGAATTATGTTAACTAGTAATGAAACATGATGTCTACATAATGATATTATAGTGAAATAACTTTCACCAGGGTGAAATCAGTAAAATGCAATGAAGTTATTTCATTTTTAAGGTTCCATAGTGATTTAAGTTAGTAAATTGCACCCCACTTTGGTAGTAGTGATAGCACACATATTATGGTAGAGAAATAATTTTTTTGTCATGGAAAATAAACTATAAGGGAAGTTTTCTTTTAAATAAAAAATATCCTTGAAAAATATGTTTAGAAGTTTTCAAAAGACGTAGAATTACTAAAAACTTCTATAAAAAAAATTTAAATAAATTGATAGAAGTGTATAGAAGGTTATCTAATATAAACTTATAAAGTATTTAATTTGCCAAAATTTCTAGAAGGTCAATAATATTTTAGGAGGTTCCATTAGATGATATTTTTAAAGTTCAAAGGGTGCTACCCCTAAATCTTATAAACACAAGTTGTAACCTTTATACTTATAATAAATTTCATGCCTAATTTACATCATGTTTTGTTTAAGTAATAAGATCACGTAATTTTTGTTCATTGTCAAAAAAATTTGTTTATTGAGTCTTTAAAAAAAATTAAAGTCTTTAAATTGTCTTGTTTTCAATAGTTTGTCGGGATTTCCTTATTGCTTTGTTATTCATCTTGGTGAATCACAATGGAAAAATTCATTGTCATGATTGCTACAAGATTGCATAATCTTCAACAATAACTTCAAAAGTTTCATGAAATAAACATCCAATTTTAAGTAGATTGACTTCAAGTATTAACTATAGTTGTACACGACTTACAACATCAAATCAAAGAGCTTCATGAAGCCAATGGGAACTATCATAAGATATTTAACACCGTTCCACTTCCACAAGGAACTTAAAATCAATATGTCCAAGAAGTTTAATGAAACAAGATCAAAATTTCAAAGTTTCAAAGTTTTATTCAACAAGTTCATCTCTTCATTTGTTTACAACATGATTGATACCCTAATAGTGCTTCCCAAGTCAAATTACATGGGACTATAATGAAAAAGGAGGGGAGGATGAAAACCTAAGGCAATGAAACAATGTCATCAATTGTCGAAAGTTGTACACAACAAATCTTTGGCAATCAATTAATGGTTATGGGTGGTGTTGTGCATTTCTTTTTTTGTTTGTGATTTGTTTGTTGTAAGTTATGAACAACGGTTTGTTTTGTTACGAAAGTGTTCGATGCAAATGTTATTTATTTTGTCATTCTTCAATATTGGAGGTGCAATGGAATTTCTAGGTTGACTTTTGGCAGACATTATTAATGGATGTCGAGAATTCTTTTTGATATAAATTGCCTTTGCCTTGGAAAAGGGAAGGACTTTTGCATTTTGATTTTGGTTGTGATGTTTTTAGAGCTTGGTATATTTGCATTATGCTTGGGAGGAATACCCAATGTCAAGGGCCTATTATTTTAACATGAAGCACACATTTCTTTTGCTATGTATGCACTTTAGTAGAATGAAAATAAATAATTTTTAGAGGTCGCAAGTAAAGGTTATGATGAGAGGCTCTAGGGATTTTCAAGTGGTCTTCATGGCAAATCTAGTGTAATATGGCTAGGAATTTCCGTTATTGGTTGAGATTATTTTGGGGTTTATTGTTGGGAGATAAAACCCATTTGGGTGGGACTTCCAAAATGGTGGTATGTTGCCAAAAGTTGGTATTGTTTATGGGGTGAGTACGTTGGAAAATGTCCTAGAGTTATGCATCAATTGTTATGCATCAGTTTGTCAACCTTTTTAAGTTCATTAATTTTGAAATCTATTCCAAGTCATCTAAAGTTTTAGGCCTTGTGTTGCTTGATGATGTGGGATTATTATGAATAGGGCATTTGGAATTGTGTCAATTTGGTTACCATTGGGATAACATGAGACACACATGCTTACTTTTTTACTTTTGTGATTGCATTTTGGGAAATATTATTAGAATATTCTTGAAATATTTTTGAAAAAATCTTCGAAAATTTCCTTTAAATTTTAAAAATAAATCTTCATACTATTTTATTAAGAATCATGTAAAAAATTTGGCAAAAAAAGTCATTTTCAGAAAAATTGAAATTTATTTACAAGTCTTTGTACTTTTAAAAAATAAACATTACAATGTTTAATGAGTTTTTTGTTTACTTTTTATTCATTAGATTGATTTCAAATTTATTCACATGTTCCCATGTTATATTAAAAATACAACTGTATACACAAATCTTACAATTTCAACCTCAAAATAAATTACGACTTTAAAACATGAAAAATCCAAACAAGTGTTACACTTGCTATGGTACATGTTATTGTGGTTGCACCACATTGTGTTATGTTTTGTTGCACCAATGTTGCATTCTATATGTTTTGTAATCCATGTTTGCTAGAGATTAGGTTTCATTACTACAAAATGTGGGTGCATTTCACTAATCCCCATTCACTAGACCATGAATTCACTCAAAATCTAGTGAAATCATTTGGCGTACAAGGACACCTTTTGTTGTGGTGTTTGGGTTACCACCTTTGGATATGCCATAAAAGGACCAATGGAGCTCACGAATGTGAAGTTGGCATGATCTAATCCTTGGAGACTCATAGGTTAATTACAATTAAATATTGGATAGGAAATTCTATGATGCAAAATGTGCATTTCCTTGTAGCATGTAGTTGTTTGCCTCATGATTCATGCAGTTGAAGGTGTGTGTGTGTGTGTGTGTGTTGCATCCTTGTTTTTTTGTTATAGGACATTATTTTCATGAATTGCCTTGTCATGGTTCACACTGTTGTTTGAACCTTTTTTGCCTTTATGGTATGATTTTGATGCCTTCATTATAAAATTGAATACAACATTTGGTGAAGTTGATTGAAAAGAAGTTGCAAACACACAAATTTAAAACCTACAACAAGGATTTCATCCTTAAAGATTGATATTACAAAATCTTGACGTATTAGAATGCAATGTTAATTGGAATGAAAAGTTACATTGATTAATTCCATTAAGGTTTATGAGATGACATGAAAAATTTGATGTTCATAATGCCAAGGGTGAACACCTTAAGTGAATTCATCGCTCAAGCCATCACATGCAATAATCAGTTATTTGAAAGGTGACAAGAAAAGTGATTGAGATGTTACACATGGCCATTAACAAATACATTTACAAACACACTTCCTACAACCCATGGTTAGGTGTTAAGTGAAGATCTTATGCAAGTTGATGTTACATGCTTCAAGCCTCTCACACTAAAAGAAAAACAACGTCGATGATAACTAAGGCTTTACTTATATTGTGCATAATCTAAGCATGTTGCACAAAAATGTCCAAATAAGAAAACATACAAGATTTGAAACATAGTTAATGAAAAATATAAGCAAAAAATGAGTTTGTCCAATCTCAATAAGGGCTTGTGACTAGATAATAACATTTCACATGAAACAAAAGGTTTATTTCTACCTCTAAACCTTGTGCCTTGTTTCATAATATGTATGTTTTATAGACATACATATTGTTAAACACATCATACATATAAAAACATTAATAGATAGTGGTGCAGTGGCATGCTTTGTTGATGAAGACTTTGGCAAACAATAATACCTTAAGCCATTATGAAAAAAAATTCTAGCACCATGTGAAGTAATTGATGGACATACCCTTGTTTCGAAAGTTGTGACCCATGAAACTCAAACTTTAAAAATACATGTGAACAATTTTTTTTCCAACCTCATGTTCAATATCATCAAATCACCCTCAAATCCAATAATCTTAAGACTTTCATGGCTCAAAATCCATAACCAAAATATT
>Ga0116228_10006125_pt1 | contig 10750 bp, 7 predicted proteins | sample S1TSphfallax_2_FD_89694 | JGI IMG/M metagenome (GOLD analysis project Ga0116228, IMG submission 89694) | Host-associated microbial communities from peat moss isolated from Minnesota, USA - S1T2_Fc - Sphagnum fallax MG | ecosystem: Host-associated > Plants > Peat moss > Unclassified | place: USA... | reverse complement strand
CCTTCAAGTACTTGGCTTAAAATTGTATGTAAGATATTTACTAAATATATTGTGGCCATATTACAAGTTTATCCAAGCTATCTTATTATATTTCCTTACATGATTACAAATGACATGTCATTATCATTATTATTATCATTATATTATTATATATTTTTAATTGCTAATTAGTTTAATAAAAATTAATCTTCAATATTATTTTTATTTAAAATATTAAATAATGTTATTTTATTACATAATGACGATGATTAATATCATAGAATATATATATATAATTAATGAAACTAAAACCATTATGCATATTGAAATTATTATTATCACAATGATTAAATCTTCATATTTATAATTTTACAAAAACTATAAAAATTGACATAATAATAAAAATAAAAATAATAAAATAGTTAACCTAAGTAAGTTAATACTTCCAATAATAATTTTATTATAAAATTACTAAAATTATTTTCAAAGGAAAAAATATACTTATATACATAATATTTATTATTATACTTCATAAATAGATATAACAAGTGAAATAATAATAAAAATAATAAAAATAAAATACATGTGGGACAACAAATGTTAAACAAAGATTTTATAGAACAACCATAGATGAGAGAATGGATCCAAAATAGTTTAAAAGATAGGTTGCAAGAAATTGGTCTAGGTGAAACATGATTTGTACAAAATGTATTAAGAATTCATAATTCTTCCAATGAGTAAAGTAGAACCAGTTTTCATAAGATCAAATTATATACGATAAAAAATATAAATGAATGTTATATAGATGGAGGCTAGGATGTCCAAAGAGTTCACACTATCATCTAAAAGGTTCAACCTAATGAGTGAAATACCTCAAATACCCATTCTTGTTTCATAAGAACAACAAATAAGATTTGTGATGCCAAATATAGTTATTGTAGCTTGTAAGCTTGGACAAAAGTCTGAGCCATAAAGAAGGACTCAATCTAAGAATGGTCGAGCTACATACTAGGTACCAATGAGTACTCAATTTGGAAGAAAAACAAACCAAATCTATGAAGATCTAAACTAGGTAACAATACCCATAAATTTTTTTTACATTTATTATTGGCTATAGAAATGAAAAAAATTTGGAATAACTATAATAAAGTAGTTAATCAAGGTTAACTATTAATTACATTATTAGATTTTAAAAATAGTACTCAATATTAATAATTATTTCAATATTAATCAATTACTAGTTACTTAAATTAATTGATAGATCATTATAATTAATATCTATTAAATATTTAATAATGAGAAATACTATAATTAATTATTTAATTAAAATGATTGATGATTTTATTATAATTAATTAGTTGGTTAATTTATCTTTTAGTCAAAAATCAATATTTTTATTATTTATTTATTTTACAATTTATTTGTTATTAATTAGTGAGTTAAAATTTAGTTTAACTAGTCATTTACTTGCCTAAATATATAATTTATAAAAATGAAATGAAAATACAAATATGGGATAAATTTTTTGTTATGAATAATGTGCAATTGAAAATGTTTAGTTACAACTAGTTGCAACTAAAAAGTTTATCCCATATGTTTTACCTTTCATTGTCATCTTGAAATATATATAAATAAGGTGTTTTGTTTTACCTTTTCATATTAAGAACCATGGGCGTATGGGATAATTAAGGATAAAAATGAAATGAAATGAGTTTGGAAAACCTGAGTTGTGCCATTACAATTTAAGATTTCTAACCTCATAATTATAAAATTCCTTTGTTAAAAAATTAAAAAAATTCAAAGGGCCATTGAGATTTGACACTCTCGTTTTTTTATTATATCCTCCTTTCATCAAAAGAAAATGGGGTCAAGAAACACTTAAAACCAAATAGGGAAAATAAAATTGTCAAACAACACATAGTTACACCATTGAAATTCATAATTCATGGCCTCATAATTAAACCCATGATGGAGTCATTTTAATATTTTTCATGGTATCATTTCATTTCATTTACATTTCTCCCAATTCATTTTTTTGTTTTATAGATTATGAATTGTTGTGTAATTTCTTACAATCACATAAGTATTATGTGAGAAATTATATGTATAAAGGGGCAAGAAGGAATAAATCATGTGATGGTAAGTAATGAGTTTGGTAATGATTTAATGAGAATGTGTTTTGAACACAAAACAATAATGAAGGTTCATTGTCAATTTAAAGATATTATTTTTGTATAAGCTTATCACGCAAATTATGACTTTTGATGGTTCATTTTTTATTATGACTTTTGTAATGTTTAGGCATGTGAATTTTTTCCCCCCATTCATTGTGATTTGCACTCATTCAAAGCATTACAAAACAAGTAATGTTCACCTCATTATGTGTGTATTGTATGGAACAACGATTGAAAGAGTTATTGGACCAAAGGAGAATTCGAGTTTTTTTTTAAAATATTTTTTTGACATGTATTTTAATAATTTAATGAAGTTATATGGATCACATCATTACTATGTAACACAACTCATATGATATCAAATGTATTCCTACAAGCATGTTTAATTAAGTGACATTGGTATATATCTTTCAAAATTAAGGAAAATAAAAGAATTTAAATACTTCAAACCTATATATTTGTCAAATTATTTAAATAAAATGAAGAATTTTTTTAAACAATTTGAAGATTCAATATATAAACAAAAAAGCTCAAATAATGGCAAAATAGGTATACTTGCAAATAATTTTTCTTGGAATTGACATTTGACATTTTTTATTAATATAAAATGAATCTTTAAAAAAATTGAATACATATTTATGATTGTTTACAACATATCATAGATATAAAATGTTGTTTGATCATCACAACAAGATTGTGGACATTATATGAATAAATGAATTAAACTATTTTCATGCATGTTTTGTGACAAAATTGATAGTTACTAACATTCCATTGGGATAACAATATGTTTAACAATCCAAATTTTCTTTGATGATAACTATATAGAAAGGCCTTTGCATGCATCTTCTTTTGCAAAATCTTGTTCTTCTATGCATTCACAATGGATCAAGTTTGTGGTCTTTTCATTAAGTTTTGGAAAATTCAAAAATCAATTTGGAACATCATTCATTATATGGTTTAATGACCAACATTGTCTTTGTTATAAATGTTGTCGTTTGATGATAAATTATTTGAACAAAACTACACTATAAAACTTAATGATTTTTAAAATATGAATCCAAAACATCATAATAATTTATAAATTTATAAAAATTATTATTTCCAAAAATTGCTTAGGGTAATAAAGAATATGCATAATAATAGGTGATGACCAAAACAATCATTCACTTAAATAATGGTTTAATGGTTAAAGGACTTGTCCCTTAATATGAAGTGAGAGGAGGTGAAGGGTTCAAACCTTCACACATGCACCCTAAGTTGACCGGCTAGGTGTTTAGGTGGGCCAAGTTCCTAATTTAGGTTAAGTAACCTAACAAATGTTCCTAATTGCTTAGCCTAGGTTCATAATTAGCTATTAGTGAATTTGATTGGCTATTGGCGAATTTAAATAGTTATTAGTGAATTCACTTGTTTGTAACAACTCATCTTTGTACATTAAAGGGTTAGCCATTTTTACCAAGATAAAATTGTTCAATTTCATTCAAAATTTAATGAAACATATAGTCAACTTGGACACATGTTAGTGTAATGAAAAATGAGATCATGAAATAACCTTGTCAAGACAACTTAAAAATTCAAACTCAAGATTCTTTGATTAGAAAAAACTATCAATGCCAATAGACCATTTTTTCTTTAGAAATATATGTTCATATCTTGTATTTAAACATTAATTTCTAATTTTAAAAAAAATTGGGATTATTGAACCGCTTTTCTTATTAAGAATTTTATTATGTTTTTAATAATTACATCCTAGTTACAATAGGTAACAATAGAAGAAAATTTGTCATTTGCAACTAAAAACTATCATTTTTCAATTGCAAATGACATTTTTTAGTTACAAAAATTGATTGCAAATGATAATTTTTATTTTAGTGTAAGCTAGGGTAAGTTAATTTGAAAATAGTTATAGTGTGAACATGGTTTTAATTATTTGGACTTTTGGATGGGATATAAATCCTTGAATGGGGGGACTCAGTTTAATTTTATGAATTTGAAATCACACCTTTCGTGTGTTGTGTTGTGCTTGTTTCCAAGTTTTTATGGAAGTTTATGTGTTTAAAGGGGTTTTGATTGTGTTTAAATTCCTATGTGTGATGTTGGGGCATTTTGGATGTGACATGTCTTTTAAGGTGTTTTGTGCCATCTTTTTTATGTATGTGTGGATAATGATAATTGTAGACACCAAAATGTTGAAAATTTTATTTCCACAAAATTTATTGAATGTTAGCAATGAATATGGTACCAAGTTCATAAAACATGTGCCTTTGGAACTTGGTTGGGATGAACCAAGTTTGATATTTGCCTAATGATTAGTAAAATATTAACCTAGGTGATCTTTTCTTGCTTATATTTTGCATTTTGCAATGAAATACAAGGACATTTTGTCAAGTAAAATAATTACCCCATGGTACATGTCTCATCAACGTTGTAGTTACACTTTATTAGCCACATGATTACTTATTTAAGGTGCACAAATTTGGGGTGCAAGGGTGTGAAGGTGGGGTTTAAGAGTGGAGGGTCGAATTTGGGGTGTGGAACTTATTGTGCACTTGAAAATTTTCTAAGTTTTGGGGCACATTTATTACAAGAAACTTGATGTGCCCACACATTTATGACACCCATGTTAACAAGGTGATGACATGGCGCCTATGTGACATCAACATGTCACATGTCACCTACTATGTTGATGTGGCATTGATGTGGCACATAGGTGGCACCTACTTGGCACCTATGTGGCATTCATGAACATATTGGGAACATTCATTTAAACTTGGAAACCCTTGTCCCCTTTAAAAAAATCATCATATGGGAATGGTGGTTTAACTTTAAGGTAGTGCCACCATTTGATATGCTAGCCATGGATTGTTGGTTGGGGTGGTTGCATTACAAATACAAGCAATGGGGTCAGTGGATGCAAAAAGACATAATCCCTAATGAAATAACATCCATGCCCATTACTAATTTCAACAAAGTTGTTCATGCATTTCGGTGGTTATCAATTGGACATGACAAGAAGGTTAAAAAATGGCTTATACTCTACCACCATCCATCATGACATGATCAAGTTTGTAGCACAAATAACATTATACAGTATATTTGCACAAGGGTTGCACATAGGATTAGGACTTTCAATAGTGGAATTTGTTGCAAGATTAGCCCAACAATCAAATAATCTTGTCAAGTTTGCAAATGTTGTTTATAGATTAATAGTTGGCACTAATATGCATAGCAAAGGAGTGGGGCTTGAAAGAGACATTATAACAACCATAACAAAACATAAATTCCTTATGGCCAACTCATGGTAGCTTGGCCTAACAAAGATGTGATGACAAACCAATTGCCTACCTAATGCTAGCCACCCAAAGCATCACTTTTGGTGCATATTACATCCTCACCTCACTCCAATATGCCTATGTCACATCAATCCATGGGTAGCTAAAACTAAGTCTTCATTACAACAAACCATCAGATAGAGATGATAAACATTTAGACACAAACTTGAATACACTTGGATTTGGATTTTTCCCAACTGACATTGTGCATAGTAATAATGCAAGTTTAATGAATGTGAGGGCTCTTATAAGTGGTGTTGTCACCCAACATAACCAACTAGTCTTGGAGTTGGACAAATGTAGGACAAAGAATGGCACGCTGACATAACAAACCCAAAAGTTGTAGTGAAATGTCTCACTTTTCAAAATGGTACATGAATCAAGTGTGCTAGCTTTTCTCACATTTTATTTATAGAGGTGGGAACTCCATGTCTATCATACTAGGGTTAGTTTTAGCCAATACTCTTGAGAGGGCAATTTTCAAACAATTATGGTTTTGTTCTCTTAACATGGCCCATTGTGTTCAAGGAAAGGTTCCATGGAATGTCAAGGCAAAACCAATCGTGTTTTTAATCTGACATGCAAAGGTGGGAGTGAGTTTAACACAAGTCAAGGTGGGCATTATCACATAAGAGCTGGATTTCATTTTGTTGCATTATGGTTACATTTTCATCAAGATCTACTAGAGGTGCCCTTCCCCCTAATCGTGTGGGCCATTTTGTAACTGGAGCCCATCCAACTAAACAAAATGGAGTTCCGGTTTGTTGATGTAAACTTAGGAAGGAGGTTTGGGTTCATTTAGCATTGGGTTTGGAAATGGTAACTATAGTCATTGGGTTTGAAAATGTGCCAACACCTAGTTATGGTCAAATGTACAAACTTTCCATAGAAAATTCCATTTTGCAAGGTCTATTGTACAACGTCTTAATTGGACAAAATTCGCAACGCACATGTCCAGATAATGAGGTTGGAAACTTGGCATGGGTGAAATGATGGACTCCATGCAAACATTGTCATCGGGTGATAATGGGTGTACCATTATTGATTGCACAACACTAATGGTTTTGAAACTTATCAATTGACCCTTTGTTGGAATGAGGTCACATACATGCTAAAGAATGACCCTAACCCTTTACATGTACATTGTTTATTGTTTAGTGATATAAAAGACAAGTAAAATTAGGATGATCGTAAAATTAAGAGGAAATTAATAGTTTTTCATAGGTGTCATCATTGAACATTAAACATATAATTTCGATAATCTCAATTAAGATGTTGTTCTTAGAGTCATGGCGATATAGGAAAATCATAATGTTGGTTGGCACTTGTCAATATGATACGTTCAACCTTTTCAATATTCTTCATTTTCAAATTTTGTCACCTATTGCCTACACCCTCTCACAATACAAAACACATAACAAAGAATGTTGCAATTGCAAAATCACATTGAATGTAATTGATGGTCTAATACAACATAGTTGCAATGGGCATAATGATGAAAAATTATAGTTAAATAATAAATTTTATTCTAGGGACTTATTCTTGTGCTTGAAATGATAATCGTGAAACCATCATTTATTTTTCCAAATCCAAGGGCACCCACACCCTATACCCAACTTTCCCATATATCTTAAAATGGTGGGGATGTGTCGGGTTTTTGCAAGAACATGCTTTTAGATTAGTTTGTGATTAAGTTACAACTATAAAAGTTATCCAATATTTTTTGTCTTTCATTTCAATCTTGTAAACTATATAAGGAGGTGTATTTGGAACATTGAAAACACACAAACAAAATTGAAAAGAAAATGTTATTTAGGATGAACCAATAAAAAAACCTTGACCTTGAAGGTTAAACTATTTAAATGGAATAATTTTTTTTAATTTTTTGAAATTTCATTAGGTGATGTGGTGAACTGTTATTGATTCACATGGAATACTAATTGACCATTCGATTTGGGTGATTAAGATTATTTTATTTATTTTATTTTCATAATTTAAATTTACATATGGCCCTATATGTGGCAATGTGTAATTAGTGGTATTACAGTTGGAAATAATGGTAAATAATTATAAATAATTATATGGTCAAAGGATGGAATATATGTTTTAAAGTATACTTCATTCATGGGACATTTTTTGATGTCATGCTTAGATCATATTTGTGACTACATGTTGAGTACGATTCCACTTATGCAACTATTGAAAAAATTAGTTTTACCAATCATCTAGAACTTAATTCTAATTACAAATTGAAATCACAAAATGAGGTTTTTTTAGTAATGTAGGTAGGTCAATGTTAGTAGGTGTGTACTAAGTAAGTAGGTAGGGCTTCAGTAGGTGGGTAACCCACCTACCTATTACTTATTTATTTATTAGACTTTTGCATCATGATTTTAAAAAATAGGTACTTATGACATATACCTATCCACCTATTAATTACTCAATTACATACTCAAACCCTATTACCTACCTATTGAAGCCAATTGTCATTCATTTTGATTACCATTTTGACTAATAGTCAAATGACAATTGGTCAAGTTGATTACTGAAAAATAACTTAAATTAATTAAATAATATATTTATTGTATTATAAATAAGATTTAAAGACAATTGAATGTCCCATTTGATTACAACCTTGTCCCTTTTTACCATAGGTGTCCACTTTACCATACTAAGCTTCATTCCTATGGTTTTGATGACCAAATTAGAGAATTTGTGTTTTCAATGTTTCAATGATATGGTGTACACACTTTGTGTCAAAAATGAAAGTACATATAGTATCAAAAGTAATAACACATAAAATTTCACTCATTTTACATTCTTTTAAAATCATATATAATTTATTTGGGTCTTAAAAGTAAGACAAGTTATATAAACAATGAATACATTTAATTCATATTTTTGCTTTATGTAATTACTCACCAATAATTTAATAATTTAAGCTATTTAAAACACCTTGTTTAACAACAATTTATCATTTTTCATTAATTTAAAATTTTCACTTTATCTTTCTATAATAATTTAAAAAACTTTACCCAACTACATTTTTAATGGGAGAACATTTTACAACTTAGAAAATCATAATCATCAACATTATCATAACATAATCTATTATTGAACATTCATTCATAATCTAATATGAACATCATTACTTTAAGATAAACTTAAAATTTTCATGAAAAATATTATTCATTATGGTTGTCTTTTTGTATGTGCAAAATTTGATGGACAATTGTGAATTATTGAATTACAATCTTTGTGACAAGTTCCTACAAGTTAAAAATGTACTTTAGTCAACCATTGAATTGTTTAATTATGCACCAATGTCATACCATAATGATATATTATGATGTAATCCACCTTTAATTCCACATTTCTACCACAAAATCTTTTCCAAATATCTAGGAAGCCACCTCAAATATGTGTTGTAATGAAAATCGCAATAGGTTTTAATTTGAATTAATTTATTAAGCCTCCATATGTTTTGATCTATAATTTGGTCCTATTTATGTGAATAGTTTTTAGTCAATTAATCTTTTCATGTGTTAATCAATTGTTTAACATCTCTATTCACAAGTTCAAAGTATTCATGACATAAATTTGATGTGTGCTAGTGATCATGGGTGCACAAGTGAACATATTTGCTCATTGTCAACACCCCTTACGGTGAATGTATTAGATGACCATTCTAATAACAATAATTTAAAGATTGAATGGAAAGATTATGAAAAACAAAATCCCAATTTACATGTTTTTATCATCAAATTATAAAACTTTTGATACATTTCCCAATTCACATTTAACAATATTGTATCACTGGTTGAATAGGGAACATTTTCATGTAATTTCCCTTGATTTGAAATGTCCTTCTAGTTCAAACTTCCAAGTGCCAAATCCAACATGTGAAATAACATAGAAGGTTGTCCCAACTCTACCATGTCAAATGTATAATACATTTCCAATTTTTTAAAATTGCAACTTTTTGAGTATGTATGCATTATGTGAATTACTTTTTGCCAAAAGGAAAGCGTGTTATTTACCCCAACCTTGCCAATTAGTTGTGACATCTAATTGCAAATATGAATTTTATCCTTTTGCTAAGTTCTTACAAGTTCATACCCAATGTGATGTTATATATGATGATAATTATGAAAAGGGACAAAACCCAAATTTGAAATTTCACATGTTATAAAAGATGAAGGAAAATGAACATGGAAAGGGAAAATTTGTGGGAAAAAGTTAATACATGGTCTCTTGTTACAAAATCATAGATAATTTGGTTAAGTCCCCAAAAACCTCAAAACCTAGACAAAAGAACATTTTAGCCATTAAAAAAAAATGATTAAAAGGAATCACTAGTGGAATGGATTCTTACATGAGAAGAAAGTAGCCATGGCAAAGAAAAAAATGTAAAAAGGTTTGGTTTCACATAGTCAAAGTGCTTTTAATTTGTCTCACAATTTAAATCTATGGCACATTGAAATGAACTTTTGAAAACTTCTTGAATTTATAATGTAAACATACAAGGTTTCAGTACTTATATACCATTGTTTTAGTAACCAATCTAGGGGGTTCGATGTTTGTAGTTTCATCCCTTGGTTCTAGGTTTTTATTTAAACAATGTCTTTTCCTTGAAAACTAGCCTAGGTTGATCTCACCAACCTTTCTTTTGACAACATTTGAAATAACTTTTGACATTTCCCACCCCTCTTCATGCATGACCATTACCCCTTTTGAACAATTCATTGATAAAATATAAGATTGGTTGGATGACACATTCTTGAAATGTTTTGTCCAACATTCTTTCTAAGTTATTTAATGTCCCTAGAACTTGCATCCTTTTGTTTTTGAGACTAGAGTACAATTTAGTTAAGAACACAACTTTTCCTTGTGTTTGATTTGTTATCCAAAATATATTTTGTTGCCCTTCACATTAAGGGAGTACTTCCACATTGATTGGTAATTGACCATTGATGATGTATTTGAAATCAACCCATCAACTCAACATGTACACCACCTTTACATTATATCCATGATTACACAAGTACCAAAACACATGACACCATGGACACAAAAATTGCATCAATCATTCATGAAAATAATTTTCATGTAGTTTGTGAAAATCTACATTTGCATCCCTTCTTCATTTTAATCCTCCCTTCCATCTATGAAGATTGTTCTTTCCAAAAATGGGGTTTTCATTTTGGTAGGTGTCATCACTATTGACCCTTTTAAAATATATTTTCCTCCATGTTCAACTTT
>Ga0116228_10006123_pt1 | contig 10752 bp, 11 predicted proteins | sample S1TSphfallax_2_FD_89694 | JGI IMG/M metagenome (GOLD analysis project Ga0116228, IMG submission 89694) | Host-associated microbial communities from peat moss isolated from Minnesota, USA - S1T2_Fc - Sphagnum fallax MG | ecosystem: Host-associated > Plants > Peat moss > Unclassified | place... | reverse complement strand
TTAACATTGGGTGCCACCTAGGATGGTACCTAGATTTTCAATTAACACTGACTTAACATCAAGTGTGAATGCACCATAAGTACTAGGGAAATTTAGGGTAAAAATTAAAAGGCCAATGCTACACCTTAATCAAACAAGGAAGGGTTGAATTGAAATAATGCATGGGCTATTATTCTTTATAACATCTCTTAAATGTTCTCTAGAGGCAGCCTTTTTGGTACTAAAGAAATTTCATCAAAAAGAGAAATTTAAAAAAAAAATGGAAATTGATGTGGTTTGGAGGGTTTTAATTGGCAGAAGTGAGGAAAACAAATAATAAAAATTGTCAGATTTCTAAATTTAGCTTCCAGTAGAAGGTTGTTTAAAGATTTGTACTTCATATCTGGTTTATAGCCAAATTTGGCTAAATCTTCATATGGATGATTGCCACTTAAGCTACATAATAGAATTCCTTCGAAAAAACACATTGCTAGAGAGTAGAAGAAAACCTAGTATATGTGAGAGAAGCATTTCTGTAGAAATTCAACAAGAGTTTAGAACAAAAACATGAATAGTAAGGAGGACAATTGGAGACAAAATCATAACATTCATAATGTCCATGGCAATGGCAGAGTATAATAAGAGTTGCACCACTTGGAAACATGATGCCTTCTAAATCGTTTTCACAAGCTCATAAGCTTTAATAATATTTTGTTTCCAAAGGCGGATTAGTCCTTGTTTAATCATTTCAAACATTTAAGTGTATAAGCACTACTGGAAATATTGGTTCCAAATTCCCCACCATTAAGGTACAGAAATGTCTGTACAAGTCACATGCATACTTGAGAAAATCCATCCTGGTGTGGAAATTGTAGCCAAAACATTTCATGAAAGACAAGCTTTGTTGTAAAAGGTTGCGCATTTTTGCTTTGGAAGGTGTCACTTGAAGCTGAAATGGGACAAACAAACACCATGACACAATTGTGAACATGAAAACCAAGTATGCATAACTTGCATTGTTGCAAACTACAGTGCACCAAACTCATGGAACTGTGTTCATGTGTAAGCCCCATGGTATGAGAGCAAAATCACTGACCCTCCACCTCCTGGAAAAATCAAATAGCTTCTGACCCCAAAATACTTTGATGCCACAACAATATACTGGAATGGTTTGTGTAATATTCAACTGGATTCAAAACTGTAAGCATGACATATTCCAAATTCTACCCCAAGCTGACCTTATCAACTATGAACCCTAAAACCTCTCACGGGATTCATGGCCTGTCTCACTTCGACTCTACATGCATTTTGGGGGAAGGAAATCCCTGGATGGGATGATGATGCACAAACTAATTTATGTGTGCACCCATTGGGAAATATTTTCAAAAATCCCTTGAAAGAATTAAGGACTAAGATGAATTCATGGTGTGGAAGAACAAGCCCAACTTGCAACTCAACATTGTTGTGGAAAACATGAGATATGGAAAAGCTACTATAGATTAAGGCAGCCCAGTGTCTTCACTTTCAAGCTCAAATTGTGGTAGAAAAACAGACTATATTTGGTTGAGAGTATGAACTTTACAATTACAACGGTTTCTGTGCTGTGATGATAGCAAACTTGATAAGGCCCATCTGGTAGCCTTGCACCATGAGTCTCATTGCAAGTGCTCCTCGTATGGTTGTCCATCCTGCAATGGATAACCCAAATAATCAGAATTTTGAAAGTCATTTCTTGTGCTCCATGAGAATCAACCGTGTCAAAGGCACTTCTACTTACAGAAACTACTCTTTTTCTGCAAAGTGTTTTACAAGCAGTAAGAAATGCATAGTCATTTTCTAAGAGGGATTCTACATTCTTTCTACTCTTCACAAGTGCAGAAATTGTGAAAGTTTTCTGGGGAAATTGGCAGAAAACCTCTTCCAATTTCAGAGCTGCCATGTTCCATGACCTATATATATAACAAAGCTCAAGATTATCATCAGTTACCTGATGTAGCAAGCTTAATCAAGCCTCTGAAACTCAATGCTGATGCCATCACAGCAGGCCAGAATGGAGTTACATTCTTTGACCAATCAGCATATTTGATATCCTGTTGATAACAGTACTTCTGTCAAATTACTGAAAGATGAACAGTGGAAGATTTATTTGCTCAGATTCAAGCCATACTCCCACAAAACAAGGCTACAAGTAAACAAGTAGAAATCTGCACATGAGTTCATATCTCACCTTCAATTCAAGGGTCTTCAACAATTCCATGTAATCAGATGGTGAACACCAGGCTGGGAGGTAGTAGGCATCACAAATTTTATCCAAAAGCGCCTGTACATTCAAAGGATGAGAATGTGAGATACTATTTGTACACTCATTGCTATATCTGCAGGCACAACCACTTTCAGTAAAACTCTGCGCTGGCATGTCACGCCAAAGAACTTGGCATACAAAAGAATGCTCAAAGAATTGATGAACTCAGAAGGATCATTCAGCCCACAGACATCAAATCTTGATGAAATCAAAGGCATGTGAACATGCTCACTTCTTCAATGACCACTGCAAAATGACAGTTCTAGTGAGCTGCATATTAAGTTCTAGATTTACTAAGACTTCACTAAGTTGCTTTAAAAGACTTGCTTTAAGTGCTGAAGTTGTTTGGCTGATAGTGGGTTGGGAGATTTTGAATGGAGATGTAGGTGGAGATTTTCAGGGAATACAAATTTTCACCTCTGGGTTTTTTCAACTGCAGTGAGCATCTGAAATAACTACTGAGTTACAACTTTATTCTACTGCAAGTGGTGGCCTTTTGGGTATGCAATGCTCATCTAACATCAATAAATCTTCTCCTTCATTTTCCTAGGTGCACTGCATTTTCCAGAGTTTTCTGCACATTTTTGGTTCTATTTTTATTTGTATAGGGCTGATCAATCTACCAATAGTTAAGTTTTCTGTAAACTGGATCAGTGTGCTTGTGCATACTGACTTCAAAGAACAGTGTGACATACTTCCAGCAAAGCTGATCATGTAAGGAATAAGTTCTGTCTTCATTACTGAAAATTCTAGAGAAGTACTGTTCTGACCAACCAGTTCAATAGTTGAATTCAAAAGGTTTTGTGTTGTGCAATAACACAAAACTCAGATGGTACGAAGATTCCCAAAATCATAGATGTTTCAACCCTTACTATACACTAAAAGCAGATTTTATGAGTGCTTCAATGGAATGTTTTTTTTTTGCTCACAACAATCAAACAGAACCTATTGCAGCTGGGTGCAAATTGTACCTGTTCTTTTGGTTTGAGACATGTTTCACCCAGTTCAAGATCTCGGTGACACCATGTTACTATGATGATCCGACCACCAGGAGCTGCTACTCGGGCAAGTTCACCCACAAACTGTTACAAGCAGAACATCAGCTCTTGAGCATGAACTGGAAGGATTCTCCCACATAATATATGATCATGCCTTTTTCAAGGTGCTTTCACATGGGACATGGAAGAAGACTTTGGTAGCTTTCAGCTCAGGAAGTGTTCAAAGGCTCAACCTGTTGCTTGTCTGGCATATGTTCTCCACTTTCCATTGACCAGACCAGATCAAATGACCCATCTTCAAAAGGCTGCTTCAAAGCATTTGCAACTTGGAGGGTAACCTGCTTTCACAATTTCATAAAGGGAAAAAAATCAGATAAAAGTTCCAGTGTTTTCTTGTGGCGATTTTGTGTTATAGCCAAAGACTGTGCAAGAGGTTCACACTTCACAAAAGAGCTAGACAAAGAGACTTGGATGTACAGTTCAAAGCAAACCATCTTCTTTCACATGGTCATATGTTCTACAGTTGGAAAAGAAGAGTGGTCCTTACCAAGTCGGTTAATCCTTGAGAGGCAGTGATAACATTTCCTCTCGCAGCTTGGACAGGACTGAGGGTGATGGCGCTCACTTTTGCCTCATATCTCCGTGCTAAATAACGAGCACTTCCGCCAATTCCACAGCCAACGTCCACCACATGGGTAGGCCTCTCTTCCTTGCTATCTGCATCAACATCACATCGTGGACTTGAGCTTTGGACCAGTGCGGTAATCGATCACTTCCGTGGTATTAAAGGCATGTTGATCTCCAGTAGACAAAGAAGAATTCTTGACCGAAAGCGACTTTACCAGGGACTTGGGCAAAAGCGAGTGAGTTCTCGATCATCGTGATCTGTGCAAGGCGATGATCATTCTGACTAGAGCTCCCCGAGTCGGTGTCGTAGTAACCGTGATGCATATGCTCTCCCCACATGTCCTCCCACAGTCCGGAGGATTCGTCGTAGAAATTGGCGATGCCTTCATAAAGCTCCGGCATGCTACGCCCCTGCGACACATTACAAGAAGAAGAAGAAGAAGAAGAAGACACGGTTCTGGAAGAAAAGAACCACGGCCAGCTAAAGCTCCAGTCTCCCCACGCCATTCCTGCTCTTCAGAATTCTTTGCGAGACTTGTGCACCCGAGAGGAGCCAAAATGAACTGCAGAAAACAAAACTGCAACGAGGGGAGCCAAGCGGAGCTGCAGCAGTGTTTGTTTTCGCCAAATTTGGCAAATGTTCGCCAAATTTCGACCTTGATTTTTCATGGAAAAAATGACACAGATTCCCCATGCTGTGTTTTTTTTTTAATGGAAAAATTTCGCCAAATTTTGACTCTAAAGAAATGATTTCGACCTATACAAATCATTTTTCATGGAAAAATGGCCCAATTTTGCCAGATTTTGAATTTTTTTTCAAAATAGCCAGATATTTACAATAAGCTCCAGTAGGTAGCCAAGAATATAGAAGGATTCTGGTTTTTTTTTGTTTTTTTGTTTTTTTTTCTACTTTCATATCTAGTATGTAGCCAAATTTGGTTTAAATTGTTTTGTGAAAGATCATCTCTTTGGCTACATCACAAAATCCTCGAAAAAAACACTGCTCAGGATGTTGTCCTTTGTTGAGGTAAAAAAACAAAGTGCCCTCCTCGTACACTTCAGTTTTAAGTCTAGGATAAATCCAGAGATTGCAAGCTTTACTAGAATAAGGTCAAGCCTTAACCCCATTCCAATAAAACCCACAACTGGGGGTTTTATCTATTCCAATTTTATTTTATTTTTATTTTCCCCCATGATACCCATGGAAGGGTATTATGGGAAAAGAATAGGAAAAAATTGTGGGGACGTTTTCAAAACTGCAAACGAAAATAGCATGGCTAAGGTGCCCTCTAATTACACTACAAAAATTGAAGGAAGGCTTTACGGATTTTAGTTGGCCTTTTCGAGTTTTTGAAGGTAAATATTATGGGAAGAGTTGTTTCACTTTCTTGCCCAATGTCATTTCTTCATTTTGTGGAAAATATAGAAACGGCGAACTAAAGTTCATTAGAGGATCCTATATCTAGGATAGGATGTTCCACATGGTAGCTTCTTATTTGTTGTAAGTGAAAATTTAACCAAGGTTTCCAAACTTAGAACCTCAACCATTTCAATTTGGCAAATAGAAAATTTCCAAAAGAAATTGCAACTTAGGTTTGAGAAATTGCATATTTGAGTGAAAGTACCTATAGGGAAGGCCCAAAGAGAGAAACTATGACAATACAATAAAGTTATCCATAAAAGATTTATTATAGGCCATGAAAAACCCAATGTTTTCAACAAGCTAAAATGCAAAAGTCAGCACTAAAACTTTACACACAAGTTGAATAGGGACATAAACTTACTTGTTTTTTTTTGTGCCACAAATTGAGCTCAAACTAACTAGTATGGTCCTGAGTTGGACCCAAGTGTGCATGGTGTGTGCATTTCCTAAGCTCATGGGAAGATGTGGCTCAAAAACATATCTATGATGAACACTCTTTTTGTCTCCTCTTGTGTTGGGCAGATATAACACTCTTTTTTAGATTCACCAGTTCCAGTTATTCGCCTATTTCTTATCCACCTGTTCTTGTTATTAATATTAGTATTATAAAAAATAATTGTAATATCCTTTAAGGATATCATTTTTTTTTAAAATCGAATGCTGGATTTCAATATGACCGGACATTTGTCGCTATTAATATTCGTTGGATAACCTAGCATTTTGGATAACAAAATAAAACAATTTTTTTCAAAAGCATTTTACAAATTACAAGTTGAAAAATTCATCTCATTCAAATTCACCTTGATATTGTTCTAATTCTTCTTCTAAGGCAACATCAACCTCAATTAACTCTATCAAACTAGAAGATGAATACAACCCACCCTAGGATCACTAGGCTGATTTTTACTAACAAAAATTTTCTTATCTAAATTATACGATTGTAAATGACATCTCTTCAAATTTGTAAGAATTCTAGCCAAATAAAAAAAAAATCATTTGAGAACCAATAATGCCAAGAATCTAATGAACAAGAAATGCCACAATTGGAAATAGAGATGTGTTTCGCCCACCACTTTAAAGGATATTTATTGTCCTTGAAATCCACTTGAAACCTTTTAAACATCATCAACTCTTTGTTCACCACCTCCTTTGTTGGCTCACTGGTTCCAACAAACATCTGAAAAATGTCTAAATTATTTTCTTCATCAGTTTGCATATCTGCCACAAGTCCAAATTCTACCATAGGTTGGAGGATGTGGTAGCATCTCAAAAGCATAGGAAATAAAGATTGTTGGTCATACTCTTCCCCAATGGAAATAGCTTGCTTTCGATCAATAAGTGATGAAACCAACCTTAGACTTTTAAATCTAGGGACTAACATTAAGGACAACATGTTATGTGCTTTATTTCCCTCGTATGTTTTTAAGAATGAAAGAAAACCATTTAAAATGCCACATACTTCTCTTTTAATGTTAGATGCAAGCAATGATAGTTTTTAGGCTACAACAAAATCATCATCAATTAAATCCTACAAGTTAGATGAAATTCTAGATTTTTTAAAAAGTTTTAGGCTCATAATGATTGTTACATTCAAAGCATCAAAAAGTAACCAATGTCCACGAGATTGGTTCAACACACACGCACTTACAACTAAAGACAAAATATCAACAATTATTTGATATATGTGCTAAGTTAAAAGTAGGGAACATAGCTAGTTGTCCTCACTACAATTTGTTGACTATAACAAAGGACAATTATTGCCCTGAATTGTAATGCCTCTTGAAAATATGATGATTTAACTTGCAAACCTATAAAAGCAGATCAGGGTTTAACAAAACAACTTATAATTACAATAAACTAGAAACAATAGACTTACAAAAATGGAACAAAAAATTAAATGTCTAAAAACCAAATCAATCTTGTTTTCACTGGAATGTTTAGTTTATTGGGTTTCAAACCAGCTTCAATGCAAGCTTTGTTCCATTTTTTATGACCGTTACTATATTTCTTTGGCCAAGTAATGCATTTTTACATATCTACCTAGGCAAATTTAATAGATGCATATTTCAAGTTTTTACAAATTTTGTCATCAATTGTGGCATATTGGCATGCTTTCGAAAAAGAATGACCAAAACAAGTTCCTTGAAGGCTTTTATCCAAACCTAAAGTTTCACATTTAACAACTAATTTCAAAGCATTGGTTATTATATTTAAATTGAACCCTCATCCTTCACATATGCTATGATATTATTTCTCAAGCCATATCATCTAAAAGTTCAATAAGGTTTTTAACCAAGGCTTGTCCTATAATTTCAGCAACTTCAAACAAACCAAGTGTAACATGTTTTGGTTTTCAATCCCAAAAAAATTATGACCAAGACAAAATTATGAGCACTCTACATATGATAATTAATTAACCGGACGCTTTCACCCATATACTGCCAATCACTGTGTAACTCTCTACTGGTGTTATTATTTCCTCACTTTATTTACGTGGCCTTTGTGATTGTCCTTTGAAGCTGTCTCTCCCCCTCCCCACTCTACCAATTGTGTGCACTATGCGTCTTTTGTCTCGTTTTTGCAAGTGAATTGAAGTATCGCCCTTTGCAAGGGCTCGATTCACATGAAGCCCACTGGGGATTCCTTTACACAAGTGTAACAACTTGCTGTGATTCTCAAAAAATGTTGTTTCCCGTGATACCCAACAGGCTACCTGTCATGTATCACAGGGAAAATATATAACAACAACCAGCTTTTCCATGATGCTGGCTCTGGTTGTGGACATTATGTAGTTGATGGTAATTAAAATCTAGTGCAATGTTGCCAACTATCCCAAAAAAAAAATGGAGCTTTGGGGGTATCCAAAACCAGGTGCCTAGTCAACATGAGTCACACTATCATACATACAGAGAGTACTTATTAGGTAGTGTCACAAAGATATTTGAAGACCCAGTTTGAAGCCCGAGGTTTCTTCTGTGTTTTTCCCTGTAATTTGTTTTTTCTTGGCTGCATATAATTTTTCTTGGCAATATTCAAATTCTCCGTGAAACAAACTTGTGTAGCTAATGAGAGGGAATGGAAGAATTTTTGAGCATGGTTGGTATCTGCCAAGTGCAAACTGGTGCAAGTTGAAGTTCAAAATATTTTGTGTTACCCAGCCAGAATTAGGGTCACTTTAGACGAGGGTCCACAGACCAACTTGAAGCAAATTGAACCTTGAATTGGAAGCTTTTTTACTTTAAGAAAAACATTTTTCTCCTAAGCTACAATGTGGACCAACTTGAAGCAAATTGAACCTTTGAATTGGAAGCTTTTTTACTTTAAGAAAAACATTTTTCTCCTAAGCTATAATGAGTGTGTCTAAAGGTTTGGGGTCCAATTTGAGGGTTCAAATATAAAAGATGTGTGATTGGCATGAGAGAGGAAGACTAAGTTTTTTTTTGTTTTTGATCAGGGTTTTTCTTTTATCTTTTTTTTAACTCCTACTACATACAATTGAGCATATGCACAAGATAATGGTGGCTTTTGTTTTTTACTACGGCCGTGCATAGAGTTATTGTACAAGTAGTTGCATTGTAATGTGTAGCTCTTGGACAAGATTGAAATATGATGATTTTGCCTCCATTTTGTGCACTTTGAAGGTGTGAAAATTAGTTCTTTACAGCAGCCATCTTGTGGAAATTCACAAAATCAACCATGTCAACTTTTTAGAATTGGTCAAAAATGCGAGAGTTGATGTGTTCTCACAAATGTCATCAACCATAGCATGTCTTCCATTCTGTCATAATTTGAAAATATATATAGAAAAAATATATAGTGAAAAAGAGAAAAACACAAAAACGATGAACAAACCTTGGACCCTAGCATACCCATGAGCTCTTCTTGAAGCCCTTTTTTTGGTCCGGACCAATTGGTTTTCCCTTTAAAATGATGCCATGTAAACAAGTCACAATTTGTCTTGGTCTTGGACCCTCATCTAAAGGTCTTGAAACGAATTCAAAACTCTTAACCAATAGGTATGCTCAATTTCATTGGGCCCTGCTCTTTGGACCCTTTTTCTAAAGTGACCCCTCTTAGACTCTCCTTGTAGGATGTTGATTTTGTAGTCGCGAAGGTGCTTCAGTCTGTACCATGCTGTACGTGCTTCCCTTTGAAGAATAGATGCCTTAGGATTCAGGACATTGACAGGAGGGTTTAGTGTAATTAATAATAGCAACCCATGACCACCAAACCCTAAATGTTTCCTCTAATCTCACAAGGCTATACACACACACACATAAAAACCTGGGAAATTTGTTTGGAGTGTTGTTAGAGGTAGCCTGCCCAAACCTAGAATGCTGGCAGGTTTTTTTGAAAATAGAACTGCTCCCCTCCATAGCCATTATGTCCACGAAAAGCTCGTTGTTATATATTTTTCTCGTGATACATGACAGGTAGCCTGTTGGGAATCACAGGAAACATTTTTTGAAAATCACAGAAGTTGTTACACTTCTTCTTGTAAAGGAATCCCTAGTGGGCTTCATGTGAATTCAGCCCATGCAAAGGAGATACTTCAATTTTCTTGCGAAAATGAGAGAAACAGGCATAGTGCACACAATTGGTAGAGTGGGGAGGGGGAGAGAGAGGTTCAAAGGATAATTACCGTACGTAGAGTACTCATAATTTACACCCCACCCTTCTACTTCCTGAACTACTTACCTCGGGAAGGGTACCTTATAGATATAGGTATTCTTCAATGATCAATCTAATTTTCAATCTAACTACTTTGCCCAAAGGAGGGTTTTGATCAAGTGGTCTTTAAAATTAGGGATTGGTTACATTAGACTTGTTAACCTCCATAAAGCTTAACCTTAACCAAGGGTTACAAGTATTTTAAATCTTATCAATGTTTTAGCAAACTAAATTAGAATGTCAATGTTTGCATTTTAATAAACGTGCAACAAATTAGTTTTGGATTTTCTTTTTTGTTTCGAAATGTAAAATGACTTGGGTGCCTATTTTTTCTCCTCCTCCATTAACGATTGCATTATGGTGAAAACAGAACTCCCAAGAAGGAAAAAAGGAAGGGTTTGAAAGCTAAGAAGTCAATAAATGTGGATGTCAATTGTAATTGATACGTGTAGAGGGCATAGGTAGCAAGGGAGGTAGGTTGGTATGTATCATCATTATACAACTTCAAATATATTAAAGTATTATCAGTAATTTGTTGGAAAATTAATAATTTTATGACGCTCTTTATTGAATTGTGTGAACACAATTTTCCAATATGTATTTGGAATTTGCAATTGGACAATTTATGGTATCATCATTTTCAATATAACACAAGTTATTTTTTAAGGTTTACATATATTTTCAAATTGTAGCACATGTTTTTGAACTTTGAACATAAAATCAATAAAAATATAAATAGAAACATCAAAATA
>Ga0116228_10006120_pt1 | contig 10753 bp, 9 predicted proteins | sample S1TSphfallax_2_FD_89694 | JGI IMG/M metagenome (GOLD analysis project Ga0116228, IMG submission 89694) | Host-associated microbial communities from peat moss isolated from Minnesota, USA - S1T2_Fc - Sphagnum fallax MG | ecosystem: Host-associated > Plants > Peat moss > Unclassified | place: USA... | reverse complement strand
GATTTCTATCACTTTTCTCTATCCCTTTCTCCATCACTTTCTGCATCAAAATTTCCATCAATTTCTCCATCATTTTCTCTATCACTTTCTCCATGATTGGAGAGCTCATTGGTCACTTGAGACTTTGGTGTGACTCAGTCTGTGGGAATGACACAGCTCTGCTTCTTTTATTTGTGGTTGCATTTATTGACAGGCAAGTGAAGTCATCCAACATGTTGATATTAGAGTTTCACAAAAGGAACCGTCTGCAGGCGGTGGCAATAATGCTGCTACAGATCTTCATGTGGAGAAAAGAGGTAACCTCAAGTTCACAGTGCATCGTGACATTGGTGATGCTAGCAAGAAGCTGGAAGTCAAAATTGATGCCAGCCAGGCTCTTGGGCTAAGTCCGCATCAACTAGCAGTGAAGAATCTGCTGAAGGGAGTCACTGCTGATGAGAGCACTACTGTACATGTAAAAGTTCTTATCCTCATTCCAACTTCCTTGTTTATTCTAAGGCTCTTTGGTAGTAGTCTCCTATGCAATCAACAACAATTCTCCCACCATGAGTTCCAGATGTCCATGTCATGTATTTTTTGAAGTGCATACTCTTGCTGCACATAATGGAGTGATGATTTAGGGTTTTGTGCAATGATAGGATTCGGCAACTTTAGGTGTGGTGATTGTGCGCCACAAGGGGTACACTGTCCTTGTTGAAGCAGTCAGCTCTGATGTTGATGCGGGAGAGTTACCCAGTGAGGTAGTTGTTGAAGATCAGATTGAAGGAGGTGCCAATGCTCTCAATGTGAACAGGTACTGTAGCTTATCATCTCCAATCTGCTCATCTTCATTGTGAAATTTGGTGAAGGTTGTATAGGAATTATTGTTGTTGTTGTTGTTTCTACCTCCAATTGATGCAGGTGTTTTTTCTGCATGCATTGAAACTGAACATGTCATAAAGTTTGTACAGTTTTCTCTGGATGCATCATCATGCATTGGTGCAAAGTGTGATGAGGTTGACACAGAAAGACACCACTCTTGTTGACATGTCTGCAGTCTTCGCACACTTCTGCACAGAAGTAGTACAAATGGGCAAGCACACTCATCCTCAGCAGCTGAAGAGTTGGAGATTGCTGAAGCTCAGATTCATGCAGTTCTGGAAGAGAGCCTGGCTAGACTAGATGAGGAGCATGACACACCAGAAGCCTTGTACATCCGATGGGAACTCGGAGCATGCTGGGTGCAGCATTTGCAAACCCAGGCAGGAGGAACTGAGAATGAAAAGGATGGATTGAAAAAAACTGAGAAAGTCCTGGAGCATGGCTCCTCAACAGTGAGTGAGAAAAATTTAAGTGCAAGAACTGGACTTCCGACACTCAAACCACTCAAGAAGAAGGAGCTTGATAGTTCATTGAAAACCTCAGGTACCATTATTATGCTTTAAGAGCATTGCATTGTGTTATGTCACCTTTTCAATGTTTTGGTTTTCAGATTGGTTGTTTGTCTTTCAGTCACACGAGGCATGTTGTGAAGACATGTTGACACATCCCTCCTGCAGGGAGTCAGTCAGGTAAAGAAGATTCACAGAATCCAGAGAATCAATCAAAGGAAGATGAGCACACAGCACCAGTGGCACAACCATCCCTCATGGCACATCTTTCAGAAAGCACTTTCATGCGACTGAAGGATTCTGGGACTGGCCTACATTCCAAGGTTCTCTTGTTTCCATGACCTTGATAGATGTTGCATGTGCAAGGACCACCTAGATCAAGACTATCCTGTAGGTGATTGACAACACCAGCTATACATCATCAATAGGAATACATTGTGTGAAGGAATCCTGGATTTGAAAGTGTGATTTGCAGTCTTACTGTTTCTGGTACTGCTGTCTAGCCTTGCTTCATTGCGGACATCTACATTGGGGTCCTTGCAAGTTGTATTGCTAACCATGGAGGAATGTAATGCAATGATGGGGGATGACTATCCTGCAGACAATTAAAGAGCTAATGGATGGAGTGCAGCAGTACTACACTGATAATGCACTGCCTAAACTGGTTCGTCTCTCAGTGATTCACTCTTTGTTTACAGTGGAATTTCTGCAATCTGCTTGCCAACTCTGTCTCCATGACAAAATGGCGTTACTCACAGCAACAGGAACAATGAGTGATGCTTTATGTTTGTTGAGCCAAATGCCAAGGTCACTGACTTCACACTGTGTGTTCCTCATCGTGTCAATATGCAATGACAAAAGTGGAATCTGGTTTTGAGTACAGGTAGCAGATTTTGCATCACTGGAGCTCTCACCTGTAGATGGTCGTACACTAACAGACTTCATGCACACACGTGGTCTTCAGATGCGCTCCTTGGGCCAAGTGGTAGGTGCATTGTTATTTTGTTCAGCACACCTGATGATAATCCACCTCTCCCAAATTCTTATTCTTCCAGATTTCTTTCTTCACCTCCTCCACAAAACACAGTTGCCTACCTGCAAATGCTTAGCTTTAGCTTTAGAACGATTTTAGAGCCCAGGATTTAGATTGAGAGAAGAAGATTTCTGGTGCAGGTGGTCAAGGTTGTGAGCCTCTTCTCAAGCAAGATGCTCTGTCATCTTGCACTGATGCAACATTGACACAACTGGATCTGGACATTCCTGCTCTGTCCAATGTATGATTACTTTCCAAGATTGTTTACTATGGAGTTTTTTCCTTTTGAAATGGCAGGCAAAGCTGGCTGCGAAGTTACCTCATGTGCAGTCCCTATGTGTACATGAGATGGTAGTTCGGGCCTTTAAGCATGTTTTGCAAGCAGTTGTTGCATCTTGCAAGAATGCAGCAGATTTGCCTTTGAACATAGCCGCAGCTCTCAATGTGATGTTGGGCACATCTCTCCTCGAGGAAGATTTGGAGAAAAGGCTAAGTTCTTCAAAGTACCTTATATGGAGATGGGTGGAGACTTTTGTGAACAAGCGTTTTGGGTGGAAACTTGCGGGTGAGGTGATATCTTCTGAACTCCGCAAGTATGCAATACTTCGGGGTCTGTGCCACAAGGTAAAAAGGAAATTGGATTTTTGAATCTCAAAACTCAATACAGATTGTAGAATTCTTGCAGCTAATTTGGTTCATCAACTTGCTTTTCTTGTCAACAGGTGGGAATTGAGATTGCTCCTCGTGATTATGATCTGGACACACCCACCCCATTCAGAACAGGTGACATCATCAGCATGATTCCTGTATACAAGGTAGAGAAAGTCTATGCTTTCTCAATATCACTAGAATAATACTGGCAGGAGTGTCTAGGGTTGCTTCCTTGTGAGTGTAGATTCTACACATTAGAAAAATTCTGGAAAAGTCTTGCATTCAGCATTTGATGATGATGGTGGCACCAGTTAATTCATCTTGGTGTGGTTGATCATCATTATACCATTTATTCCTTCTCTCTCATCTTGCCTGCAGCAAGTTGCATGCTCATCAGCAGATGGAAGGACATTGCTTGAGTCCTCCAAAACAGCACTGGATAAGGGGAAGCTTGAAGATGCTGTCACTTATGGGACTAAGGTATGATGAATGTCTTGAGCTAGCATGAAACAAATGTTTCCTAAAATACTGAAGTTTAAACCTCATTTTGAGTTTGTGTGTAGATATTGACAAAGGAACAAATTCGTTCTTTTGTTTTTGAGGTATTTTTCAGTTGTGTAATTTAACATTTCAAACAAATGCATATTCCCCTTTAAACTCCTACTAAGATTGCACTCAGAGCTATTGTGTGCACTGGACTATGCAATCTCCACATGAAGTGCACACAACTGATGTATTGCCTACACATTCTCTAATAGTTTTAACATGGTTGCAGGCCTTGGCAAAGCTGGTTGCAGTTTGTGGGCCTTATCACCGCATGACTGCAGGTGCATACAGTCTGTTGGCAGTTGTGTTATACCACACTGGGGACTTTAATCAGGTGAAGTGTCATTTCCCACTGTTCCAGAACCTGATCATGAAGTCTGACAGATGAAATGTCTGAATTTCCAATTTGTTTGAAGAATATATGTTGGAGAGGTCTCCTTGTAGTTCAACAAATTGTATGCATAAGAACTGAAGGATATCCTGATTGCAGGCAACAATCTATCAACAAAAGGCACTGGATATCAATGAGCGGGAACTTGGGCTTGATCATCCTGATACTATGAAGAGCTACGGTGACTTAGCTGTGTTTTACTACCGACTTCAGCACACAGAGCTGGCATTAAAGTACAGACCTGTGACTCAATAATGTGCTTATAAATGTCCAGTGAACTTAATGCCTGTAGAATTTTTTCCCTATAGGAATAATAATGCATCTATAGTGGACATGGGTTCATAAGATGTTTACTACCATTCTGAGTTGTTGACAACTGGAAACTGGAGGGGGTTGTCAGATATGTGAACCGAGCATTGTACTTGCTTCATTTAATCTGTGGACCATCACATCCAAATACAGCAGCCACTTACATCAATATTGCAATGATGGAGGAGGGCTTGGGCAATGTTCATATTGCCTTACGGTATCTTCATGAGGCTCTCAAATGCAATGAACGTCTCCTTGGTGCTGATCACATTCAGGTCTTTCTTCCCACTCTGTTTCAATTTCTTGTTCTAAAAAATGTTACTTATTGATCTGTGGTGTTATAATCAGTTTATTGATCTACAATGTGCTATGTATTGCTGACACAAGTCTGGTTTGGTATATTCTTGGATGACATTGAGTAGCCGAAGCTTGTGGGTGTGGGTGCAGACAGCAGCAAGTTATCATGCTATTGCAATTGCACTTTCACTCATGGAGGCATATTCATTGAGTGTTCAGCATGAGCAAACCACACTGCAAATATTGCAAGCTAAACTTGGCCCTGATGATCTCCGCACACAGGTGAGTAATTTGTTGTGAACTGCAACTTAATGGTGAAATAGTACTGAACCTAGTTGTGTGAAGGATATAATGTTTTTGGTAAAGAGCATAATATGCTGTTTGGAGCCCAATTCTATGAATATGTGTGACTATGAGTAATACATTTTTCCCATGTCATATAGAGCTGAATTCGTGAAAATATTTCAGGATGCAGCAGCATGGTTAGAGTACTTTGACTCCAAGGCAATTGAGCAGCAGGAGGCTGCAAGAACTGGAGCTCCCAAGCCTGACCCGTCAATTGCTAGCAAGGGTCATCTCAGGTACTATCCTGTTTCATTATTGGTGCGAACTATTCTGTCAATGTCGATGTTGGACAAAGAGTTGAAAACTATCTTGGGCTTGAGGTGTGAAATGATAACCGTGTAGTTGCAGGTCTTAAACTGTTTGAGTGCACTGTGAATCTCCAGTGTGTCAGATCTGCTGGAGTACATCAATACAGAGGCAGGAGAAAAGGGCAAGGAGTTGGAGAACAAGCGAAAGCCTCGACATCTGAAGGTAAGTTCCATGTGGGTGAAAGTGAAGCAGGGCAGCATGAGGTACATATTGTATGCTTCCTTTTGCCTTTGCGCCTTTGGCGAATTTACAGGCCTTTACATGTTGGTTTCTACAGATAATACTCACACATACAAGCACATAGATAACTCTGGTCTCCATTCCAAATCTGAATTCCTAGGGTAGTATCTTTGTGTGAGAGCTGGTTCTGGGCTGTCTGTGTGATCAATTGAAGAAATCTGTGGTTTCTGCTGTTGGTCCTGCTTGAAAGTGGAAACACTTCTTGTGTTTTGCACACAGAATTACTAGTTGATATGTCGTGGCAGTTTTGTGAGCACACATTATGACACAAAGTTATGATCTGGATGTGGGGGTTACAGTCTAAAGGCAAAGGACAAAGTCAGGCCTCCTCCACATCATCATCACGACACAGCACAACTGACGATTTTGCTGAGGCATTGACTGTAGTTGTTTCGGATGAGGAGAGGAGTGCATCTGATTCATCTGATCCATTACCAAGAAGGGACATCTGGCCCACTGTGCTGCCAGAACCCATTGTTCCTCCTAGCCCACAGGAGTCCATTTCACCCATTGTCACCAGTGTTGAGGCCAAACTGGGGCGCAGCAAACAGAGTGTTGTTGAAATTACAGAAGAGGAAGAGGAAGAAGGGTGGCAGGAAGCAGTTTCAAGGTCACGATCCTTTGGTGGAGGCAACAGGCGACTGACACACAAGGGAGCTACAGTGGTTCCATATAATACTGAAGGGCAAGCAGCACACAGTGGTGGCCACCATAGGCAAAGTGGTGCAGTACTACGAGAGAGGGGGAGTGCACCAGGCACTGGGGGAAGTGCAAACCAGTTGTTGAGAAGGAGAACCTCATCAGCATATGGTCCAATTGTAGGTACATTGTCTCCACAAAGCACTGCATCTTCAAGCCTTGCCGAAAACCCAATGGGAGGTGGGAAACATTATGTAAGGCAGTTTTCTGGAAGGCCACAAACTCCCAGTTTTGCAGGGGAAGCTTCATCTCCAGCAACATTGGAGTCACCTGCAAATGTAAACAAGACAGTTTCAAGCCTGGCATTATCTCAAGCTGCACCAGATATGAGCACTGACAAGATTGAGGGAGGAGAGGCTGCCATTGCAGGAGCTGCTGTATCACGGGCAGTCAACCACTCCACACACGGTCGTATGGCATCAGGAAGTTCTTCTACAGTTTTTGGAAAAACTGCCGGTACCTTCACCTCAGGTGGGTCAGCCCCTTCTTACAAGGAGGTGGCTCTTGCTCCTTGGGGGTCTTTCTCTCGTTTGGCTGTGACTACTGACAGAACACAGCAGGATTCATTTTCCACTACTGAGCAAGAAAGTTCCTTTTCTGAAAAACTGAAGCAGGACATGACTGCTAATATTGAGAAAGAGACTACCATCCCTGTTGAGCAATTGCAGCAAGAAGAGCTGATCCCAGTTGACAAAGAGTCTTCCAAGCTTGTTGAAGGACAAAAGAACAAAATGTTGGCTGCCAAGGAAGATTCACCCCAACTATCTAGAGTTTCATCTGATCTAGTTATCTCCAATGTGCTATCATCATCTTCATCCTCTGCTTCTCTTTCTGCAGAAGGCAGAGATTCCTCTCGGGATGGAAGTCTGCAACCTCCCACCTCACCCAAGGTGACAGACATTGTTGAAGGAGATGACTCAATTGATGATGCTCAAACACCAAAGATAGTCCTGGACTCTGAAGAAACCCAACCAGACATTCAAACTCCAAAGATACCTCTGGTATCCGAAGAAGCCCAACCAGATGCTCAAATACCAAAGGTACTTCTGGAATATGAAGGAACCCTATCAGAGGGAACACATCCAGTTTCTGGAGAAGCTGGAGGAGAAGAGATGTCTGGCTCTCACATGGCTGATGTAGCAGCTGTTGAGGAACTGGACGAAACTGTTTCCAGTAGTGCTGACACTGTGGAATCTCCAAGTGATGAGGAGATACCTTTACCAGAGACAGAGATACCTCCCTCAGAAAAGCCTAGTGAAGTTTTTGTTGATGTGGAAGCTAGGACAGAAATGGAGGAGGTTGTTGAAACTGAGATTTCAGTGCAGATTCCATCTTACGGCCATGAAAGGACTGGAGCTGGGGTTGACAGTGAGAAGAGGGAAGAAGACTCTTCATCAGCAGAGCCTGTTGTGATTCATGAGGCACCAGTCTCACCAAGTACACCTGACAGTTCCTCTAAGCTCCTTTCAGCCACTGCACCACCTTTCAGCCCAACTTCATTAGGCAGTATCAACCAGCCATCTGCAGTAACAAGTACAGTTACAGTCACAGCTCTTAGAGACAGAAAAGTGCTCCGACAAAGTGGACCTCCCCCTCACCTTCCTCCTGCTTCTCCTCCTCCTCTTCCTCAAGTTCACAGGACAATTGCTGCAACTCCATTCCATAGACCTGTTCCTCACTTGGCCCTCTTCCCGCAACCAAGCTTCTTAGCACCATATTTGCCAGGTTCACATTTTATGACTCCCCATCCAGGGCTCCCCATACATCCTCTGATGTCTCCACCTCCTCCAAACTACTTCAGACCTCCATTTATGATGGAAGGCCCACAAATGCCATTACTGGGTAACAATCCTTACATTGGGGGACCTCCCCCTGTGTTTATCCCCTTATCTCCTTCATCATTGTCCCCTGTGCAAATGAATCCAAATGCTGCAGAGTTCATACCACAGTTTCTGAATCCACAACCCATGCTTGGGATTGGTCCCCCTGGTTTGCCAGTTCTCATCCCGTATGCACCACCAGCCCCACTGGTACCCGAGACTTTTGCAGCTCTGCACACAACTGTAACAGAAGCCAGTGGTAGTGTAACAGAAGAGCAAGCACACTCTGCAATTGAAGTGTTACCTAGGGAGTATGAACAGGGTATGCACTTGGGGACAGGAGGTGCAGAGCTTCAATTGCAAGTTGATTATCTTCATGACGGTACTGAAAAAGGAGAGGGAGAATATGATTTCAATCAGCATGGTGAAGAGTTGATTGGGCCAATGGAGGCTGTTGTTGGTCCTACTGAGGAGCAGGAATTAGAAGATGAGAATGACAGTGAAAGTGATGCAAGTGAAGAGGATGATGAAGTTGACCAACTGTCCACAGCTTCTGTTCAGGACGAGGAATTGGTGCCTGATTCAAGCAGGTATGGATCTTCTAAATTTTTTTCATGCACTTAGCCTTCTTGCTTTCCATGTCGCAGGCCTATCTTTCTCCCCAGAAGTCCTAAGCTGCAAATTGACCATGACAACATCATATCTTTGCTTCTCTTTACTGTTCAAAGCCTAAGGTATTTATCAAGATATGGAAGGTGCTGCATGGAGGGCTCAACTCCATTAGTCAAGTTCTCAAATTCTTCTATGACAGCTGAACTCTGACTAACAACCAAGGTCTTCTTTTAGTACACGGAGGACTGCTCCAGTGAGTTGGATGCTATAGCTCCTCTGGTGTATGATCCAAGACACAGGTTCATATCAAAGTGGACACATGAATTTGGTCTCAGAAAAGAGAACAATACCTGAGATCCGCAAGAAAGAAAGATGTTTCTCTGGTGTCTTCTTTTCTCTGTTGACATCTTGTAGTGATGATGTCCAGAACAAAAAGATGTGTTTGATGCAAAAGGCTCAGTAACAAAGGTACAGAGTAACAAACAGATTTTTGGTAACATGGTGCTGTCACTCTGGTGCTGCAGCACCTGTCCCCCAACTTCTTCATTCCTTTGTAATTTGGTAATCACCAATTGTAACTAGAAAGTGTCTTTGAACACAAAGGGTGGTACTGAGGAAGAAAGGTTGAACTGCAAAGGTACTCACAGGCAGGTGGTGGTTCAATGACTGGGCAGGAGGTTAAAAGCCGGCATAGAGCTGCAGAAAGCATGGCATCATGGCCTTCACAACCTGAGAACCCACAACTTGTGGAGACATACTGCTAGTAGGCTCCTGACATTGTCAAACCCACAGTAAGTGAAAGAACCAAACAGCCTCAATGGGGTCCTTATATAAAGGTATCTCTATCTCAAGAATTCTTAAGCTATGAGCTCTCTCTCTCTCTGAGGTGCAAAGAAAGGTAAATAATCATGACATTATATTCAGGAACTGGCATCAGTTAACACTGAAGGTTCTTGATTGGGTATAGTGTTGATGCTATTTATAGGAGGAGGGATCCTTTTTCTAACAAGTCCTTTGAAATGGTGGCTGTATTTTTCAGAGATGGTGTATAGTAGTGAAAATCCAGGCAAAACTCTGTCTGATTGATTACTCAAGGGAATTCATTGAGCCCAGAGTGATTAGCTGAGATGCGGCAAGCACAAACTGCCACCCAACAGACCTCTAAAACTGGAGTTCTTGAAATTGGTACAAACAAAAAGAAAGAGGCAATTGTGGCAGTGAGCAGTGCCTGATTGTTATGCATGGGCTTGTGGGAGATCCACAATGACAATGTGTGCAGGATGTCACATTGCTCAACTTTCATTCTTCAGGTTCCTATTGAAGACTGGCTGTGTACCCTGTATGTTATTCAGTGCTAATGCTGGAGGAGTAAACACCCATCTGGTTCAGGAGCCCTGCCAATGGTTAGAAAATTCTTTTACCAGCTCCAGAAGTTTCACATGAACATAAAAAAGACCATCTTGCAATGAAGTTGTGGAAATCCATGGAGTTGGTTGAAACCAAGCAATTTCTTGAGTAGAAGTTCTCTTTACATAGAGTGCCTCGAAGCCCAGAAGTTGGGCATAAAGAAATTCAATAGGGAAAATGTAGTTGAACTGTTGATCAATCTAGGTGAATGTTTCATGTTACAATCTCATGTCAGAAATCTCATTTGGGAAAAAAGAGTGTACAGGAAAGTTGATTGCTGCTTCAAACAGACGCCATCCATAGCCTTCATCTCAAGACCATCTTATATGGGATGTAAATTGTCACTGGAGCTTCCTCTTGGGTAAGAGTTTAACTCACTCCATTGTATGATGGCTTTGCTGCACAGTTTTCACAGCCCTAGACCTAGTCCATGAGGCATGTGCAAATCGATGCTGATGAGGTTTTGTGACCTGGGACAATACCCGTATTCCATACCTCTCCAGAGAACCACCATCCATTATTTGCTTGCCAGGAATTGCTTCATCAAGAATTCCACATTTGAGAGCAATTGAACATCTGGCCTCTTAGTGGTGAGCGTGAATGGCCTGTGTGAGGGTTTAGGGTACCTTTGCCAAAGCAATCAGTTGCCACCATCTCTAGTTCATCACTTGGCTGAACCTTGCTGTGCCCAGATTTTCATGTTCCTTTTGTTATTACTGATTTG
>Ga0116228_10006119_pt1 | contig 10753 bp, 4 predicted proteins | sample S1TSphfallax_2_FD_89694 | JGI IMG/M metagenome (GOLD analysis project Ga0116228, IMG submission 89694) | Host-associated microbial communities from peat moss isolated from Minnesota, USA - S1T2_Fc - Sphagnum fallax MG | ecosystem: Host-associated > Plants > Peat moss > Unclassified | place: USA... | reverse complement strand
TGAATTAAAATAGCCCAAAATTTTATGATTTTGAATTTTTTTCAAAGAATTGGAATCCATAGTTCTCTAATCCTAAACTACTAAGAAAACATTAATTAGTAGTTTTTTGAAAATTCAAATAACTACACAGTAATAGTTTAAATTCCTTTCATGCATATGTTGAGATTCAAGAACTTCAAGGTTTCAAGGAGTTTTGAAGTTGGATACATTAGGGTATGAAGGTTTGGAGGTTAAATTACAATTTAAAGGTTTTAGGGTTTAAGGTTTTGAAAGTTAAATTGTGCAATTCAATGTTATCATTTTTTAGACTATTGAACATATTGAAAATGAAATAATGTCAAATCCCCTCATGAATTTGAGGATGTCTAAAGTGATTTAAGTGTTTGAATTTATGAAATAAGACTTTTATAATTAATGTTCGTCATGATTGCTTTTCTTAATAAATCTTATTTCAATAATTCTTTGTTAATCCTTTTAACAAAAATGATATACAACAAATAATGTGAAGATAAATATGTAGGATATATTTGCTTTCATTGCTCTAATGCATAATTCATCATTAAACTATTTATATTCTAGCAAATTTTTGGATAACATCAGACAAAAATCAATAAATTATTGCCTACATTCCTTTTCAATTAAGTTCCCAAAAATTTAATTGCTTTTGCAAATTGATAAATGGTATAATGTCAACACAAAGATCATGAATAAATTGGATTTAAGTTCTTGAATGAATAATTAATGATTTTTTTTTTACCAAAAGTGACGGAATGGATAATGTGAAGACAAAAACCCAAAATAAAGTGGATTAAATATCTTTATAGTTAATTTATTGATTAGATAACATAATTATTTTAACAAATTTGATTATGGTAATGGATATATTTCCAATGAGTCTTGATTAATTAATTTAACAAAAAAAAAATACCATGCATATGAATGTGAAGACAATTTAGTTTCAAAACAAAGTGGCCTCAACATGTTTTTTTGAATAATTACTTAATATTGTATTAATTTATTATTAAAAAACTGAGACATAATTGCTAGGTAATGTGAAGACAAAGATCCAAGACAATTTGTGGCCTCAATATCTTTCAAATAAATACAAGTTAATGTTTGAATAAATGGTTAAATTTGCCAAGGTAAAGATTTAAGACAAATATTTACTAGCTTGTTTTGAGGTTATTAAGGGAACTTTAAGGTAAATTTTATGGTCCATGTGTAAAATATAGTGTTGAAAGCTTGTTTAAGGGTTCTTTTTTGTTGAATCATTCACCAAAAGGTTCCCCAAAACTTATACTAGCAAGGCTCCCCATATTTATAATTTCCAACTTGAAGTTTTTTTTTTTCACATTAGTATAATTGTGTATTTGTCTTTCTAATAGTTATAATTCTTTTGTTGAAAAAACACATTGCGTTTTGAAAATAATATATGAATATTATGAATTTAAATGGTTTTGATTTATCAATTCCCCAATAATATTATGATGAGTAAAGGAATATTACAAATAATTGTTTGTAATTTGATCATAAATTATTTTCATTAATATTAATCAATAATGGCATCCTAATAAAAATGTATAATTTATCGATTACCAAAAGTTTCACATCTAAAATGTGTTTCTAACTTTCTATAGTTTTTTCATAATAACAATTCTTATGATTATTTTGATATTAACACATGTTGACATTTAATATCCAAAATTTGTGAAATTAATGATGTCAATTGATACTAAGGCATTGAATAGGCTTCTAAGGTTACAAACTATTTCATTGTCCAAGGATGCAAATCCATACAACCATGGCATGGATTGCATCCTAAACATGGTAGGTGAATGACATGATTAGTTCCAATATTTAGGGTAATAAAATTTTAACATGTTTCGATTAATATGGTCATATCAACATATTAAACTTTCATATTTAGATTATGTTAGATTGTTTGTTATCACAACTTTCCCAACTACTAGTTAATATCCATAAATTTTGATTACTAGATTTTGTTAGTTGTGATTAATATGTATCCAATTACAATTGGACACATAATCAATAGTTAGAATTGGATAAAATACGTATTAACTACCCAACATTGGTCTAAAACATTTACTCTAGATCAATTTCTTTAGCTTCAAACTAGATGTTAGGTTGAAATTTCTTGAGTCTAAAATAGTATAAATATCATGTATATAATTTGATAAAGAAAGTGAAGATGTGTTTGAATGTGAACAATGAGATTAATCAAATTTTGGTTGAAATTGGCAATGTACATATAGAGGACTAAAATGTGTATATATCAATAATTGTTGAATAGACTAGAAGTTTATGTTAAATTGGCCAAAAAAAGTAAATGCAGTTAATACAAAAAGTATTATTTCAATATTTTCCCCTAGTCTATCCTTTGCCCCTTTTGTTTTTACCTTGTGATACCTAAACATGTTTTGGGTCCATGTTATGCATGTTTTGCACATGATATGGGTGTTTTGGATATGTAACATGTCATTGGACATGGTATGTGCCCTTTGAAACATTCATAACACATTGGAAGGTTATGAGTGCAAATTGTGTCTAGGTATCATTCAATTCTTTTTTAGAAAATATGAATGGGGAAAAGGGTAAAATGAGGGAAAAATCACAACAATACTTTTTTTTTGGTTGCATTTACTTTCTTTGGCCAATTTTACATTTTCTAGGAAATGGCTTAATGGCTTACATGTATATAATGTTTCAAGAAACCTAATGTTATGATTTAACTATTTACACATCATAATTGTTAAAAAAATCCATCAAACTATAAATTGCAATTACCAAATTATATTATATTATGTCATTGTTTTAGATTTGTTTTAAAAATGTTCTAAGTAACTTTTTTGTATTTATTTTAATATTATAGTTATTATTGTTAAATTTATTAATAAAAAAATTATTATTATTGACAATGATATTTATAATTGCTAAAAGTTTAATAATGTTGTGATTCCAACTCCCTTAAAACATATTTTCCCCATAATATTAATTGATGATAAAATTTTGAAAACTCAATGATTACACATAATAGGGAGTCTCAAACCATTAAGTATTCATTGCATGAATTTGGCATAATTTTCTCTATTGAAAATAACTTAGTTGGATTTGTCTTTGCTTATTCTATGTACCAAATTATATTTATAATTGGTAAAGACTATACTTTCTATGAATGTTTTATCTTACATCTAAGTTGTTTACAAGGATATTTGTTCTTAATGTTTTCACATTCCTAATCCTAATCACTTACCACCTTTTAGCAAATGTAAATACTAATTTTTATAAAAATTTAACATGTCCCAATAAATTGCCCTTCATGCTCCAACATGTTGAAGAACTTGGTATAGAATTGGATCTTACCATTTACTCCCAGTTTTAATATCTAGAAAATTCAACTCTTTAAAAAGAAAACACAAATATCCCAAAGGATGATTAAAATTAATGACACCTTAATGATTAAAATGATTGACTGCAAGCTTTTTAAAGAATATCAATAATGTAATAATGATACACTTTAGGAATATTATTGAAATTCATGTTAATTCAACACACTTGATGAAAATTTTAATGGATCCAGGCATTACCAAAATTCAAGATCACCCTTGATTCTTGTCTTAAATCCTTTATTTTTGTGATGCCCCAAACTTGAGTTTTTACCTATTAGAGGTAACAACACAATTAATAAACCATAATGAACCACCAACTACTAGTGCACCAATTGGCCGTTTTGTTCATAGGATGGGCATGTTTCTTCATTCAATTCCTAACCTTATGTTAACCCAACATTGTACCATAGTCAACCTTTTTGGGCTATTGACCTTTGACCCTTTTTATTTTTTAGGTGGGTTTTATTTTCAACCTTCACCATATCTACCCTCCAACCTAGTTACCTTAATTCTTTAATTACATTATTGACCTACATTTTGGCCCTACCTACCAACCATTTACCTACCTACGTACATTCTATTTTTTCATGGTTAAACCTTTTTGCACAACTTTCAACTTTTCTTGGTTAAACCCATGTCTATTGGCAAAACCTTTATATTTTCATGGTTAAACTTTTATAAGTTGACAAAATCTCTATATCTTCTTGGCTAAAACTCTATATTTTTGCAAAATTTCTATCTAAATTCATGGTGAAACTTTTACCTTTTAGCAAAACCTTTTTTTTATTAAACCTTTATCTCTTGTTAAAAAAATTGGCTTTTCTTGGCTAAACCTTTATCTTTTAACAAAACCTTCTTTTTTTCATGGTTAAACCACTACACATTGGCAAAAGTTCTATTTATTCTTCACAAAACCTTTAACTCTCCCTAACTACATTTTTTCTTTCAATAAAACTTTTATCTTTTTTTAATCTAAACTTCCACCACTTGGAAAAACTTAATTTTTCCTTGTTAAACCTTTACCTTTTGGCAAATTTTTTTTACTTATGGCTAAAATCTTATTTTTTAATAAACCTTTTATTACATCTTGGTTGAGCTTCTACCCCTTTTAATTAAAAAAAATTCTTCTTGGCTAAATCTATACCCCTTGAAAAAACTTCCATCTTTTCATGGGTAAACTTTTACCTATTGGCAAAACATCTATATTTTATGGGTTACACTTCATCTTTTGGAAAACCTCTATTTTTACATGGTTAAACTTATATTTATTGAAAAGACTCCTAACTTTTGACCAAAATAAATAAATTCTTGAATTAATTGAAATATTACAATTTCAACATAACCTTTTAACAAAACTTTTTGGTTACCTTATTGACCTTGTTACATTATTGAATTAACTTGCTTTTTATTTATGTACATACCTACTTGCCTAACCACCAACCTACCTACATACATGTTTATTTATCTAGCCACCCATTCACCTATAACATCTATCTATTTATTTTCCTACCTACCCACCCTTCACCTATTCACCTACCTACTTATCAATAACATGATGCTAATGTCTGCCAATGTATGATTACAAAATATGAAGGTAATGCACTAAATGAACTAATAAACATTTTAATCATATTTGACCTTTTGATGTCAGTAAATAATAACCTTGAATGTAGGTATCACATTTGATTAACTTTTATGACCCACACATAAATATTGCATATTTTGACAATAATTGTTAAAAGTTAAAATAGTTGAAGATCCAATCACAAAATGTAATACCCACATATGAAAACAATGTCATTTCAGATACAATACACCTCAATATATATTATATATTTTGTGACCAAAGTGTAAGCATTTTTTTTCCTTTTAAAAATTATTTTTATAAGTTATTATTTTTCTAATTTCTTTTACTTTTTCTCCTTCTAAATATTTATTTTATTAATTATTTATCATAATTAATTTTTTCTTCTATATATTTTTTTTTATTGTCATCATTTTCTTCATTGAACATGCATATTTTATGCCCAACATTTAGGTATTACAAACCAACCAACAAAACTGGTTGACATTTTATGCTTCAAATGTGAGTATTGCAAAATCAATCTAATTAAGTTAATGTTTATTTTGTGATCCTTGTGCAAATATTTCACATTGAATTTTATGTTTTTGAAGTGCTTTCAATGCAATAATGCAACATTACAATATGTTTCAAACTCATATTTTTAAGGAAAATTTCAACAAAGTATTAATGCAATGTTCATTTTCAAGGCATGAAAACATAATACAATTGTGAGGTTAAAATTGCAATAAGACAAAACTTATATGTATTGATGTAAATATTAGATCTATCAAAACTTTTAAAAATGTACAAAAATGGAAAACATGAATTCCATGCCATTGTTTATGCCAAACAAACCCATGTAAGATATGTACATGCTACTTTTTAACTTAAAAGAGATTGCTTTGTAAAACTATTTTCACTAACCACCATGCCATGTGTTCACCAATAAGTTATTGTTGTTGTAATCACCTTAGTAACATGTTGATGAATGTAAAGTTCATAATGATATGATTGGAGTTGATTGATATTGATTACAAATTGGTATTTCATAGTTACTCAAAGTTTGTGTCAACACATGATACACATAAACATAAGAAAAAAAACAAAAAAAATAAATTCTTATTACATTTTAAAAATTGAAAAAATTGAAAAAATAAAGCAAGAAAACCCAAAAAATCGAGGGAACCACCCACATGAGTTGGATGTCGAACTATCATGGGAAAAATTGTCAAATTATTGAAAGAACTAAATGTCGTTTATGAATATGATATAATTTCATTTGATGCATTAAGTGATGTAGTTTGTGGGGGTTCACTATTCCATCAAATTATGTTGATTATTACATCATCATAATAGATAACATATTTGATGTTTCTTCCTAGCCTAGCAAGTTCGACTAATCATTCCACTAGCATCTTTCATTTACAATATTCTTTGTTTAACTGAAACTAAAAAATGTAGTTGGACATACACCAAGGGTTGGCTTTAGTTATCTACTTATACGACACGCTATTGTTGTTGTCATATTTATATGTCAATTAATTGTATCTACTTTGCCATGGTCTCGGCAGCGCCTCCTTTTCGGAGGAGTTCATTGGGACTTTTATTTTTAAATTTGGAATAAAACCAAATATTTTTTGCTTTACATTCATATTTCTTAATGGGATTCCTTCTTCCAATCCCTATTTGTGTAATTTTTCCTCATTTAGATGATTGGAATCATTTGCAAATTGAACTGAATTGTGTTGCTATCTTGATTTACATCATGTTTTTTTTTTGAATGCATTTTGTAAATAATAGTTTTATCCCCAAGACGAAAATATAAAATTCATCCCTTTACTATTGCACCCCTCAACTGAGGATGTCCAATATTGATCATAGATTCATGACAGATCATTAGTACTCAATAAATTAATACTTTAGTAATAGGACCTAACAAATTTGGTTTTGATGAGGTGAAACAACGCACATCATAAAATCTTCCTAGTTCTACTTGGATTGTTCAACCCCCATTTCAATTATAGCACATGTACCCATTATACATTGGGGTAAGACTTAAACCTAGTGTGTATAAAAATAAATCTAGAAACAAAGAAATTTCGTGTAAATTTTTTTGAATAGAATAGTTGATTACATGTTTAGCAAAGCATACTTGAATTTTGGAAGCATGGATTACAGCCAGATTATCTACATTTTATATGTTTTGTATAAATTTCATCATTTTTGAAGGCAATTTCAAAACCAATTCCTTCAAAAAATATTTTCGTTTCAGGGGTAAGAACATCCAAATAGTTGGATAGGAAAGTAAAAAAACCTATCCCACTATTTGCAGACAACAAAATAAATATGGAAAGAGATGTTCTTATTCTTTAAAAATAGAAAAAGGAAAAACAAAGCAATAAAAAGGAAACAAAAACTAGAATTTTCTTCTTGAATTCAAAAAACAAGAAAGAAAGGAAAACAATTCCTCAAAAAAAGGAGGGAAAAATGAGCTTTCTTATTTTGGAATTTAAAAATAGAAAAAACAGTTTTTGTCTTCTTTTAATTTTTTTTTCTTTTCATCTTTTTTTTTGGGTCTATTTTCAATTCCTTCTCATTTATTCTTCTATCTTCTTCTTTTTTTCTTACTTTTTTTTTTTCTTTTCCTCTTGTTTCATGAACCCAAAACCAAAAAAACAAAACAAGGAAAAGGGTAAAAGGCATAGCTGGTATGACGTGCATAATTAAATTACCCATAACAAAAAAAAAAAAAAGAGAGAAGGAAAAGGGTAAAAGGCATACTTGGTCTGATGTGCATAATTAAGTGATGATGCAACAAGCAATGGTAGCAAACACAAATATGTGATGAAAAAGAAGGAAAATGCTTGAAGAAGGAAAAGGAAAATGTAAAAAGAACAAGATGATGAAGAAAGGAAAGTTTTTGCAACAGTAGAAAAAAAAAGAAAAAAAGAATAAGAAGAGAAAATCAGAATAACAACAAAAGAAAAAAAAAGAGAAAAATTTGATGAAGAAAAAGCTAGAATAACAACAACAGAAAAAAAGAAAATGATGGTCGAAGAGAAGAAGAACAAAGAAAGCACAAACGAGAAAAAGAAGAAGAAGGAAAAAAAAAAAACCTATGGACAAAGGATATGACTAACATAAGGTGTCACGTGTGGTGCTATTGGGAACAACAGTTTGGGGACCCTATGGGAACATATTTAGTGCCCCATTGGTTGGTTTCAGAAACTGTTGTTGTGGACAAAAGAATACCAGTGTGGGGTGGGTATTTGATTTTTTGTAATTTCCATATGTTCTGAATATTTGAAAAAAAAAAACAGAATGAAAGAACCATTGGTTCTGGGTATTTGAAAAATTTCAGAATCAAAGAATCACCAGGTTAGGGTATTTGATAAAAAAATCAAAATCAAAGAAGCACCAGTTCTGGGTATTTCAAAAACTTCAAAGAACTGCTGGGTTTCATGAAAGAACCGCCAAAGACCCAGCAGTTTTAGGTGGATGTTTGATTTATTTTAAAAAATCGAGAACTTTAGTTATATATAATAACCAGGTATTTTAATTTTTTGATAATTGTGGTTATATATATATGTCAAGACCAGGTAGTTTATTTTTTGATAATCACAGTTATCAACTTGCATTCTGGGATTGATACCCGGTGGGGGGGTTTGGGTGCAATTTCTAATACCCGACTAATCTGATGAATACCCCTTCCTAAGAGGATAGGTACCTGTAGTCTCTGTCCATCCTTTTGTTGACAGGAAAGCGAACAAAAAGGATGAAAACTTTACTAGGCTTTCTCTGTTGCTGCTTCCTGTTTGATCCTCTTTGGGTTTCTAGTCCGGATGATATGGATATTGCTAACAAATCTCTTTGGCAATCTTCTTTGTTGTCATATAAAGCCTGTCGTTTTTCACAATTTTTTTGTGTTTTGGGTGATTGGGTGTTGTCTAGAAATAAATCTTCTTTTATTGTCATTTGGGTATTCTCAAATTACAGAACTTTTTTTTGGTTTGCTGCTGTTCAGACGTCCCAGCCAGCAGCAGGATGAGATTGATGATGCGCTGAAGATGGGTGTGCTCAGAAGCTCCGGACATTCCTATTTGTGGGTAAGGTTTAGGGTTTAGGGTTCTGAGATTTTCCTTCTTGAAATCCACTGAAAAAGAAGAATAAGCGGGGGAAAAAAAAGCTTCAAAAGTTGCATGAATTTTTGTGGGATTGGAACTCTCTGTGACTCTCCATTTATTGGCCTTCAAAGTTGTTGTTTTTAAAACGATGTAATTTTTTTTCTATTTTTTCGATTCAATCTGAAGAAGATTATAGGGATTAGTTCAATTAATTCAGCATCTATTGATTGTCTGTATCAGCAAAAAATATTTTCCTGCCCAATTCAATAAAATTGCTTCTGTTGGGTTGTCCCAGTTTGCAATTATTCAGATTATCAACATTTTTGCAGCTGAGTGTTTTGCAATGAATTCTTACATTCATGTGAAAATTAGGGCAACTTCTAAATGGCATTCTTTTTCACTGGGACAGATTTCCAAATCAAGTGATCATTAGATCATTGAAGAAGGCTATGTCTTGTTGCAAGTGGACAACAGATTCCAAATCAAGTGATCTTTAGATCATTGAAGAAGACCCATCTCATTGCAAGCATGACAAACCTTAAACCCTAAACCCTGACATAGTGGGCTTAGGCTCGGAACCAAAAGGATTTTTCCAAATGTTATTATGAAGGGTTTGAAGGGCCAGACAAAAAAATTGCTAATGGGAGGAGAACTGAACTATAGTCACTTTTGTACGAATGTATAGAGGCTTCCATAATGTGGGTGGGAATGTCAAACCAGGAGGACTAGCTTGCTCTGGAGGCTCTCTTTCCAAAAACGTTGCCAAGTTCCCAACTCAATCGAGAGAGAGAGAGAGAGAGAGAGAGAGAGAGAGAGAGGGTTTAGGGCTTAGGGTTTAGGCAGGCCATCAGATGGGCAATTTGTGGTCACTTGAAATGGACAGTGGAACTGACAGCAGCAACAGCAGCAGCTCAGGAGGGAGTCAGCTCTTTGTTTCACTCAGGTTGCAGTGTAAGCTGGATGGTGAGACCTTGCCACTTGGTTCTGTACCCTATGTCATGGGATCAATACTGATTGTTAGATTGTGGGAGAAATTGAAAGCAGTAAGCTCTCTCATCCATACCCATAAACCTTAAACCCTTGTTTTTCTGTACTAGAGAAGAGAATGCAATTTTTTCTACTTTGAAACTCTTCCCAGTTCTTCACAGGCATTTGTGTTTCTAGTATATATTCTCCTGTTTCGATAAGATCAGCATTATATGCATAGAAGGTTTAGGGTTTAATACAAAGGTTGAATAAAACTGCCAATGCTTTTTTGCTTGCATTCAACAGGTTGCCATGAAGCGAGAGTCCGCAGAATTTGGGAGCTGAGTTTTGTCGTTCTTTCTGACCATGGTATGCACTCACATCATGTCTTCTGATTGATGATTTGCTAGGCAGATCTGTTGTTGTGTGTGATGAATTTTGTACGCTATGCAAGAGATTCTACATTCTCTTGAGGCTTTGTTGTGTTGGTTGGTGGGTGGGTGGTGCTTGGGGGCTTGTTGATAGAATCCTTGGAGTTCAAGTTTGTTCTGAAACCAATGGACGACAATGAAGTACCAGTTATAATTGAGGAGGGTTCCAATAGGGTGCTGAAGGCTGGAAAAATGCTTGGAGGACCAGGTGGCTCCCATATTGCAAAGTTTGAGCTTCCCAAGGGATTTGGTGTGCAGAGT
>Ga0116228_10006118_pt1 | contig 10753 bp, 9 predicted proteins | sample S1TSphfallax_2_FD_89694 | JGI IMG/M metagenome (GOLD analysis project Ga0116228, IMG submission 89694) | Host-associated microbial communities from peat moss isolated from Minnesota, USA - S1T2_Fc - Sphagnum fallax MG | ecosystem: Host-associated > Plants > Peat moss > Unclassified | place: USA... | reverse complement strand
TGAACTTTGCTCAATTCCTTCAATCTCCTGCTTAACTTGGAATAGGGCATGTCTAACCTAAGTTTGGCTCAGGAGCTCAATCTCTAAATTCCATGAAAACTTGGTCTAAGTAACTACCCATTAAAACATCCAATTAGCTCTTGAACAAGGAAATCTAAAAAGATGGGTAAGATCTATCATTCCTTGGTCTATTGTTCCATCCAAACTCATGTGAACAAGCAGAGTGAATTCTTTGGTTGGGATTCACATCTCTCAGCTTCAAGCAGCAGAAATGCAGGGGAAACAAAAGACTTGAAGAAAACATGTATAAAGCCATCTAGGTATGGCAAAACTTACCATCTCTTACACGAAAGTTCTTAAGTGTGGAATGCAGAAGAGTACCAGCTGCAGCCGCTAAATCTCTGCTTCTTGTTCCCATGTCCAGCAATATAAGGTTTCACATGGAATGCCAATTTCATAAAGACACTACCTGATTGAGAAACAAAGGTATTTTGAGCAGAATCCTGATCAGTACCTAGACTAAGAAATCTAAGAGTTGATGAAATACTCAAGCTGTAATTTGTCAAGTTCAGAAAGGAACTACAGTCATGGTTTGGCAAGGAATTTCTGTTTGGCAAAATCTGTTGTATATTGGGAGCTTCTTCTGCAAGGGCATGACTCATCATTCCAGGAGGTTTGATTAAACTCTAGTCCAAGATGGCACGCTTTAGCACAGGAATAAGCAACTCAGGACAGCTGAGCTGTGGCAAATGTCCCTCTGTTTGTAGAATCTCCACTTTTGTTGGGCCCCCCAGAGAGTGGAACAGATAGTCAGACACCACCAATGGCACTGCCAAGTCTTTGCTGCTTTGCAACACATAACATGGAACCTTAACCTGCACAAACAAATTTGTGGCACTTGAGAACCACAGTAAGGTGAAGAGAACTAGTGCTAGCTGCTGCTGCAAAGGCTGCTGCTACTTATCTAGACTTAGTGTTGTTTGTATGCAAAACATATGCTTTTGAAGAAATATATGACAGCAGAGTTGAGAAACAGTAGAAAAGAAGCTGCTTGGGGATCACCTGAGGAAGAATGCTGCGGAGATCACTCTGGAAGCAAGTCTTGGAGATGCAGAGAGCAATGTCAGGTCTGATGCTGAAGAAGGTGCGAGTGAACTCCTTCACTGCAGTGCTCTTGAGGTCTGCACCCACAGCTAGCGGTGCAAAACCTGTTACCCATGCCCTGAAGTTGGATTGCATTGCATCAAACAGCTGGTTCAGTTCCTCTTGCTCAAAGCCTCCATAGTAGTGCTCATCATTTATATACCTGCATGCAAGAAGATCAGTTGGAAAAAAAGCTCATGGGTGGATCAATCTCTCTTTGGCATGATGAGGAGAGAGAATCACAAATTTGATTGTGAACTAGAAGATTTTGAGCTTCCAAAGCTCTGGGTTACAAATTGTTCAGTAGTAATAGCATCTTTTCATTAACCTGCTGTGATCACAGCAGCCTAATGGAAAGTCACTGACATATATGCAATTAATCATGATAGGAACTCTGGGAACACATGATCTTGTGAAAACAAGGACACAGATGTCCCTGCAGGGTGAGTCACAATTGACTCACAGCTCTCACTGCAATTGGTCATTCAATACTTGTCCAATAGAGCTGTAAGATGACTGTGAGCACAGCTAATTGAAAAAACATGATGGAAAGAATCTGTGATCATGACAGCCTAATGGAAAGAAAGATGTCCTAATGGAAGGGCTGTTATGATCACAGCACAACGCAGCAGCCTAATGGAAAGCCATTGACGTAGGGCCTTGTTTCTTGTTACTGCAGGGACAGTCCTTTCCATTGGAGAGGTGCAAGTGCATTGAAAGTATATAATTAATCATGCTAGGAACTTTGGGAACACATGCTTTCATGAAAGCAAGGACAAATGTCACTGCATTGTGACTCACAGTTTGACTCACAGCTCCTGCAATTGGTTAATGCTGATCAGTAGTATTGCTTGACCAGTACTGTTGTGCGATGACCTTGAGCACAGCTAGTTGAAGAAAGCTGAATTTGTGATCACAGCAGCCTAATGGAAAGATGTGGTAAATAGCTGAGGATTTTGTCCATACTGTAGCAAGCACACAATGTGATGAAGTGACTACAGGAGATATTCACCTGGGAGATGCAGACAAGAGAACAAGCTTCTGGAAGACTTGAGGACGTTCAATGGAAGCAATGCAAGCAATCATCCCAGACATGGAGTGGCCAACAAACACGCAGCTCTCGATCTCCATCTCATCCAGGATCATAAGCAAGTCATCGGCATAAGCGTGGAGTGTAGCATAGCGTGCAAAGCTGAAGTTGTGGGATTTGGTGCTCCCAGCTCCCATCAAGTCGAACAGCACCACTTTGTAGTCGTTCACAAAGTAAGGCAATATGAACTGCCATACGGACTGATCGCTTCCAAACCCATGTCCCAGAACCAGCACTTGTGACCCATTTCCTATCACTCTAACATTGTGCGCATCTAGCAGCTCATTCCCACAGTCACCACCCATGATCTCATCCTCACAATTAGGTACCATTCGTCTGCAACTGCTCTCTCACTTTCTCGCTCATTCCCCTTGCTCTTTGTTTTGTTCCCCAAAAGCTGGAATGTTTCCCAAAATCATCTGGAGCGACGAAGAAGAAATTGGGGACACGGCAGAAGAAGAAGAAGAAGAAGAAGCTGATAAATGCTGATGGGAACAAAAACACTTTCTTTGTCCGGCCGGTCATGTTGCAAATAATGTCAAGCAGCAAGTTGTGCAACACGTCCCATTTTGCAGCTGGGTGGCTGGGTGGCCAGCACAAGTAGGCATTATATTTAGACAAGTGCACGAGATCCATGGAGATAACTGCGGACAAGACTGCTATTCTCAGGCTACTTACAACCCATCCCTGGACCTCTTCACTCCTCTTCCTCCTCTGTTTTTTCTCGTGACTGCCAAAGTGCAGCAGCGTCAAAAAAAGACAACAACCCAAATTGTCCATCAACCCAGATATGAACTAAAGCTTTTTTAATCAACCTTCTATATTTATGGCTGCACACTGAAAACCAACTATAGGCTGCCAACCGACCATCTGAATCTCCTCATCACAACTCTCTGATACTGTAGTATCCATTCATCTGTCATGTGATGAATCAATCAATCCCTTCCAAGCAATCAATGCTTGAGATCTCAGCATCAGCTCCTCAAGCTTTTCTTGCTCTGAAACTTTTTTCAGAGAAAAAGGGGAATTCTACACAAGGGATAGGTAGTAGTCATAGGGTGTAACATAGGAATTGGATGAGAGCAACAAAACAAAAAACCCCCTTCCACAAAACAACACACAATAGCAGCAACAACACACCCACAAACTACAAAAATCCACTTTTTGATGCAAAAAAGCAGATTGTGTGCATGGGTACCTATGTGTGCACAGAGACACACATTAGGTACTGATTTTGGGCCAGAGTGAAGGGGCACCCACTAGCACACCATCCACTGGATGCCCCCTTGTGACTCGGTTGCGGATGAACTGAGTCAATATTTGCTTTCACCTTGGTAACCTATTCTATAAGAAGGTGGTCTGACATAGTGGCTGATAGGTAGGGAAATAGATGACTACTAAGTAATTAACTAGGACCCAACAAAGAACTGTTTCTTGACCACTTACCATCCATCCTTCATGGTGTGGTGATCATGCGTGCTGGTTCACTCTGGCCTTGATTTTGTGCTGCTGTGTTTTCTGCAACTCTTTTTTAAGCCTTTTCAGCAAAAAACCTAAACCAGATGCAATGAAAACAACACATATCTCTCAAAATTTGAAGGATATGCATGCTCATGAAATTTGCAAATTCAGCATTGATTTGGCTGCTCCAATTTCTGCAACTCTTTTTTTCCCCTTTTTTTCTCCAAAACAGATGCATGAAAATATTGATGAGATTTTAGATGTATGTCTTTAGCATGGATGATGAAAGAGGATGGTATAAATATAGTTTGTGCTTTTCTTATATTCCAAGTAACAAACAATTGAATACTTAAGTCCACCACACCTGATCATGACTCTTCTTACAATGGATATTTGTGAGAATTTTGTTAGCCACAATTGTGTTTGTGTGTGTTGTGGTGGAAAAAAGAAGTCATTCATTGTTCATAAATCTTCATTGCTTAGAGCAAGAGTGTCTGGCTGTTCCAAGCTTGGTGGTGCATGTTTGAAAAGCTCAAAATTGCTATTTGGAAAAGCTTCAAAAAAAATCCTCCCACCCTCCAAAAGAGGGCTAAAATCTTTGCATATTCCAACCTGGACATCAAAAACCGATTTCCATGCAATGGAATTAGCATTTGTGCAATACATAATTAAGCTTCAGCAGCCCTACTACATTGCACATTCCACAAATTAAAAATGTGTGAAAACTTGTTGGGTAGAATCTAGAGTAGAATTTTTTAACAAGGCATTGAATACTCACTCTACACATCCAAGAGCTCCATTTAAAACAAATCATTGTTAATTTCCATAGTAATGCAAACACCTGGCTTTAACCACCATCATCATCAACAACAATTAGAGATATTTACTCGAAATACAAAATGTCCTCAACCTAGGGAGGAGAGGCACCATTTGGGAAGTATGGGACAAAAATATCCACAAACTTGAGCCACATAGATTTTGAAACATATGTGGATTACACAAACAAGTTCATCATGTTCAGGAAAATATTTTGTATTCTTTGTTTAAACATCTCACCCTTTTCACTTCTGAGGAAAAAACTACAGAAAACAATGCTGATGGGTACTAAATTCTAATGCTCTGTCACTAACCAAGTTGTACAATTAAGCACTAACTTAGAGCTCAACACCTAATTAATTACCCACAATCTTGTAACACAATGCCTAAAATAAAGGGAACTGGATAAAAGAGTGACCATAAATCCAGTGGAAAACAGGCTGGCTGCTGGCATCACCGATTATAATTTCAGAAATCAACAAATCCTTGGGACTTCAAAGAGTGGTGGAAGAAATCTGGCATCCTTCCAAAAAAAACCTGTTTCCTCAAACTTCATGTAACAAAGTTGGTGGAAATGCAGTGGTGACAGTCACTACAGACCCTCCTGCAGATTTCTTTGAAAACAAAGAGTGGAAAGAGCAGGAGTTTGTTACTGATGAGCCCCTTTTAAGATAGGCAGTCTTTTTTTTCATTTTACTATACTGGCTGGCACCATGCTTTTCTTCTTCTGCTTAATTTGTTGTCTGGTAGCACACACTCCCCGCCATCTGCCTGGATTCTCTTTCAGTTTTGTGCCTGGACTTTTGATCATTTGATGATGGGTCAGTCAGTCAGTCGGTCAGTCTTGATCCACCAGAAAATGAATCCACTTGATCATTCCCTTCAATCTATTATACTTCACAATCCCTTTTCCTTCTGTGTCACTAAACATTTGCCACCAAAATCCCAATTGCCAGTTGCGCAGCTGTTCGGCAGAAGCAAATAACTCACACAGCATTGCCAGCAATGGGTCCATTCAATTCGAGAAATTCCTTTTTGTGATGCATGCAATCACCCATTTGAACGGCATGTCTTTTGCAAGCACCAAGAGCAAGGCCATCATCAACACAACGCACATCATTCAAAGGACATTGAATTGATGAAATTCCTCTCCTGTCTCGTCATGTAGATGATGCAAGAAGATCAAAACCACCGCAGGAATGCCGTTCCACAGTTGTGTAAATACTGTATATAGAACACAACCCATGGGAATTCGAAGTAACATGGGTTTTCCATCTACCAGGCCCACATTGCTACAAGCTGACAGAAGATTAACAAAAGTTATCTAATTCTCTACACCTACTTCCTTCATACATCTGCAACAGCTTTGTTCATGTATCAATATGTGTATGTATACCTCCCATCTTCTCTGTGTGCCCACACAATTGGATGGACAGAAGGACAGAACAATTGGAAAGACAGAACTTCGCCCCTTTCAGAGAAGTATGCAGAGTAGCAATGAAGCAAATGCGAGGGTTGATGTGAATGTAAGGGAAAGTTTTGAGGCAGCACTCGGCTTCACGACTGTTGGCGAGGGTGCTGGGCTTGAAGCAGGAACAGGAACCTCAAACGAGATGGGAGGTTCCACAACTTGTAAAGCAGGTGCTGGAGCTTCGGCAACAGGTACAAGAAAACCTCCTGGCATCACCGTGAGCATTGTGTAGTTTGCAGGCATCATGGACAAGGTTGGTTTATAACATTGATTCTCTGTCCACATAACCAACCTCAAGAATGTGAACATGCATAAAAACAATTGTGTATGGTTCAAAAAACAGTAGATTATGCACAAGACAAATCTGTGCATCTGAGGAGACTAGGTTGATCAATTACAGGAATCTACTAATATAGTATAAGAAAAACCAGCACATCTCAATGGTTCTCAAGCACATTGCAGCCCATACTATCATAATGTATTTTTGCACGGTCAGAATCACATGTGTTTAGAACATGGTTATAACAAAGTTGAGTTCTAGGATTTAGGGTTTAGATTGCATACTATGAAGGAAATCATAAACTGTGGCTGGAAAATCGGTGATGATGCCATCCACATTATGGAACGATACAAGAGAGTTTATTTGCAGGATGGGGTCAGACCGATAATCAAATGCAAAACCTTGGAATTCATTCTCTTGCCAATAGTACAAAACTGTCAGATTCAGAGCATGTGCCTGTTTCACCACTTGTGTTGCAGCTGCCAGAAAATAAGTAGAAGCAGTGCCGCTGAAATCATTAAGGGGATCAACCAACTGCTTTGGAATTGCTACAAAGCTTGCATAGTTTTTGATTTCCTGTGAAATGAAAAATTATCACATTTAGTGTAAGACTATAACTCTCTGAGTGTGTGTTCCAAGGACTGGATTTTTTTCTGTGACTGATCAACAGGTAGCACACCCAGAAAGTCTAGGATTTAGGGTTTAGGGTGCAGTGCTTTGGAGGGTGAAAGAAAAAGGAACTAATAGGTTATCATCTAATGAGAACTTCGCTTAGCACCAGATGTATACTAGAAAATCTGGAATCCGAATCTTAGCCAATCATAGAGAGACTATGGAGGTGAAGAATCAGCAGCACAGACCTGAAGAACTGGGGGTGTGACTGTGACAGCATTGGGGACGCGATATACTCGTTGATGATATGGCATTGCCTGCTGAAAGGCAACCAAGGCTGAACTGTCTTCTGACGCAATAAGAACCTTGTCTGTCTCACTTGTCAGGTTTGCAGTTTTAAGAGCATTTATCACCGCATCCACAATGTCCAGGGAGTGAAATGTCCGTAAGTAAACCGCATTCTACACCAACAACCAAAAAAAATGTGAGGAAGAAACACAAACCCAAAACCAAAAACCCTAAACATAATTACCCTGAAGCATTTCATTTCATAAATGCATCCCAAAAGCTCTTCATTGTCTAATATTACTCCCGGGAGCGAATCCACAGTAGCAGAAAAAATAACTACAAATGATGGAAGTTGTTTTGCTCTAGGTCATTGTCAAAGCTTTTGCACTTTGAAAACAATATTTCCACCTCTATAATAAAATGCCTTCATGTTATAAAACTACCCATCAAGGATAGCAAGGGACAACTGTAATTCATCTTAAGAGATATGGGTCAGTCCCACATACCTGAACATCAATATATATGCCAACACCTGGATTGTTCTTTGCAAACTGTAAAAATTCAGCAAGAGTCAAAATGGCCTCAGCATTATTATTTCCCTTATTGCGTGATATCTCGGCCAAGGGGCTATAAATGGTAGCTGAAAAGACAAGCCACAATTCAGTTTAGCATGTTTTGTTCTCCTCTTCCTCCTCCTAGCAAGATTCTGGTGATCAGAAGAAGGGGGAAAACTAAAAATAATAATATAGTAACAAGTTAAATAAATTATTAAAAAAAAAACCCTTCATCAAAGGGATTATGGCTAAGGGGTTGTGATCTTTTACCTCTGAGAGTACTGAGGTTTGCCCAAGGAATATCAAATGTGAAAACCCCCTGTGTCCCATTGTCAAAGCCAGGATACGAACTTAAAAAGTTCTGAAACAAAGCATGGTTGGTGGCAACATTGGTGCTTTGGAGGAGATCAGCAGATTCTCGACAGATGGGTACACCGTCACTCGTTATCTGAACAGGGCAGTCAATGTAGTCAGCGCCGCCGTTGATTGCTCCTGTATATGCAAGCATTGTACACCCTGGAAAGTCTCCACTGTCACCATTGTGGGAGATGACCAGTTTACTTGAGCTTTGTGTTGGCTCAGGTCCTGCTGTACTCCCATGATTCCACAACACTCAAGACATGTCAGAATGCAATTAGTGAGTGGTAAAAATCAGGTTGAAAAATAGGACTGTTCCATAAAGGAAGCTAAAGACATTTCCAAGCTGCTGCTGGAATTTTCACCGACCATCAACCTCCATTACATACCTTTGCTAGCAAGAGATAATTGGTAGCCAGTTGTGTAACAATCTGCAAAACACCAACAAGTTATCAGTGGATAGAACCCAGTTACCAAGATGCTTTATAGTCCTTAAAACTGAAAAAGATCTTTGCAATGGATTTCATCTGTTTGCTTGCACCTCACCCCCAAAGAAAAGAAATTCGAACTCACATACACTAAAGACTGGATCATAGATATGAAAGTCACACCAATCAGCAGCCAAGACTTACTTATTGCTTCAGATGCAGTGGATGGGAAGTCAGTGAGCACGCCATCCACTGAGAAGTCAGGCTGGCCTACGTATGCCAAATACTCTGCAATTGGATCAAAGCTGTAATTGTAGCTGTTGGGATACTGGTCATTGGCAAAATCATAAGCATAGACAGACAGCTGTGCCTTGTGGGCATCTTGAACAAGGCTCGTATGCGCTTGCAAATAGAGTGTAGTGTTGTCAATTGGCCAGATGAGTGTCTTGGGGACGAGTATTCCGGAGGCGTATGTTCTGATGTCTGTCAGGTTTTGCAACAGTGTTCCATATGTTGTGTTTGTACTTTGCTCCACATCAGTGGGTTGCAGTATCTTCAAAATGAGTGTAGTTCCACTTTTCTTTGCAGTGGGTCCAATCAACTTCAGTATACCCACCTCAGTTGCTGACAAATATGCTGGCGAAATATGTGGGGATGCCACAAGATTGGTAAGATAACTTGCCAGGCTATTCTTCCCTGGATGTTGCTGGTAGAAAGATGCATGCTGCAGAGCCACCATGGTAGAGCCACTCAACGATTATTACCCATTGCCATGTGAGCTAGGAATATCTACATCCCTCAAGCTTGCCATTGAGATGAAAACCCATCTACAGCACTGACAAAATGGGACCATCCTGGAACTGGCAAGAAAGACCAATGAACAGAATTGCTCAAACCATGCAATTCACTTGTCAAGAAAAAATAAGTTGTTGAACAAATACCTCAACATTCAGCCAGAAAGTTACAGGGGAACCTTGCTGTACACTGCCAAGAGTCTCAGGTGTAAACAGGTTATACACCTGATCAAATATGGGAGAGCGTGCAAAATTGGACTGAATAGCTGCAAATTCCACACAAGGGACACACACACATCCTGTCAGGCACAAAAGACCAAAGGCAGCTGCTCTCAAATACAAAACTGATACATGTCTTTTTTTCTGCTACACCATGACAAGTGTTTTGGTACTGGTAACACAGCTTTCCAGCTTCATAAGTTTTCGCCAAACTGTCAAGAAATCTTTGCAGATGTCTCAAGGAAAAAAACCCTTCTGGAATCCTGAGTGGATGGGTTCTGTTGTGATGATGATTGCTCTTAAAGAAAATTTCAATCTTCTGAAGAGAAACGATTGATATTGAAAACCCCAACAGTTTGCATTGAGCTGCAAAACTGTAGTATTCCATGAGCACAATTGAAAGGAAAAAGAAGAAAAAGAAAAAGAGTTCAGAGCCAGCACATACCAGTAGTATTTGGACTCAGCAACTCAGCTAGAGTGTAGTCCACTGAGAAGTATCCAAAGACAGGGACCCCATCCACAACGTAAGTGTTAGTCACGTTGAAATAAGGGCTTACAGTACTTTGTGTCAAGTTGAGCCCTGTGCGGCAAATCCCTAGGTTGTCCTTGGTGAGCTGAAGATCACACAAGAGGGAAAGAGGCAGAGAACTGGTGTTCAATGCATCTGTGTAAGCAGGAAGTGTTTGATCTGGATACAAGCCTGACGTACCGCCATTGGCAATGATCAGAGGAGTTGCACCTGCATGATGAAGAAATGTACCACCATCCCCATATGATTAATGCTTGCATTCAGACCTCTCTCCGCCACTGCAGAGTTACAACACAAAACACAACAAAATACTGCTGCTACAGCTACTTCCATTTATCTTCATCTGTGCACTCTGGCAAAGGAAAGTTTTGTACAGTTTGGGGTGGTTGTGAAATTTGCACATTTGCAGGAACAAAAGTCTAAAGGTTGTTGGCTGTTCTAGATTAAACCAACAACTGAGTGTACTATACAAATTGTCTGAGCTAGCTACTAGAGGTTGTTGGCTTCCCAGTGTTGTCATTTCTGAAGACTAAACAGAGCTGTTCAAAATGCAGAGTATTATCCATCTGAAAGTTACTTGAATCAACCTCGAAGCTCAATGCAAAACAGATCTTCAAAAGCTTATTCTGACTACAACCATGCCCACCCATTGACTGTTATCCTAAAAAGAACCTCGCTCCTCAATCTCTGAGTTCTCTCTCTCTCTCTCTC
>Ga0116228_10006117_pt1 | contig 10753 bp, 10 predicted proteins | sample S1TSphfallax_2_FD_89694 | JGI IMG/M metagenome (GOLD analysis project Ga0116228, IMG submission 89694) | Host-associated microbial communities from peat moss isolated from Minnesota, USA - S1T2_Fc - Sphagnum fallax MG | ecosystem: Host-associated > Plants > Peat moss > Unclassified | place... | reverse complement strand
CTAACACAATAAAGTTGTTCCATCAAAGGGCCAAGGACCACCCAACATCCCCGGGAAGGCCCTCCATCCTTGGAACTTGTAATAATCTTGGATGTCTAGGGTCTTTGTTTTGGAGCCTAATTGGGCCAATCTTCACAATTTCTAAAGGATCTTAGGTGGCAATTGCTAATGCCATTTTGTTCCAGCTTCTTAAAGTGCACAATTTGGCCGTGTATTGAACAAATTGCTTGATCAATAATCCAATGGACCATTGAGTTTCAAAGGGAACTGGAGCACTATTTCAACCAAATCTGCCCTCAAAAGCATGTACACCAGCGAATTCAATGTGCCCCCTAGTAAGACTTTAGGCTGAGGACCTGTAGGGCCAAACCATAATAAAGGAGCAATAGGGGCAGAACATGGCCTGGGGGGGGACCATGGGCACGTTCTCTAATACTCGAAAGGTTGCATGTTCAGGATCCATCATGGGTCTCTCTCTATTTTGGGGCCATTCGTCCCAACAGTCTAGAGAGTGTTGTCGCATTTGGCTTCTTAGTAGTATGCACTATGCACTTCTTGTTTTTCTCTTGTAACCAAATTCGAAGGCAAAGCAGCAATCCACATAATTTTGCACCAATGTTTTGGGTAGTGTGCCCCTTCTTGAGATTTCCCCCTTCCATTACAAGAATGGGAAGGGAAAGGTTTAGGGTTTTTTTCTTTCTTTCTTTTGAAGCACGACGCCAAACCCAACCTGATAACAAGTGGTTGGCACCCCCCAAGTAAAGCTCATTGGCAAAGAGTCGACAAGAGTTTCACCCCCACCCCACACCATTGGGTTTGAAGTTTGAACCCAGGACCTTTTGTGATCCTAGGGTCGCAAAAGGAGGTTTATACCATGGAGCCATCACCATCTGGGGTTCTGGGTTTATGGTTCTTTTCATGTCTGTCCCTAAGGTAGGGATGGAACAACCCAAGGAAATGGTAAAGAAAAATATAAATGTTTGGGAAACTATGCCCCATCATGCCGTTTTGTTTATAACTATAAGAAATGGAGTGACCTTTCAGTTGCACCACCAGGATTAGGTTAGAATGTCAGCATAGTTGTCATATTACACCTTTTAAAAAATTCCTCCTTTTGTTTAGACTAGTCGTCAACTTTGGCCCAAGTTCAAATCTTTTGTGAAGGGTCTCATTCCAATCATACATACATAGTTTTGCTTGATTGGTTTCAATGACATTTGTTGTTTGATGCTTGTCCTTCTGGGCAAGGTTAAATTGTCTTTGAATTTTTTAATGGAAAAAGGGTTAAAGGCCCATACCAAACTTGCAATCAAAAAGAAGAAAAGCAACAAAATTTAGGATTAAGTATTATGTGACATGACATCTTGAAGATCTTCCCTTCCCTTTCATGAATAGTGAACTCTATATGCACGGCTAACTAACTCTTCAAGACGATGAGCATTAATATTTGCCTTTGTACTCATGAATGTTCACTAGTGAAAGAGCACAAGACTTAAAACAAACAACCTTCACCTTATGTACTAAGTGCTGAAAGAATGATATATTGTCTAAGTTTTGTATTATCACCCTAAATATGATATGAATTTCAAATTTGTCTTTGGTTATTTTCATAAGAAATATCCTTAAGAAATTGTGTTTTTAAGAACCAATGTCAAAATCATTAAGATCTCCAAATAGCATTACATTATGTACATTGTTTGGATTTTAACCCCTTGAAGATTGTGGGTGAGTTTTTCTTTGAAAAAACCATTACACCTCTCATAAGGTCACACATCCTAATACTATTCTAGTCAAAATGAGCTTAATTTCAAAGTTCTTATCAAACCCGATTGTTTTTAAAAACATTAATTTCAAATAATTTTAAAAGAGAAAAATCAATCTAAAATCAATAATGTTTGTTCCATTAGTCCAAAAATTGTGAAATTGCAAATGTGCACACCACCTTGTTGATAGTTCTCTAGTGGTATCAAAAGTGAGAGTCAAAAAGGGGCACAATTTGGGAGGGTCACAACATGATCACATCCAAATAACCAAAACGAAACAAATGAAACAAAGAAACACCTATGGACACATTTTTGTTAAAATGAGCTAAAATCACTCATGTGATCAAGTTTCTATAAGAAATGGGTAATCTAATCAAAATGACAAGACCAAATATGATTGGTTACACAAGAAAAATATTCTTAAAATCATAACTTATATTTCAAATAATTTATTTTTTAATTCTTATGTCTTGAAAGATGTTACATTGCACTATTATGCAAAGATGTATTAAAAACAAGTCTGATAAATATGGCATTGAATTTGTTTATCTTTTAATTTAAGTAATCCATTAAGCATCCATACAAGGTGTTGATTCATACCACCTTCCATTCACCTTAGGTGTTGGTTCACCACCATTCACACAAGGTTTTTTTTCCATGTAATATTTTTTGATCCAAAATTGGATTTTACCAGAAGGGAGATGCAATGTTTTTAAAATGTTCCTAAACAATTGTGCACACATTGGTTGATTTGACCTCTTAAGCTCAATGAGGGTGAGAGCTCACCACACTGACCCACTCTCCCCTACCTCTACCTCCTCTTAGCATTTTAATGTTCACTAGGGTTTGAAAATCAGAAATGTTTTGAACAATATTGTTGGTCAATTTGTGGTGCAAGCACACCATCCTCACAAGGGCCATAGATTTGAAACTCTAGATTTCAAGGTTTGGGCATGATATCAACAGCTGAAGAGTTCAAAGCCTTGGGAAAAAACCAAAACACAATGATCCCCCAAGTTCAAAATTTGGGGGAAAAAGGAAGACAATCCTTTGACAATTGCCAAAGGCACACAAAGCAACCAAATCAAACAACGTGGGTGCACTCAGTCAGCTGTACATGAAATTGGCACAAAATACAACACATGTGCACTTTGTGAATGTGCTAACCATGCAATTGAAATTGAGCAAGAACCAAGAGAATAGAAAGAGACTTTCTTTGGAAGCTCAGAAGGCGTATGCATGAAGGTTGGTTAGCCATTGGAGGTTGGGTATGAGTGGCAAATGGTGGGTTGTCATCATCATGCTCCCTTCACACACAACCTTCACACAAACCACAACAATAACACTATAGGAGCAAGTCCTTGGTTCTAGACCTACTTCTATGCAAACAATGCTTAGCCATCATGGCAGAAGACCAAAAACAAGATAAAACAAATCTGGTGGTTCTAAAAGAAACTCCCATTGTCGGACACTCCTTCCACTTCCCATATGGATATGCTGTCAACATTTTCTGTCTAGATCACCATCAAACCACAGTGCACTCATGAAACTTCACATGCAAATGGTGTCACCAATTTCCATCTAGATCACCAACAAATTACAACTCTAGAGAGGTGCACACTCATGAAGCTTCACATGCAATTTACAAGGCTCCAATTTGAGTGAGATTTGGAGGAGGTAGTCGAACACGGAAGTGAAAGGGGCAACCAGAAACATTGGCTGTTCTGAAATTCAGGAGTTGAAACTTTAGAACCTGATGGCATGTGCCATCCTGCTGAATTTGGTCTAGGAATTAGGGTTACAAGGTCTTAAATCTTGTAAACTTGTGAATGGATTTCTTGTTTCGTCTGCTAGTCAGTCCCAGCTACCAAACCCCCAGTTTGAAGCAGAAAACTGTCTGTTATTGTGCGCCAGCAAAAGAATACAACAAAAGTGCATACATGCTCAGGTGGGATTACTAAGGAAATTAGTAATAAATACCACTGCATGTTGAAATGCTGAGACCAGGAACATCAGCTGATGGTTTTCAAATTGGTTTAGAATTTAGGGTTACCAGGTCTTAAAATCTTGAAACTTGTTGATGGGATCTCTTGTTTGTCTCCTAGCCAGCCCACCCAGCTGCCTTCCTCACCCAGAATCCTCCCAATAAGCAGAAAAATTTCATTGAGCACCTGCAAAAGAGTGAAGATCATCATCAGCTGATCAGGATTCAAAATTCTTGGAAGCACTTAGAGAGTAAGTAGTACAGCACATCTTAGCCTCATTGAAGCTAAACAAAGAGTCCACCACTAGTGCATCTTCATCAGGAGCTTGTTGCAAGAAAGAAAGAAAAAAAGCAGGAGTAATTGGAAGTACTAGGGAAGCAGAATCCATCACTCCTTGCAAATTGGTTATGGCAACATACTGCATGGTAGAAACAAAATGCTGAGATGGAGATCATCAGCTAATGGGTTTCAATTCTTAGAAACACTCAAGAGTGCCTACCTATTACAGTAAATCTCAAAGTCCTTTCAAAAGACAGACTCCACCACTGGTGCCTTGAGGAGCTTCTTGCTACAAGAAAGGAAGGAAAGAAAGAAAACCAAAGCAAGAGTAGAGTAGTGGAAGAAGTGTACCTACTAGGGAAGAATCCAGAACTCCTTGCAAAATTGAGTGATGTCAAAAAGTGTGCATGTAGAAATAAATGGCTGAGTAGTAGTAGAACCTCACAAAGACTTGTGCAAAGTGCAGTGGTTCGGGTGAGCACCAAACCCTAGAAACCCTAATCCAGGATTTTGTTAGAGAGAGAGAGAGTGAATCGGCCTTGAGTTTTGTTGAGTGTCAAGCTCACAAAGAGCAACCCAACTTGTGCAAAGTGCAGTGGTTCGGGTGTGAGCACCAAACCCGAGAAACCCTAATCCCGGATTCTGCTGCTCTTTCCAACACAATTTCAGTCAGATGGTTGTGCTTTTGAGAAAGACAGAGAGAGAGAATCGACCTTGAGTCTTGTTGAGTGAAGCCGGAATCTTGTTTTTGGTTCTCGAATCTAAAGGGGAAGAAGACGATAGTGTGGGAGAAGACGAAGAAGAAGAAGCAGATATGGCAGCCATGAGCTCTGAGCTTCGGCAGCGGAGGCCGTATGTGGAACCAGAGTCAGAGAGTGTGGAAGAGGAGGTGGAGGGAGAGAAGGGAGAGAAAGGGGAGGCGGGGGGTGGTGGTGGTGCGAGGAAGAGTGCAGGACCAGGCTGGGTGGGCGCGTTTGTCTTCCTCATGATTGCTCGCTACTACAGCGCTTCCTACAATATCATTCACGACTGCGATGAAGTCTTCAACTACTGGGAACCTCTGCATTATCTTCTCTACAAATCTGGATTCCAGACGTGGGAGTACAGGTTCTTCTCTTCTCTCCTCTTTCCTCCTTTGTAGAAGAAGAAGAGACCCTTGAGCTATGGTTGTTGTTGTCCAGAGAAGATCGTTGCCTCACTGAACAAGAACAAGAGAACTCAATGCAGTACAGACTTGTTTGTGTGCAGCTCAGAGTTTGCTTTGCGGTCATACCTCTACTTGTTGCTGCATGCTGCTGTTGGAGGCCCTTCCTTTTGGTTCTATGGTGCTGGTTTCAGTAAGGTTGGTTTTCTTTTCTTTTCTATGTCTCTCCTCTTCTTCTTCTATGATATACCAATCTTCTTTGCTGTACTCCCATTTTGATAATCTTCTGTAAAATGCATGCCAGGCAATGCTGTGGAGCTCTGGTCTGGATGTTGAGCTTTGCAACTGTTTTTTTTTGTGTCGGGGGCAATGCAATACTGTGAATTGCAGGTGCAAGTGTTCTTTACCTTGAGACTTGCTCTAGGGTTTCTGTCAGCAGTAACAGAGGCCACTCTGGTAGCTGTTGTAACGCGGCGGTATGGAGCAAGGATGGGAATGTACACTCTAGGCATTCTCTGCATCAGCAGTGGGTGCTTCAACGCAAGCACCAGTATGTATGTCCACTGGCTCCTGTTTCCATATTGCCAAATCTGCAGAATACAAGTTGCCGTCTACAAGAGCCATCTAGTGGATCAGTACTTGACATTTGCTGTTTTTCTCAGTTGTGAGCAAGTTGACCTAGTTTTGTTGAATGCAAGCTGGAAGTGAAAGGGTGGCAACCTTTCCTTGTCAAAGTTCACAAACTGTGCCAGTACTAATGAAAACCATGGTGCAATTTATGGATTAGAGAGGTTGTGACATCCTGACAGTGATCAAGGAATCATTTGTGATGAACTTCCTCTGATGTTTACTTGCTTTTGTTATTCAGGTTTGCTACCAAGCAGCTTTTCTATGTATGCTATCACCCTGGCAGCAGCCCTGGTGCTTTCAGGAAGGAGGCAGCAGAGGGCAACAGTTGCAGTGGCGGCATTTGGTGTTCTTGTAGGCTGGCCCTTTGCAGCCATGGCTGCAGCACCACTTGTGGTCTACTCATTGGCAACTGGAGGTTTTTTACAAGTGTTTTGCTCTGGCCTGATCACTACAATCTGCACCATGGTCTGTTCTAAACCTTACTTGTGCGTGTGTTCTTTCAGCTGTTTATGATATGCAAGAAAGTGTTGTTTCAGACCTTAAAACTGCTTCTGCAACATCATGTGCATGCAGGTGCTGTCTGTCTTGACTGATCGCTTTTTCTATGGGCGATGGACATCATCTGTCCTCAATCTTGTCTTTTACAACGTGTTTAGTGAGGAGGGCAGTACACTCTATGGGGTTGAAGGACCCTTATTTTACTTCAAGAATGCATTCAACAATTTCAACTTTGCATTCCCTTTTGCTCTTCTCTGTCCTCTGGTGCTGCTGTTGTCATCAAAACGCAAGTATTGCAAGCTTGTTCTTGCTGTATCTCCAATCTTTGTGTGGCTTGCATTCATGTCACTGCAGCCACATAAGGAGGAAAGGTCAGTGTTGTTTGATGTTTCTTTGGCCACTGAGCTTTCACTACTGAAAGTGATCTTGCATAGCTCAGAGACACAGGAACCTGTTTTCAGGCTCTTTTTCCATGGTTGCTGCTGTGATGCAACTTGCTTTTTGTTGATGCTGGAGAGCATCCCCTTGTTAACACCAGATTGAACATGTGCAGGTTTCTCTATCCAGTGTACCCTCTCATATGCCTGGCTGCTGCATCCGCTCTTGACAATCTCCACAACATCTTCCCCGAGTGGTGGAAATCACATGACATTTTGTCTTTCTTTACTGAGGTCAATCTTAGACCTTGGCTTCACAATTCCAAAGGAGCAATGCTCTTAATCCATGCTGTTGTTATAAATGAAATGGAAGTGTTGGTCTGATTGGACAATGGAGATCTCATTTTATCACCTTGCATGATTGCCTTACAAACTTGATTTCCTTTTGTCTTTGAATCAACAGGCTGTGAAGAAAATTCGACCACTGATCTTGGGGGTCATATTAGCCTTGTCATATAGCAGGACATTGTCATTGTGGTATGGGTACTATGCACCCATGCAAGTCTATCAACATCTCCCAGTGATAAATGACACTTCTCCTTCAACGACAACTACAACAGGTATCTTGTCAAGCTCTTTCATGAGCATGAAGAAGTTTTGATTTACACATTATGCAGGTGCACAAATGGTGCTGTTCTATTCACTGTTTATTTGGGAGATTGGGATCTTTCAATTTGGGGTGGTAACCTTGATGACTATTTGTTTTGATCAAATTATGTTATGAGACAATGACGCTGATTCAGAGATGGGGTGCTGATGATGAGGTGAATGTGCCTGCCATTACTTGTCCTTATTATTTGTTGGGGAATAAGTTTCCATTTCAAGGATGACCAGCTAAACACATGTGGTCGAGTCTTTTGTTTGGACTGTGTTCAGGAGTTTCAACAATATGTGTGGGGAATGAATGGTACCAATATCCGTCATCCTTCTTTCTGTCATCCTCAAACTATCAGGTTGGCTGGCTGCAAGATGGCTTTGAAGGTGCTCTTCCTCTCCCTTTTGTTCAAGCAGAAGGAGGCACAAGATCAGCTCCCAAATACTTCAACAACAAGAACAAGGCCTCACCACATCAATATGTATACTTCTAGCTTGCAACAAAATTTAGTGTGTTGAATTGTTTGCTTCTAGGTGTTAAAGACTTGTAATTTGAATTGGGAATGAATATGATACATTTTTCACATCACCTTCGAAGTGTTGTTGTCAAGATTTCTCCGCAATCTCATAGATATGAGAAGAAGAGGATGCAAGTCACTGAAGTGTTTGACCCTTTCAATGTTGCACTGACAGGTGGCAGATGAGGGCATTTGTGATTTCTTGGTGGAGCTTGAACTGGACAGGCCTGGGCATATATATCGTAGCCATGAGAAGGAAACTTGGGAGGTATTAGATCTCATGAATGTTTTGTGGTGTATCATCTGTATGTCTAAATTTAATTCCAGTTTGACCACTGCCTCAGACTCCATATTGGCTTCATGGGCTCTCTTTATTGTGTGCCCCATGATTTGATTCAGTTTGCTTTCTGAGTCTCCTCAAATACCTAAGTGTTGTCAACCGAAATATGGTGGTTTTGACATGGTTTGCACACTTTACAGGGATTTCAGTATTTCAGATTCTGCCAAAGTTGGAGTATTCAATTGTCATTTCTATAGGTTCTTAATGCTTTGTATCTCAAGGGATTTTCTTTACAGCTCAAATGGTGAGCTTAAGTAGTCTTCTGAAGAGAAAAGGGTACTCTTCAAAAGTTCTATTAAAACAAACCAGAGGCTTTCTTTACAGATTTATTTTTTATGTTTGGCATTTCCACACTGCATTTTGGAATCTTCAAAATGATTATTTCAGGGGCTTCATATTCATGAGTGGGGAGCTTTTCAACGAACACTTGTTCCTCAAAAGATCCTGCTCTTGTTTTTTTTCCTTCTTTTGGGTTCTCTTTTCCCTCTTGTGTTCCTCTTTCTTCTTAGTTTCCTGGTTGTCTCCTCCAGAGTTGACCAAGCCAGCATCATGGCTGAGTCTTACTTTTACTGCTGGTCTTGTGACAGAAACTGAGTACATGATTAATGTATGACATTGACCTCCACACCCTGCTGGGAACTGGTCACTGCCATACATATTGTACATGTTGCTGTTGAACATGTGTGACTGTTACTGATGTTCCAACTGCCTCTCTGTTTGCATATCAGTTTTGTAGGGTTGGGCTTCCTCTTTTTCCTGTTCCTGATTTGTTTTTGGATCTGAAGTCTATAGCACTGGTTATCAGGTCTATCTTCTCAATACTGTTCAGGTTGGCTCACATCATAAGTATGGAGAAGTTCCCAGAAGTTATGACAATATTTCCTTGAACAGACACAAAAGTATGTTGTCCCTTTAGTTGACTGGGTGAGAAGTGGAGACTCTAAACCATGTGACTGATTCACATGTTACTTTTGGCACCGATAGAGAGCTGATGACATGATTTTTTATTTTTGGGCTGGATTCAATGCGCAGGTTATTTATGCACAACGGTACTTGGACAAGGAGCGCTCACCAGCCAAGTATCGTGCCTTTTTCCTTCCATGGGCTTGGGAGAAATCAAATCAGTTTGGAACATATCGATTGCTCAAGCGAATTAGAAAGGCCTCTGTACACAGCCACTGATCTTGACATGCAGTGAACATATTAGAATATCTCGTGGGAAATTCAATAGTACTGACAGGTCCATTTGTATTGTGGCCTCATTTTTCTTGTACAATTGCTGAGGATGTGCTTTCCATCAATGGGCCAAGTTTGACCATTTGATTTGGCTCAAGAAAGCACAGTAAGTATCTGCCACAACATTCCCCTTCATTACTGATTTCCAGCATTACAGTTGGGTGGAGCAGCAGCACTTATGCCTATCATCAGGTTTTTTTCAATGTTTTGGATTGTGCTGGTTGCACTAGTGTCAGACTTGAGTATTAATTGCCCTATGACTTTCTGATAATCCTGAAAATGCAGTTAATTGCCCTATGATTTTCTGGTAATCCTGAGAATGCAGTTAACCGCCCTATGACTTTCTGGTAATCCTGAAAATGCAGGCAACAGCAGCAACACCTGGATGGTACAAATTAGGTTGGTATCATCTATTTCAAGTACTTCATTTCTAACTCTTCAATTTGCAGTATTTTTCCAAATTGGAATATGTACTAAGAATGGGTTGTAATAGACAAAGTCAGAGTCTCTACAATGTTTCAAACTTAATAGGATGGTATTGGGTAGGGCCGGGTTATGGTGATCAAATCCAGTGCGCTCATGAGATCACTTTAGAATATTGCACCTGAGAAAGGTGAATTCAGGACGCTCCATTTGCATGAATTCACCAATTTGACATACATGAGTCAACAGCATAAGCTTTCCATGAAGAGTAGCCAATTTCCCTGAGTTCCTCGTCTGCCACATCCTGCACCCATATTGGCTTCCCCACAAGCTCCTGCTTCCTCCTCTGATAAGTGTCCATATCCAACCACTCTGGAGGCTGCACAGGAAAATCTTGCTCCTCAAACGTGTTTGGATCGCTTTCTTTTTCTTGGCTCCATAGAGCACTCTCCAACTCCAAATCCACCAGTGATCTGCATGGCATGAGCAGTGAGAGAGTATGGTGGGATTGTGAAATCTCTCTGAAACTGTAACAGATGTTCATTTGAAGTATAGATTACATGTTTGCTCGTATGGCATTCATTTACTGGCTCTGAGCAAGGCAGCTGCACCTTGTAGCCTGGCTCTTGGTACATAATTAAGTCAATAACTAAAAGAGGTTGGTTACAACCAGTGTTGCACTGGTATGTCATTTTTCACATACTAGACTAATATATGTATACTAGTGTGAACCCCGTGCATAATGCACAGGTGTGTTATTTCAACAATGTTTGGTTGATGTTTTTGGTTTTTTAAAAAAACTTTTCTTTTCAAACAATCGTTGGTCCCCCCCCCTCGCCCCAGTCCTTCGCATTTCCCACTCCGGTTCTTTACCCTGTCGACCCCCCCACCCGGCCCTTCACATTT
>Ga0116228_10006113_pt1 | contig 10755 bp, 6 predicted proteins | sample S1TSphfallax_2_FD_89694 | JGI IMG/M metagenome (GOLD analysis project Ga0116228, IMG submission 89694) | Host-associated microbial communities from peat moss isolated from Minnesota, USA - S1T2_Fc - Sphagnum fallax MG | ecosystem: Host-associated > Plants > Peat moss > Unclassified | place: USA... | reverse complement strand
GTAAATCTTGCTGTATAAGGGTTTGAGATTCCAAACAACCTTTTACTCTTAATGCTTATGGACTGGTAATTTTGCCGAATTTTGCCGAGTTTTTTCTGGACTCTTATTTTGGCGAAGGTATTGTTTAGTGGATAAGTTTGATGAATATTTCACTCAGGCTAAGGATCTCACTCAAGAACTCCTTGAAGCTTTCCAAAGATGGCTACAATTAGCTTCTCCATGGGATATTTATCTTAAAACTATACTGGCTTTAGAAAACCTAGAGCCTATTAAAGCTAACTATAAAAAGCAACCTGTTTCATATCAGGTAGATATGATTTCTCAGACCTTACGCAAAATTCGTGAGCATGGTGGATCAATGCTGGTCGCCTCTACTGGACTAGGTAAAACTATAGTAGCTATTCATGTAGCAATACATTTGCGTGAGGAAGGCTTGATTGATAAAGTTATCATCATTTGTCCAGTAGCAGTCCGCAATATCTGGAAACAAGAAATGCGTAATGCCAGTTTATATGCGGATTATTTTACTCTTTCAGCACTAGATAAAAAAGATTCTACTCAGGATCATACTCTTGAGGATTTTGAAGAAATTATGCAAAACATTAGTAGTGACGGGCGCTATTTTCTGATTTTTGATGAAAGTCATCAGTTAAGAAAACGCTATCCAGATGAGTTTGGCAATAGAAAATATAGAAAAGAAGATAAAGCAGAGCGTCTGGCATTTACACGTATTAGATCGCTTGTTCAATCTGGAAATTTAAAAGTTTTACTTCTGAGTGGCTCTCCTTATGCTACGGAGATAGACAATATAAACACTCAGTTGTTATTACTACCTCATACTGCGGAGAGTTTTGATTTATTACCAGATTTTGTAGATGATACAAGGGCATGGAAAATTGATGAAGCCAAACACTTTACAACATTATCCGTAGCTTCTCAGTTAACCACGCCTCACGTAGCTAAGTATTATGGGCAAACGGACTCAGAAGGTATTTATATTGACTTTGGTGGACAGAAGAAATATATTCCTGAGGTTATCTTACATAGTATTTATGTTCCTTTACCGAATGAACGCGAACTTACTCCTGTTATTATGGATGGTTACTTCAACCTTGATTCAAACCATCCTATATCTAGAAAAAATATAGAGACTCTAGTTAAAATAAATTGGAGCAGTTCTCCAGAAGCATTACTTATACTACTTGAGCGTGTTGTAGACACACCTGGAGGATCAAAAGAATTTGATTTTGTTAAGAAAGGAAAATTATCCTTTAAGTTCTCAAAAACTCAGCGTCAGCAAGTTCTGAATCCCATTATCAAAAAACTAAAAGAACTGACTTATGAACACGATCTAAAACTGCAAACCCTCGTCCGTATTCTCAAAGAATTTTATACTCAAGAAGAAAAAGTGATCGTGTTTTGTGAGCGGTTACCAACCGCAGTTTACTTGGAAGAAGGTTTAAAGCGATTGATGCCAGAAATACTGGTATTTAGTACTATTTTAAAAAAAAATGATACCTATGACACGAAGAAAACAAAGGATATAGAACAAGCCATAGCGAAGTTTGCACCATACGCTAACAATGCTTTAGGTAACTTCAAAGAAACTTATAATGTCTTTATTGCCACAGATGCTTACGGTATTGGTGTTAGTATGCAGGATGCTTCAGTCGTCATTAATTACGATATTGCTTGGACTCCCATTGAACCAGTTCAACGTGCTGGCCGCATATTACGTTTTTGGCATCTTTCCAGAACAGTTCAGCTATATACTTTTATTCCCATACTGTCGGAAAATACTACTCTTAAATATGAAACATTAAATATTAAACAAAGATGGGAAAATCTGATGGAGCGTCATGGTGAATCTCGGAAGTTAATTGATTTACCCGTCTTAACCACCAACAAAATACAAGAAATTTATATGCCTGATATAGCCCCCCAGAAAATAATAATGGAATCAGGCAATTTGAAACTGGATGGAACCGATGAACAGTATGTTTCACCATTTTATAAACATACTGCTCAACTCCAACTAAACCGTGACTATGCCAAAAATATTAATGTTGATATTATTAGTGCTAAGACATACAAGGGTAATGATCCGCTAATTTATGTTCTGCTACAGTACAATGGTAAATATAACTGGTCTGTATATAACCTACAATCGAAACAGCTAGTACCACTAACTGATGTCCAGCTTCTTGATTTAATTGCTTGCTGTGAGAATACTGAACCTGCTTTTGTTGACCCTAACGAAGTAGAGGAATTAAGTGATATTTGTATAAATGCCTGGTGTGCTAAACATGGCGTTCCCACGCAAGAGATAATCAGAGAATGCGCTCTGTACCTGAAGCCAGAGACTGAAAAAGATATAAGTTATAACCTTTTTCCTCAAGGATGTACTCTAAGCTAAGAATACGGTAATTCTTGATTCATAATTATATAAGTAAATCACAAAAAAATTACCCATAACGTTATGGGTAATTTTGATTTTTCCAAACACCAGAAATTATATCAAGTAGTAGCAGTGGGCATCTTACCATCATCTACAGCATCATCTCCTTGAGAAAGTTATTAAATTATCATTAATATATATGTACTATTTACTAAATTTAAGCAGAGAAATTAATCTTGACAAGCCTAATGGAAACCAATTAAATTGCTCTTATCCGCGCCACTCAAATTCAGGCGATCGCTTCGCCCACCTTTGGTATCGCATCTCCAATATCCGATCACCTGAGCTAAACAAGCTTGATAATTGTTTCAAACCACAACCTTCTGATAATAGGCTGACACTTAATAAAACTATGATTTTAAGAGACAAGTATATCTGTCTATTAGAATGTCTTAGCTTCATAGTATAAAGGATTTCACAAGATTAGTTAAGGAACATCTACCCATTGATATAAATCTATTTAATAAGGATAGTCCAAAAACGTTCTCGTCATAATTTACACTAGCTTACTTTGTCCAGTATGATATTAATTATTAATCAAGATAAACTCCATAATGATCTGAGTAATTGCCTTCCCAAATTCTTAAGCCATTAGAATACTCACAGACAAATAAGTCATACTTGTCACTTTTTGGGATTCCGACAGAATATGGTTGTAAACTACGCCAGTCATCTTGCTGAAGTATGTCTTTATCAATTAATGATGCTATTATATCAGCTCCATTCCTCCATCTCAGAAAAACAGTTTGCTGCCAATCATTATCTATGCAGCGAAATTCTTTTGCAACTTTAGGGAAGTTATATCCTCTTCTGAATTTTTGAACTTCATTACCGCCACTTCTTAAAGGATTAAATACTTGTAGGAAGTATTCATGAATTAAACTAAGGAAATTTTGGTTAAGAGCATCAGGATTTTGAGTCAATAAAGATTCCGTGATTCTAATTCGACTAAAATACTCAGGATCGTAGTTTTCTACACCTTCCTCTAACTTAAATACTGTAGCGATCGCATCCTCATAAGATAAACGGCCTTCTCGATTACATCTACCAGCCGTTTGAATAATGCTGTCCAGTCCAGTCATTTGTCGATAAGTTGCGGGAAAATCCAAATCAACTCCTGCTTCCACAAGCGAAGTCGCAATTAGTTTACATGGCGATCCAGTACCAAGCATCTCTTTTACCTGCATCAATATTTCTTTCCTATGAAGTGGACACATTCTTGCGGATAGATGTATCCAACCATCTCCTAGTGCTTGATGTCCTTCCCTTGCTGTTCGAGTAAGATTACATACTACTAAAACTTGAGATTTATCTACTAAATCTCTTGCCAAATCACTCCATTTCCAATTCTGTTGGATGATGCGATAAGTACATTTTTTTGATGCAGTAAATATTTGTTTACAAGTATCAACTGGAATAATATCAACTTCATTTTTGAGAATAGAAAGATTATCGAAAGCAGGTTGAGTAGCACTCATTAAAACGACAGAGCAATGCCAATCTTCAATTAAATTATTCAAACCATCTAAAATTGGAATAACCAGATGTTGAGGAATTGTTTGAATTTCATCAATTAAAATAACTCGATTAATAACTGCCTGTAATTTTCTACACTGACTAGGATTATTACTAAACAGAGATTCATAGAATTGAACGCCACTAGTACAAATAATCGGTTTATCCCATCGTTCACAATGGTCTCGATAATTGCGTGCTTCTATTGGTAGTACCTCAACTCCACTGTGATGTTCTAAAACAACGTCGTCGCTAACTGCGTTGCGGTAAGCAATAGCAGATTGTTCAATAATACTTCTGAGCGGACCAACGTAAATTATTCCCTCCATTTGGTTCTGTTTAACATGTTCCAATGCAAAGGCTAAACTAGAAAGAGTTTTACCTATCCCACATGGACCAGTTAATCTAAACAAACCCGGCGCAGATGAAGCAGCCTTGATACAATAGCCTTTAAAGTCATCCCGTAAAGTTTCAATGTCAGATTTTTCCTTTGAATTATCTTGATTGAAATCGATGGATGGGGATTGAAATATGTATGTAATAGTACTTGCCTTTGTACTTTTTACAGGGGCAATGACTCTTGCAGCATCCAGCCTGTCTGCATCAACGAGAATAGCAAATAATATACGAATTGCCATTTCCCGCCTTGAACTATCTAACTTAAAGTCTGGTACATTCTGGATATCAAAGCCCGATATTTCTTTACAAGCGTTATTTAAAGCTTTGTCCCATCCTTTAGCTAGTTTATAAAACTCGTCACGTTCAAAATAGCTGCATTCTTGTAGCCCACTGTGGTGTCCTGCAATGGCATAAGTTATAGCGGGAGGATATTTGTTAGGGTCAGACATAGAATCACATCTCTCCAATGCTAAGTAAGCTCCATGAGCAGCATGAGGGATGCGCTTGCTACTTTTAGGATTCGTCAAGTAGTCTTGCCACTCCTGCCTATATTTGCCCAAATCATGCCAAAGACCTGCTAAATAAGCAATTTGCTGCCATTTGGGAGGCATTTTTGCTTGTGCCAGTACTGCTACGCCGATCAGGTGATCTCTAAGATTTTGATTTGGTCTTGCCAAAAACATAATTGATTAGCTATAAGTTAGTTATGTATGTTATTGTAAAGCAATCTTGGGGGTAAATCAATTGAAAATAAAAGTTTGGGGAGAATATGCACTGTTTACCCGTCCAGAATATAAGGCAGAACCATATAGCTATCCAGTTCCTACACCTTCTGCCATAGACGGGTTATTAAGCTCTATCTTTTGGAAGCCTGAAATTCGGTTTGAGATGAGGTCAGTAACAGTACTGAAGCCTATTCGATATTTCCGTTTGCAGCGCAATATGTTGCAATCTGTGTTAGTTCCAAGCACGGTTAAGAGCTGGGCTGAGGGAAAAACAAGAAACTACACGATGGAGAGCGATCGCACTCAGCGAAATCATACTGTGCTAAAAGATGTAGAATACATAATTGACTTTCGGATAGAAACTCAATCTTATGCTAAAGATCCAGCTAGTAAATATGTCGATCAGTTTTCCCGTCGTGTTGAAAGGGGACAATGCTATCGACAGCCATACTTTGGAGTCAGAGAATTTCCAGCTTATTTCTCTTGGACTGATGGTACAGAAAAGCCACATCCAGAGTTAATCGGAGCTATTCCATTAGGCATGATGCTAGAACAAATTGAATTTACTCAGGGTAAAGGGAAGGTACAATGGAAAGATTCATCTACTAAGCAGTGGGTTTCTGGTTCCGCCAAAGCAAAATTTTTCAATGCCACTTTAGTTGACGGAATTTTAAGTTTCAAGGAAAGTGCTACCTATGCTGCGTGAATTATACAAGCTGTCTCAAACAGTAGAACTTGACCCACTTGGTTTTGGACGGCCTATTGTTCATTGGTCGTTAGATTTGTCTTCTAGTAGCATTACTCCTTTGTATCAAACAATTCCAGCCAGTAAAGAGAGACAGCCTCCTAAATCAAAATTTGGCAAGCCTATATTAGTACCAGAAATGAGGCGTAATGCTGCATGTCCCTTACTGATTGATGACTCTGCAGAATATTTGTTTGGAGCAGGAGAGCGTGGTAAACAAAGACACGAAATGTATCTAGATCTGTTAGATCGTTTTCTCAGAGACGAACACACACAGGAAGTAGTATTGTTACGTGAATACTTGCTCAATATAGCAATAGAGGCTGTTATTTCTCAGCTTCATACTTCATCTGTTAGTGAATCAGATTTAAAAAAATGGGAATCTCACAGATTCGTAATTCTTCATCAAGGAAGACAACTAACTCTAATCCCAGAAATTCAAAAATGGTGGTTGAGATATTATCAAGACAGGCAGGATATAACTAAAGGAATTTGTGCCATTTCTGGAATAGATGGGCATTTAGCAGGATCAAAGTTACCAGTTTTAATTAAAGGTGTACCTGGAAGTCAATCTAGTGGTGCTGCCTTAAGTAGCTTTGATAAATCAGCATATCAAAGTTATGGCTGGGATGGCAATTATAATGCTCCAATTTCATTTGAAATTGCAGCTCAAACACACAGCCTTCTAAATCAATTACTCAGAGATCCTAAGCATCATTATAGACAAGGTGGACTTTGCTTTGTTTTTTGGGGATATCAAAATGATAGTACTGTTGGTATAAATCCTGATTTTTGGAACCGCGATCTAGCAGCAGATGTAGCTGAAGAATTACTATCTACACCAAATAGCCCTCAGAAAATGCCAGGTGAAAGAGCGATGAAACGTCAATTTTACTTAGCATGTCTTAAGGGAAATATGGGGCGAATAGCAATTACCTCCATAGAACAAGGAGATATTCCAGAAATTAAAGAAAATATAAGGGAATTTCTGGACTGTCAAATTTACCATTCAGGGATTAAAGCTGTTCCAATTTGGCAATTACTACATGCTGCTTTTAGAGATCCAAAAGATGAACATACAGATAAAATGGCTCACGCTCTTATCATGTATACCTTTTTTGGACGTGAGTTACCAGAAGAGTATGCAATTCGTTTGTTAAGAAGAATTCCTGTTGAATTGATAGAACAGCCTTCATTAAGAATTCCTTTTCAAGCACTTAGTTTATTTATTGGTAAAAAAGACATGACAGAGACGGAAAAACTTGCTTATCAACTAGGACGTGCTGCTTTTATCATGCATGAAATCCAAATTAAAGCTCAAAAGAGAACTAAAGAAGATTCTAATGTTATGAGATCGCTCAAAACATTTAGTAACTCTCCTACTACTATTTTTCCACGCCTTTATCAAGGAGCGTTAATTCATTTAAGCGAATCAGGTTCATTAGGATGGATGAGTAAATTTCTTAATGATGAGTTAGGAGCTATAGCCGATCCAATTGAGATACCTAATAATTTCAATACTCGCGAGCAAACATATTTTTATTTAGGATGGGCTAAAAGGCGGGCTGAGTTCTTTCAGAAGAAAGAAACTGAAGAAATAAAAGAAGGTCTATCAGATGATAGTACTGACTCTTAGGCTATTTCACAACATCACTAACACCAATTTTTAGGAGTAAAAACATGACAAGTTATCTTGATCCAACTAAAAAACATGATGCTATTCTTTTGTTTGATTGTATTGATGGAAATCCCAATGGAGATCCTGATGCAGGTAATCAACCAAGAATAGATCCGGAAACCCGGCAAGGTATTACGACTGATGCTTGTTTGAAGCGGAAGATTCGTGATTATATTTCTATTCGAGGTAAGGATACTAATCAACCTGAGCGTTATAAGCTCTTTGTTGAGAAAGGAGCTGTATTAAACGATAAAATTGCACAGGGATACACATCACTAAACTACGAAGTATCAGGAAAAGATGGATCGCCAGAACAGCAATTAAAAGTTCAGGAATGGCTACGTGATAATTTTTATGATATCCGTATGTTTGGCGCAGTTCTCAGTACAGGTTATAAAGCTGGACAAGTAATGGGACCTATGCAAGTTTCATTTGGTCGCAGTTTCGATCCCATACTACCACTAAGTCTAACCATTACTCGCGTTGCTGCAACTGACGCTAAAGAAGGGAAAGATAACAAAACGATGGGTCATAAGGAAGTAATTCCTTATGGACTTTATAAGTCCCATATTTTCTACAATCCTCACTTAGCAGGAGACAAGATAACTAATGAAGATTTAGAGTTATTCTGGGAGGCTTGCATCAAGTGCTGGGAATTTGATCGTAGTGCATCTAGAGGGGTTATGACTTGTCGAGGTCTTTGGGTGTTCAGTCACGAATCTAAATATGGTAATATTCCTGTATACAAGTTATTTGATCGCCTTCAAGTGAAAAGCATTCAAGATTATCCCAGAACGATTGCAGATTACCTAATTGAGTTGGATAGTTCAAATCCAACTGAAGGGGTAACTGTAACGCAATTAGCATAATTTTTCTTGCGCGGATAGGTAGGTATTTTTTGGATGATTCCTCTGAGCTTTTATATTGTAAGTGTTTTGGGGATTTTTTCAATAGGAGTTTCGCGCTCCTTACTAAATAAGCAACACAGGATTTTCCAAGTCAACATCCGACCTGGATCTTTATTCACTATCGTAGATTCGCGCAGCTTGGCGATAAAAGCTATATTTATTAAGTGTTTTCGTACATTGCAGTGTCAGATCTCCCTTCGGGAGACTGTGGTTTGAAACTATGGAAGTAGGTGACGATCCTAGAACACAGTTTAAGTGTCAGATCTCCCTTCGGGAGACTGTGGTTTGAAACTTAATATTATCTCTGTAATCTTTTACAAAATCTTTAGGTGTCAGATCTCCCTTCGGGAGACTGTGGTTTGAAACATTACTGCTATATATACAAGTATAAAAACTATTTAGTGTCAGATCTCCCTTCGGGAGACTGTGGTTTGAAACATGAGTTTGATAATTTGCGCAAATGTATTAAATATAGTGTCAGATCTCCCTTCGGGAGACTGTGGTTTGAAACTTAGATTCCGGCGGCGGGTTTATTTCTCCTGATGGACAAAGTGTCAGATCTCCCTTCGGGAGACTGTGGTTTGAAACAATTTACCAGTTGATGGCGTAGTTGATGCTACAAGTGTCAGATCTCCCTTCGGGAGACTGTGGTTTGAAACTGGAGCAAAACAATTATTTCCGCAAGAAACCCAGTGTCAGATCTCCCTTCGGGAGACTGTGGTTTGAAACCCCAAAGTGAAGTTGTATTTAGGTCAATATATAAAGTGTCAGATCTCCCTTCGGGAGACTGTGGTTTGAAACTGTAAACTAGAGGTAGATGCTCCACTAGGCAGGGAGTGTCAGATCTCCCTTCGGGAGACTGTGGTTTGAAACTTAGTGATCTAGCGTGATGCGAAAACTTGAGCTTGGCGTGTCAGATCTCCCTTCGGGAGACTGTGGTTTGAAACAGGCGCGGCAATAAAAAGCACTACTACTATCGCTATGTGTCAGATCTCCCTTCGGGAGACTGTGGTTTGAAACCTCACTATAAAATTTCCTGTGGGCATTGGGAGCAGTGTCAGATCTCCCTTCGGGAGACTGTGGTTTGAAACAAGTATTAGCCATTCTCATAAGGAATCAAAGGAAGGTGTCAGATCTCCCTTCGGGAGACTGTGGTTTGAAACAGAAAACTAGGCGCAAAAACATCACTCATATTATGGTGTCAGATCTCCCTTCGGGAGACTGTGGTTTGAAACTTACCAAAGAACAAGACTCAGCAAATCCTCGCTTCGTGTCAGATCTCCCTTCGGGAGACTGTGGTTTGAAACGCCCACTTGTACCATTCGCCCCACACTCTTTCGAGCGCGTGTCAGATCTCCCTTCGGGAGACTGTGGTTTGAAACTAACCAATCACTTTTATCTACCTATTATTAGAAAAGTGTCAGATCTCCCTTCGGGAGACTGTGGTTTGAAACTCTTTCCTACTCCCATGAACGTTGTACAGCTTAGTGTCAGATCTCCCTTCGGGAGACTGTGGTTTGAAACCCCAACAGATTTACCACAGTCCAGCCCAGTGGAAGTGTCAGATCTCCCTTCGGGAGACTGTGGTTTGAAACTGAAGAAGAAAAACGGAAGAAACGGAGAAAGAAAGTGTCAGATCTCCCTTCGGGAGACTGTGGTTTGAAACCATTAAGGACGCTGTGCAAAAACAAGCACATGCAACGTGTCAGATCTCCCTTCGGGAGACTGTGGTTTGAAACGATTTTACTGATGAGGATTGCTCTGAACAATTGAGTGTCAGATCTCCCTTCGGGAGACTGTGGTTTGAAACTGGTGTAAAAGTGTGAAATTCGAGGATTCTATAATAGAGTGTCAGATCTCCCTTCGGGAGACTGTGGTTTGAAACATTGATGATCGCTTTTGCTGAAGGACTAAGATCAGAGTGTCAGATCTCCCTTCGGGAGACTGTGGTTTGAAACGGACTTGGTGGCTGGACCACTAGAATCCAAGAAGGTGTCAGATCTCCCTTCGGGAGACTGTGGTTTGAAACGTGATTGGATAATCATGAATTTGCATCCTGATAGAGTGTCAGATCTCCCTTCGGGAGACTGTGGTTTGAAACTAACTATCGTCGTTGAGGGGTAGCTCTGCACCGCAAGTGTCAGATCTCCCTTCGGGAGACTGTGGTTTGAAACCTTCCGTTAATACGCCATACAGCTCGTGTCCTGAGGTGTCAGATCTCCCTTCGGGAGACTGTGGTTTGAAACCCAATTGTTTATGTACTTGCTGGAACAAGTTTGAGTGTCAGATCTCCCTTCGGGAGACTGTGGTTTGAAACCCAATTGTTT
>Ga0116228_10006112_pt1 | contig 10756 bp, 10 predicted proteins | sample S1TSphfallax_2_FD_89694 | JGI IMG/M metagenome (GOLD analysis project Ga0116228, IMG submission 89694) | Host-associated microbial communities from peat moss isolated from Minnesota, USA - S1T2_Fc - Sphagnum fallax MG | ecosystem: Host-associated > Plants > Peat moss > Unclassified | place... | reverse complement strand
GGTTCTGGGTATGTTAAAAGAACCTGGGTTAAGGGTCAAAAATTGTTTCTGTGATTTTTTAGAACTCTCTGGTCAAGGGTATCAACTGGTTCTTTGATTTTGAGAACCATTGGGCCAAGGGTATACCCTACTCTTACCCAATATTTATTCCAGTGTATTTTTTATGAGTTTCCTCTTGTAGCATCATTGGTGACTATCCCCAATCTGTAGCCTTAATTGGCAACAGCTGTCCAAACTGTAGATTTTATTTTTGCCAGACATTCTTGTATAACTATTTGTGGCTATTTTTTTTCAAATTTCTTTCCACTAAATGGTGGAATTACTCTTCTAAAAGGGTATTTGTAATTTTGAGAAGTAACAATTTAATTTTTAATTTTTAATTTTTAAATTTAATTTTTTTTTTGTTGGGATGTTGCTAGACTACAAGATCTAGCTAGATTTGGCAACAAGTGCAGGTTTGCTAGTAGAAACATTTAGAAATCCTTTTGTTTTGTGATTACTTGATCGAGCCTATGGTAGAGAAATATGGCCAAGAAATAATTTAATTTTGAAATTTCTCTTGACAATTTATGAAATTAGTTTTCAGTGAAGGACATGTGACTAGGCCTGACTTGTACAGGACTAATCCTTTAGATCTAGAGATCAAGTTTGAATCTTGATTTTGCTTGTTCATTTTCTCAATTCTCATCTTCCTAGGAATACTCAATTTATGTAAAAAGCCATTGAAAAGTTCAACAATGAAATGATATGGAGTTGATTGTTAAAGTTGGAGAGGGGATGGACACCAGGAAGTTGGATAATGAGGTTTTGTATTACTATATGTATATATAAAAAATATATAATATTTTTTTAAAAAAATTTTACAATATTATTTAGTATTTATCTATTTGCATACATTGCCTAATGGCCAACTTCCCAAGGAAGTTCACTAGACCATAATCCAATATTTCATAGGGGAGGTAACAAGTTGGCATATAACTTCCCGAGAAGTTTTTGAGTTCATAGTCATCCCATCTCTTTAATTTCCATGTGTGTCGTTCACTTGTAGAACCTATTGGGCTTAAATACATGCTCCATGAAAGGGTGAACACACCATATTCCATATGAACTACTAAGGGTATGGTTCCATGTCTTCTGCTCACCCACTATCCCATTGTAATTAATTTGGTCGAATGATAGCAAAAGGGTTTCTATGTTCACCTCACTATTTTTCAAACCACTATGAAAAAAATTAATGTTGGTTGTGTTGGGGTTTTTTTTAAAAGAAGAATCATTAGGTCTAGGTTTAGTGCTTTTCATAAAAAGGATGACACCTTGATTTTGGGTTTTAAAGGTTTTAAGCATATTTTTAAAGCAAAAACATTTTGGTTTTAGGGTTAAGTCTAATTTTTTAGATTTTTAATTTCTCAAGTTGATGGTTTTAAGGTTTACAAGGTTGATCAATTCTGGTTTAGACTACCAATACAAGCATTTGTCATGTGCTATCATATTGGCACCTACACATATCACACACCTCACAAAATAACATTAAAACAATTTAATTGGTGCATCATATCTAAACCGTCCCCCTATTTGGGGCTAAGGTTCCCTTGAGCCAAATAACAACATATAACACTTGTTATGAAATCCACCTTGTATGGACACTTCAATTTTTTTTAAGATGAAAGGATTGATAGTCTAGGTGCAAATGTGAGCCCCATCACTAATCTCCTAGCTATAATCCCCCCAAATCCATAATCAATTGTGAATCATCATAAAGAAAAAATTAGGATAATTTTCTTATGTAACCATAGGAATAGGTACCTAGGTTTACAATCTCATTGGTGCACCAAAAGTAAAACCATTTTCCAAACAATACCTCTTCTAATGGGGGCATAAGATATTCCATATGCCACCCTTGGGAACCTACCTACCTACTTAGACTATGTTAGCTAGCCTATTTTGCCCTAACTTAGCTTAAAATAGGTTGCCTATTATAGTTTAGCCGATGATAGATTATAATTTAATTAATTAAATTTTAAAATTTTAATTATTCTAATTTATATATATATATTATATTATTTTTATTTTTTTTGGAACAAATGGAAAATTGCCATGTGTTTTATGGCTATTGGCTCTTTAAGTTACCATGTGGTTAAATCCTAACCACCCATCAATGGCACATTTGATAGCATGCGATTATCCCAAATGTAGTTGCAAATGCAATCACAAATTGGGGTTCCACATCATACTAAGCATCATCCATGGTAATGGATGAAATTTTTTGCCTTAGTCATAAGGTTTGCGACTACACTTTCAACTTCATGGCCACGCCATGTCTTTTGCAACTAATTGTTTTTTGGCACTTGTCCAAAACAACTAGGTTATTTTTAATCGCATGTGTCCATTACAATTATAAATGAGTCGCAAATTCAATTGTTGATTTTCAAATTTCTTCTAATGATCCAATGTAGTTTGTGTTGTTTACAACCTCAAGGTTGATAACCACCTCCACAAATAATGGCATCATGTAATGTTTCCTGATGCTAAACAATTACTAGATTCTCCATAGCCATTGGCATTACACTTCAAAACAAGGTTGGTCATTGTTCACATGCCTAAAACCACACATTTGGATCATTTAACTTCATTATTACAATGGCATCTTGTTAAATTTGAAGTTGGTAACTCAAACTCATGATTAAGTAATAGAAAATATGGTGAAAAAAATGTAAGCAAAACTTGTTAACTAAACGTATAACCCCATAACTATCAATAGTATTGACAAATCCCAATCTCTAATATGGCCCTTTTGGAACCCATACTTTTACAAACCTCATTTCACCGTCTACACCATCCATTCAACTAACCCATCTACTTCAACATGATATCATGAAGTTGTGCAATGATCAATTATTGTGTTCATTCATAACTCTTGGAATTCATAATATAATTTTGTATTTTGGTTGTTAGTACTTTGATTAAAGCCCCAAATTTAATGAATACATTATCTAGAAAAACATAGGTAACACCTTCACTACTACAATTCGGGATGGCACCAACTTTAATCATTTCAAAAATTGTTTGATCATAACCAAAACATACTGGTTATGTTGCATTATCAAATTCAATGGGTCAACAAAATCCAAACTCCATGATAGGGAAAGGTTATAGATGAAGTGCAAGTGTGTTGAATGACACCCGCATTTGGTCAAACATCACACACCAAGAAACAAAATTTGAACCTATAATTGCATCCCCCACCACCATTACTATACTTAAAACAAATTGTAGGTCCATCAAACCCTAAAATGGCCCAATTGCTCATGAGCATATTACACAAGGCCTTCACATTGCAATCTCATTTGAATCGTTTAGCCTTATGTGTAACTTGATCACATTCTTTAGGTGTCAAGTCAACCAAAACTTCACCTACTTGTAAATATGCAATAACATTTTCATGTATGTCTAAGGTTATTGCCTTTTAATTCAATGTCCACATCCCGAGAACCCCTATTACCCATGTTAATATGAGGTCCATCCCTAAAACACCCCAAAAAGGTACATAATCATGTAAAGGCATGCCATCCTAGTACTACCTTTGAGCCCTAATGGTATCCTCCTCACTGAAACTTGGATTTCAATTTAATCCATTGATGTTTTGACTAACCCTACTAGTTCGATGAAATATGTCAAAATCATATTCCTACAAGATAATGACCCACCTAGCGAACTTTCTTGTGAAACAATTTAATTTGAACAAAAACTTGAGTGGATGGTGATTTGTAACTAATGTGAACAAACTATTGTAAATATAACATTATAATGATGAAATAACTTAAACAATTCCCTCGTATGAACTATATTTTTCCTTTGTTTTGTTGTAGGATTGATTAGCATAAGCCAAGTCACAAACTTTGAGCCATCATTTTTGAGTTGGGTGAATGTGGTGCTTTTAACCCTAGGCCTTGGGGTGTTTCAATCTATATATAATTAAAAAGGTTGCCCCCAAATGGATTGTTGCAAATTAAATGGGCATAAAAGTGAACAAATCCTTCAATTCCTACAATCTTTACTCATGTGTTTCACCCCAAATGTATTTTTGGTTGATTCTCGTTAATTGAATCAAAGGTTTGGTGATGTTTTTTTTTTTTTTTGATAAATTGATGAAAATAATGACACATGCCCAAAACTATTCACAATTGATTAACATCCAATGGTTAGGGAACTTATGAAATGGCTTCAACCTTGACCTTTCAAACCACCAACCCACCATATGCTTCAATATTGCACCTAAGTGTGGAAAAATCGATATTTTCTTAAAAGAAGCTTGAAGTTATGTTCCTTAAGCTTCCTAAACACCTTTTATAGGTGTTTCATATGATCCCATAGTGCCAAATTGATGACTACATGATATCACTTATTTAACATTTGGCAAAACCAAAACCTATTAACACCCAACCCATGATCTTTTAGAATTTTGCAAGGGTATTTTTCAAACCGAAGGGCAAAAATTTCCATTGGTATAACAAACAATCCTTCCCATCATAATTTATCCCCCAAAATGTTATCTTGACCTTGTCACTTTCCTTCAATGGCAACCAAACCACAAGTTTAAGGTGTTAAAAACTTTGGTTGGCTTGCCCAAAGGTGTCAAAAATATCTTCCAATAATGGCATGGCATATTTTTCAAAGTGTGTTCCTTTGTTCATTAGATAATAATTTTCACATGCAACAATATTTCATCTAATTGTCAAATTTCTTTATTGGTTAGTAGCACTATTATTAAAAACATGTTCACACTTAAATAATTCTACCAAACTAGCATCTAGCAACTATCAACTCTATTGTTTAAGCTTGGACCAAGGTTCTTTCCACCTCACTAAACTTATAATGTTGCCTAAAAATTGGATTACCATTTTCCGATATGATCGAGACCACTTGTCCTTTTATTTGACTTAATTCCTTCAAACTAAAGGCAAAACATCTAATGTGATCATGTAGTAGCCGTTTTGTTTTATGCATTTCACCTCCTATAATTGTTAAATCAATTTCATTTCATTAGGCTCCTCCACATTAGATGAATTATAATCCCAAATCATCCTTGGCCTCCGTCAAAAAATGCATGTCATAGGGGAAAACTCAAAAATCTTGATAAGGTCGTTGAACATGGAAGTTTAACCTTATTGACCACAACAAAAGGTGGTTGGTCATCATGACAATTTGAACATGATTGTTGTCATGGATTTAGTATGTTATTCATTAAACATGTGGGTGACCTAGAGATGAATTGATATGTTCATTAGATCACCTATGGTGGTGCTAGGTTAATCCGCATCCATTGGCACCAACGGGCATGTAAATTGATTACTATAACATTCACCTATACATTAATTTGTTGATCCAAGCCTAAAGCTATTGCAATCCTATTAACATAACTAGTGGAGATTATTCAAATGGTGGGACATTCTTTAACAAGTATGCATATGGGCGCATTTATGTAGCCTACAAATATTGTAAAATGTAAATCAATTCCCAAAATAAGCCTAATTTAGGGTCTAAAGGTGCTTGACATGTGTCAACTTGTGAAAGACCTTGGCAAAACCATTGTAAAATTACCAAATCAATAGGCCCTTGATCCTAACCAAATATTGTACCCCCAACAAGGTGATGTTGTTTGATAAGGTATGTCAATCACCCTATATGACTAATGTTGGTAACAAGTTGGGATAATGTTGTTGCAACATCATGGTATGACACACGGAGGCTTGTGTGGTTTGTGGTTCCCTCTTGACATAATGATATTTACGAATTTGGATGCTAGACCGTAAAATCACAACTAACCCATAATTCATGCTTCCAAACATTTTTTATAGGCATATCCCATTTTTGGGAATATCCCGCTTAATGATTTTGGTATCCAACAAGCTCAATTGTGGTGGCTTGTTATTAGCCTCCATGAAGATAATTGATTGATTATTGGAAATTGTCTTTTGGTTGACCTTGGAATATCTATGGGGAACTTCAATTTTAATTAAACCTTCATTTGATGTGGCCACCAATCTTGGTGTTCACTTTCACATAAAATGACAAAGAGGCATAACATTGTTGTTAATTGAATACCAAGGATATCAAATGTTTTAGTGGAAAATAATGGTCCTTTATACATCATTGTTACAACCCCCCAAAAAATGTTTAATGCCTTTGTTTGAAAAAAAACAGTTGGAGAAAGCATAAGAAGTTGAAAGCCTTTGCTTTAAAAAAAATCTAAACTCACACGTTTTGACGTCATTACATAATAATGGGACCAAAACATGCAAGGCCATGGGTTGCCTAACCTTTTTATTGCCAAGTGCCTTTTGATGCAAAGAGAGTTGCACACCCCTATTGTGCAAGGCTATTAGCCACATTAACCTTGTGGTTTCAAGTCATTTTCTTCCCTCTAAAAGTTGAATGAAATTGGGAGAAATAATTTTGACTTTTGGATTTTACTAACATATATAACCAATCTAATGAAAATATCATGATAAGTTATTGATGATGATTTATTATGTTTGGAGAAATAGTTTAATTGGTTAGAGTGCTAATATTTCATGCCATTAATTGTGAGCTCAAATCTTATTCTTCCCAATTAAATTTAAATCCAAGAATGAATTCTTATAAAATTAATTTATAAAAAAGTAATGTCTTTTTATAAAGTATTAGTTACTCTTTTATCAATTCAATTTTTTTTCTTCATCGAAAAGGCGGTATGATTGAGTGGTTGAAACTTGAAAGCATTACTTTGTTGAATTTATGCAACCAGAAGTTGTGTGATGTAATGTAATTCAATTCTACAAAACGGAAACTTTCATCCTAACCCCCAAAACTTGAACTAGGTGTTTTCCTTGACCTCATTGACAGGTGAATAGAAGTCAACGCTTGCATAAGGTTAAGTGTTATGTCTACCAATGATTAGGATAGGCACATTCAATGTTGAGCCTCCCCGTGTTAAGGATCCAATTTTTGTCAATGTTTCATGGTTTTAGTGCTTGAATATTAATTGTTGTCATTAGTGTAACCACTGAAAGCTCTTTGATTGGATTTGAAACCTTGACATGGATTCCATTCACTACCGTAAACACACAATCTCTTCAAATATTGGATGTCCCTTCATCAAGAGCCAATGGGCTTAAAATTTGACTCCACAAAAATATCCAAGGTCAACATTTGAGCTAAAACATGGGTTGTTTTTTCTTTCATTTGATTTCCCTTACCTTAGTGCATTAGATTTCACTTGGGCAACCATGCTTATGATTAAAACCTCCAAGTGGGGAAATGTCGCCTCCATGGTGTTGGATTAGTTTGGAATTGACTTGGTCATTGACCCCTTGTTAATCACCTTTTTCCTTTTTTGACCTTTCCTAAAACCTTGCTTTTTTATTAACATTGGCAAGTTTTTAATAGCCATATTGTAATTCCAAATGCAATGTGAAATAGTGATCTTCATCATGTCCATATGTATAACAATGGGAACATGGTTGGTTAAAGTTAGGGTTGGAGGTAGTCACTGGTGGCTTGAGTTGGATTAGGGAAATCATATTTTTTATGTGGTCCATCACACCTCCAACACTTAGTTCCCCCCTTTTATTCAATGGAATATGATCAAGAGGCATCACTTGGTTCTTATTTGGCCCCTTTTGGTGCCGTAACTTTATTTAGTTGGCCACATGGCTATTGAGCCACCAATATTGAGAAATTCTTCAAGTTGTCTTCACTAAACCCGAGAGTCACCACACATTCTTCCACCATGTTCATTTTGATACATTCCAAGAACTAGAACACACTTGTCAATATGGGTTATGTGGGCTAGAATAACATAACATCATGCACTTGACATTGAAGCTCCTTATTTAGAATCCCATACCAAAATTATTTAGAATCCCATAGACAAATTATTTTTCTATGACTTATTATGCCATGGTGATTAATCTCTTCATTTGTGGCATAAGCCTCCCACAAGCTTTCATGTGGTTTACATTGGAATTCCTATAAACCACATAGTTTTGATATATAGCCCTTTCTTAATTTCTTCACAACTCATAAAAGAATTCCACAATAAGTCAAATGTCTACAAAGGACCTAGTGTATTATTGAAAGGATTGGTACCACTATTTTCAATAGTTGTATAGTTAACATTTCCATTTCCATTAGCACTTTCACTCCCATTAATTAAATGGTTACTAGGAATTATCATTGTTGTACCAAAATCATGGTAGCAATTGGGGCCACAATACCCTTGGTGATGGAAACATAATTGTTGTTAACTAATACACTTACCATTCCTTGATTTCAATCTCATGGGTGTGGCTAAATTCATGGTAATCATCCATAGGCAAACCTTTTAAATGTTAGAACAAACTTTTCCATGCCATGAAAAGTGCGAATATCTAAAGATTGTGTATTTGTTTCATATCACATTAATTGTTAAATTCTTGGATGAAATCAGCTAGCTTGATGGTGCCCACCACCCCCAAATATCAATGAAGCCCTTTGGTGGCTCCACAAGTGTCCTTCATGTCCCACAACAATAGAATGGTGAATTGGATCAAACTTGTATCCAAATTAAAATTCAAAAAACCTTTTCTAGATGATGATGGCAATTTGGGTGGTATAAATCACACCTTGCCTAATAACCCCACTAATACCTTTCACCATATCCTTTGTTGTGGAATCATGTCTCACCTCCATACTAAACTTTAACCCTAAATATGGGCCACTAACCCTAACCATAAATTGAAATGTTGAACCTATGAACCTAACCTAAATCTAATTCAAGTCATTTACATGCACAAAAACATTTCACATGGCCAACAAAACTTAGGCACATTATGAAGACACACCAAATGTGGTTTACAACCCATTAATTTGGTTTCATTGCCATAAACAAAAAAACAAAAAAAATGTTCAAATTCAAACATTACGCCAAAAATGCCATTTTATGATTAGTTCTATATGATTACAAGTGGATAAACAATTAAAAATGGCATAGATGATGAATCCAAATCAATTACAAATGGCATGAACGATTTGCATATTCAATAAAGATTAGTCATAAAATGGCATTTCTAGTGTAATGAAAATATTTGCAACATTAACCCCCCTACAACCTACCTTTAAGAAAAAAAACAACCATTATGTTTAGGTGATTCAAGAATCAAGTAGGACCTCCCCAATGCTAAAAATTGGTGGGTAACCTTGGCCCATGCCCAACCATTAACCACATTAATTGAAACCTTAAAATTCGTTACATAATCAACATAGTCAGCACATGTTGGACGATTCACAACCTTTCGCTTTGGGTTTCCCACTATAGAGGTTTTTAAAATATCAATCCAAGAATGTGTGCTTATTTTAGGGTTTTGGGTAATGGTGCACAATTCATCAACCCCCTACCCTTAAAAGTAAATGATAGCCCAATAAACACAATGACAAGAAATAAATATGACCAAACAACATAAGGAAAGGATGAACTTTTCATACAACACAATCCCCATTTTTGCAATTCCCACTTGAAAATCATGACACGAATTCAAAATCCTTTTCATTCATTGATGGCAAGGTGTTCCATCACCTATGGGTTATAGGAATGGGAGCTTACCAACACAAATGATAACTTCCTAAAAATTAGTGGGTGGATGCATGGTAGGGTGGACCAATTTTGAAGTAGCACATTCCATTATTCTACCACCTAAATGTGGTTCCAATTACTATATTGTTTTGTACATTATGGAATTGTTAAATGAGATTCATTTTGGAATTATAGACTTCAATATTTATGTAATGAAATTGATTGGTATGTAGAATATATAAAATTATAGGAGCTATGGACTTTTGAAATTGAAAATCAAGGTATGTAAAGTTAACAACAATTAAGTGAATGGACTTTGGTTTGGTTCTATGATGGACCTCAAAAACATTTAAGGAATTGGTTTTTATTTTATATGTAATAATGCAATCAAGCTCGAAATGGTTTGATTCATATCTAATGAATTTTATGAACTTTTATTTGTTGAAAAACAAACACATTTTCTCAAAAGTCCATTTCATCTTGAAAAAAACATGATTTATTTTGAAATTTTGCAATTATGTTTTATTTAATGAATTCTACAAGAATAAAAGTTTTAATGGAAAAAAGTCTCTTGGAATCAATGCATTATTGTTACGTAACTACAAAAAAACATTTATGGGCTCAAAAAAATACAAAGGAAATAGACTTTCAAAATTGTAAATTCTTGTCATTTTTTATCCACCCTACCATGCACTTACCCTAGTTGGAAACCATTCCCACACATGCCACCTTTTGCACACCAAGAAAATCCTTCAAAAAGTTACATCTCCAAGTGGGCTAATTTTTTTCAAATGCATAGATCTCTTTTCCAAAAGTCCAATAACTTAAAAGTCAACACAATCCAACACCATATGTGGGAGATATGAATTTCCCAACAAACAATCCCAAATTAATTTAATTATCCTTCATGTCACCCCACATCCTCATGTGACTAATGTGAATGACATGACATCACGTCATGAAAGGTTTTTTTTACTTCACATCACATTGCAATGTGACATGTTTGATCATGGGCACCTAAACATCTAATTATTTTTATTTTTTCTTGTCCAATCATTATAAATTGTCACCTCTTGAACCCTTAGATTTTACAATTTTGAAAATTCTGAAAAATAAAAAGGGAGATTCAAATTGGATTCCCTTTTTAAATTTGATGTTCCCTTGAAG
>Ga0116228_10006111_pt1 | contig 10756 bp, 5 predicted proteins | sample S1TSphfallax_2_FD_89694 | JGI IMG/M metagenome (GOLD analysis project Ga0116228, IMG submission 89694) | Host-associated microbial communities from peat moss isolated from Minnesota, USA - S1T2_Fc - Sphagnum fallax MG | ecosystem: Host-associated > Plants > Peat moss > Unclassified | place: USA... | reverse complement strand
TAAAAAATATATATATATATAACAATAATAAAAATAAAAAATACATAAAAATAAAAATAAAAAAGTTAAAAGTTTCTAAAACATGAACCAAGGTGGCCGAAGGTCACGGGCACCCACTAGTATATGTAATTGCAATATAATAGTTATTAAAACTAATGGATTAATGGAATGAATGTTGAACATAATGTGGGCATGTATTCCATTTTATATACATTCAAGCTAAATATGTAAAGTGATTAAAGTGATGTAATATATGACATTATGATATGGCATATGATATTATAAGGATCTGGTGTCTTCTGCAATTGCTTATTAAACAAATTGAAATATTATTTAAAATATGATGTGAAAAATTAATGTCCATTATTTACATTTAACATGTGTAATTTTGTTGTATGGTGTAAATATGTAGTCAAATTAACATTATTGTAGTCATAACCTAGTTTGATGTTATGAATTATATAAAAAATGTAAATAATAATTGGCATCACACATCATAAAATATAATTTAACATGTACATTCATAAAAACATTCATAGGTCATTTTGTGATGGCAATAGTCATGTACACATAACATGATGATGGCAAGTGGCACACCATGGAACATTTGACAAGTGTTCATTTTATATATGGTGACACATAGCAAATAAAACCCAACCTTTTTTTATAATAAATATTAATTATTGAAATGGAAATTGTCTAATTTAAGGTTAATAAAATATTGACATACGGTGCTAGGTAGGTAGGTAGATTTACCTAGGTATGTAAATAGGTTGAAAGGTAGTTAGGCTTAAGCTATATAAATAGGTTTAAAATAATCTGACTTTATTCTTAAGTTTAACCATTTAATAAAAGCCAAGTTTTTTTTTTGTTCATCTCGAATGGCACTTAGTCTTTGGTTAGTGCAAGGCTATTGCACCTAGTTATATATTGTCCAAAATTGGATTAGAAGCCAAAAGATATGGGATAAAAAATTCCATTGCAAACCTCATGAACCAATTTAGTTGCACATTAGATGCAAGTATTGTATTAGGGTAGACCGGACCGGGGAGGGCTTCATTGATTCTGGTGTCGAAAAACAAGTTGAAGTCCTCCTCTTAGTGCATCTAACACATAAAAAATCATCAAAAACGGATTAGAAACGAAAAAATTATGGCCCCCCAAAGTAAAAGGGGCCAATAACTCAAAGAAAAAAAAAAAACCATTAGACACTACAAAGGCCAGTTATTAAACATGCAAAAACTTCCTTTTATGTTGTTCTACTGCTTTTAGAATTCAAAGATGATTTGTAGAATTTTAAGTGACGCTCCTAGAATAATTTAAATCGTTTAAACTTAATAAGAATTAAGAAAGTTATGAGGTTTGAAAGTAGGAAGGGTCCAAAGAGGAGGGAAAAAAAAGTTTTGTAATTTGGAAAGCTTATTTTTCTTTTTGTTATATGTTCATTATTCTTTTTCCTTTGCACTTCAAAGATGATTGTAGGACATTTTTAATAATTATGATTATTTATAATGAAAATATTATTTTAGTATTATTTCCTAGCTTAAACTATTAATTAACTTAGGATGTTTGGGTATTTGTAGGTTAACTCATGAAGTGTATTTAACACAAATGATTTATCATAAATAATAAGATTCAAATATATAATATTTATTGAATATATATTAATAATTGATTATCATAATAATAATAGATATGATTGCTTATAATAAAATTTAATATTATCATATTAATTAATTCTGAATAAATTTTTGTTTAATCAAATTTAAAAATTAAAAATTCCAAATAAAACAAAATCAAAATTTTTTTATTCCCGATAAAATATTTAAATATATTTAACAAATAAAATTTGAAAACTTGCAAAACATATTTAAACCATGGTTAGTTTAGCCTAATTTAATTTAACCATGGTTAATTTAGGTTAGTCTTCATTAACATGAACTTAACCTTTAGTACTAAAGATACATAGTATTATTATACATAGCCTATGTAAATATATTAAGCATATTAATTTAATTATATATTACATTAGGTCATTATTTTTATGACACATGTCCATGTTGTACACATTTAGTTGTTCATTAGTTGCACACACAACAATATGGCCCAAAAATTATACAATACTAAATTTGTAATTGTAAACATGATTGAAATAATTACAAACAACAACTTGCATGTAAACTAGATAGTGATTGGTTACAAATAACATGATTTCTACTAGTGAATGACACACCCCTAAACTCTTTGATAAACTCAACTACAAGTTTAAAAATGAAAACAACGAAAGGATAAGGAGTTGGGGGTACATTCCTTAGTTCACAACATTTCGGGGGAAAAGAAGCGTGTTGGACCTCTAGGATGAGGGTTAGGTTGAATGATAAACAAGTCAATTATTCACACAGATTCGCACAAAACCAAACAACAAGTTGTTTAGTGTGTAATTAGAGCACTTTTGGTGCACGGATGAACCATGGGCAAACATGCACTCACAAAACTAATTACGGCCTGAATTTGGGGGAAGGCACCACCTTGCCCCTTATAATATTTTCTATGCATGGCCACGGGGCTTACACCCAAATGTCATTTGTCCCAAAACTCCCAAGTTGAAAATCTCGAAATTCCCAAAATTAGGACTCTTGCAACTTTGGATGCCCATAACTTCTTATGCAAACTTCTGATTATGGTGAGGTCTAAAGAAAAGTTGTAGCCCTCATCAAGATTTTTTCAACAATATGTGGCACGCCATCCGCACACAAGTAAATTAGACGATTTTTGACTTTTAATGATCGAAAGTTAAATTGGTTAATTTGATTCCCAACCCTTCTTTTGGCCATAACTTATATTTTAAGTACCCAAATGGGCCATGCGAGTCAATTTTAGACATCTACATCTCAAAAGCTTTTCTATGGTATAAGAACTCTTCAATCAAATGATTTGTGACCCTTGCAATTGCCTTTTGAAAAATCAGGAATCCATAAGGACTCTAATTCCCAAAGTGGGAACCCACTTGGAAGTGTGTGGGTTCATTCCCTCACATTCGCCTACACTGCCATGAACATGAAATGTGACTCTCAGGCTTCATTCTTAGCCTACATTTTTGCAAGCCCTTGCCTTGGTCGCGAGCCCAAAGCTAGGGTTGTGACAGTGAATGTGAAATTCATTTCATTGTGAACTTACGTAATTAATTAATGATATGATAATGCATAAAATTTGAAATATACATGTTTATATTTATGCGATGACATAATATATCACAAGTTGAAATATTAGTTGAGTGGTTAAGGAGTTAATTTATGGCTATGGAAATGAGGGTTCAATTATTTTTAAATGACATTCCAAACTTGGTTTAAATGATTACAACATGATTACATGTGTCCTAACTAATTATAAAATGGCCATGTATTTTTTATTTTAAGTGTGAATCCACACATATTTTTGGACACAACTTGACACCATGTGATGTTGAATTGTTTGAACAAGTTGTTCGACATGACTATAGTGACCATAATCATTTAATGCAATATGATTATAAATCCAGTTATAGACATAGTTTTTTTTTTCTAAAATTTTATTAATGAAACATTCAATGTTGTAAAAAAAAATTCAATTAAAAGCAATCAATGAAGAGTGGGCTTTCCTCTATGCACGCAATGTCCAATCAATTTACAAATCTCCACAAAGTTCAAATTTTATTTCCCTTTCACAAAAAAATTCAACCTTTTTTTTATGATTTGGTCAATCTTGTTTCTCTATTTTTTTTTTGAGTCTATTATTATTTCCTTTAAATCTATTATTGGTTTTCTTGAATTTATCGTTGAAAAATTTCCATGACAAAAACAAATGAAATTGTGATTCTTGAAAGTGTTAGAGGTGTGGTGAAGATATTCATGGACTAAACACGAACTTGATAACCAACTTGTTAGATGTTGATAGTGTCCACCTACAATGTGATAATGACCTTATAGAGAATGATGAGATGCATCTTGTAATTATTGCAACTCAAGTTCATAAATGGAAACCATACAACATGAATTCAATTTGTTGAGGTTATATGATGTAGTTAATGATAATTCTTTTGTTTGATCTTAAGAACCCATAGATGTTTTGTAATATCATTTGTAGACCAACTCCACAAGAAATTAGTAACATTCATAATTAAAGCTCTGTTTTGTGTAAAAAACTCATCAAATATAATAAAAAAATGACAGTACCCCTCTGCAAATGCATATTGATGTTGCACATGCTCGTTTGTAAAAAAAAGTTAAAATTAACTAACATTGCTACAACAAAACATTTTGAAATAGATCAAAGTCAACAATTAGGGAAGAAAAAGGTTGCATCATCTAAGTTTGTAATCACAAAAAAATTTGGTTCAACAAATCCTTACAAGTATGGTGATGATGCACAACAACGGTTTATGGAAGATTTGGTCTTTCACATCTACAAAGGATATAAACCTTTGTCAACATGCAAAAACATTTAGTTGTAGAGGTTAATTTTTTGCCAAAATCCTCATGTCAATTTTCCTTCTCATTCAAATATCATGGATCATGTTTTACCTAAAATGGTCTAATTGCATGTGCTACCTATTTTGAAACTACAAACACAATTTTTGTAAGCTTTGATTTCTAAATGTCCATATGTGGGGTAAACACTTTTGTGTTGGTGATTAACTATTTAGATGAAAGTTGGATCCAATGGCATGTTACTATAGGATTGTTTGAAATTCAAAAAATTAATGGTAGTGCCATGGCTTTACAACTCCAAAGTTTGCTAAAAAAATTTGGATTAATCCACCATGTTCTTACCTTTGTGAAAGATGAGATTCATGGTTAATTTGGGATCCATGACTACAACATTGTGATCTATTGTTGATTATGAGCCTTTGAAGATGTTGTGGGTGTATGAAAGTACTTGTATTTGGGTGTGTCATATCTTAAATTTGTTAATATGTAATAAATGATGATAAGGTTTTTGCAACACTAACTTTGGTGAATATGAATGAAAGATGTTTAAGCTAAATTGTGAAAAATGATTACATAAATAAAGAAATCAAGGAAAAGGAGGCAGGAGTGGGAGAAGTCATACATGCATAATGGGTTGTGACCTCTAAAGTTAAAAACTTTCATCAAAACAAGGTAATCATGTTTGAAAAAACTTTGGAGTTCAAAACATCAATTCTATTGTGTTATGGCAAGTATAAAACATTGAGTTTGTAGCCTCGAATCCCAAAGGCCCAAGTGTTGGCCATTACTAAAGTTGTCATTATGTGTTTGAATTTGGTGGTGTTTGCATGTGTGCCAAATCAATCCAAAGGTCATTAGTTGTTGTTTGATGCCTTGGTAATTACAATTAATCTTATTATGACCATGGAATTTCAATCATATCCCCTTGTTGATAAGAGTGAAACTTGTGATCAGTTTGATGTTAAGCTCCAAATGTTGAACAAAAACATGCAGTAGGAAGTGGTGAGGGTGATCAAACCTTTTTTGTAATTTTTGAAACCATTTGATTATTTCCAAGTTCATAATATGCTGACATTAATGTTGGATCCCCACTACAAATCCTTGTGGGTTGTTTAAAATTATGGTGGTTCTGCAAATGTAATCACCTTGTGTCTAAATATGATTTGACATAAATCATCCCATTTCCGATGACAATTTTGGAAAGGTTAAACCCCTCTATCCAAGCTTAAGTGGTTGCATTAGTTGATGGATTTTTTGTCCAGGAAAAAAAAACCAACGTGTTTGGTGTTGGGGCATCTATGGAAAAAAATTATGAACATTGGTTACATGGAATTATTTATATTTAAAAAGTTAAATATACCTTCATTTATGTGTACCTCCATCTATGTGTAGATCCACTTACATGGTGGAAGACCCATGAAGGTCAGTTTTGAAATGTTGGCTTCCTTGCTAAACAAATTCTTGGGATTTTTGGGTTTCAAATTGAAATTGAAAAAATATTCAACCTTGCTAGTATTTGATAGCTCTAAACATTATTGTTTACAAATCCAAAATTTGGACTAGATTATCACTATCATCAACAATTGGCCTAATGACCCTTGCTTAAATTGCACACGAAATGCGGACCTAAAATATTATTTCAAGATTAAAATTAATTAAATTGAGGATAATTATGAGTTGATTGAAGAAGCTAAATACTTGTAGGAGTTTCAAGGTGACAAGGGTTAAGTAATTCACATTAACCTTAAACCCAAAAAAAATAAATTTATGGCATTGTTTTTGTCTAAATGACCAAATGACCTTATTTTATGTTTGATGTGGTAGGTTGGTGATTTATAAACTAGTTTTTGGAGCACAACAAGTTGTTGGAGTTTTTTGGTTTTTCGGGCTTCTATTTTGTGGGGTTGGGGTGGTTTTTGTTTGTGTGAATGTTGCTTTGTTTTTTGTATGTAGCTTACCAAACAGTGGGTGGGGTTTTATAAGGAATCAGGGTTCAATTCCCCTACAAGTTACTATATGTTTTTTTGTTTACACATTCATGTTCAACTTGTTGTTTATAATTGTTATACATATCTACAAGTTACTATGATTTTGAAAATCGGCAAATGCATATTGAACAATGAAAAAAAAAATCATGAATGCATAATCAACATTATTTAAAAAAATCAATGGTTTATTTGGATGCATATTTTTATACTAAGAGGAATTTTAAATTTTGTTTTATTCATATCATGTGGATAGGTCTAAAATCCTATAACTAACCAACATTAATTTATACATAGGTAAAGGCTAATTTTATTACCTACTACCAATTCACTTGGTTGTTAATAGGTAGGTAATAAAACAATGCAATGAAGCTAACCATTGTGGTTAGTTAAGGAACTAGAACCCAACAAAAAATTGTTTTTTAACCATTTGCCATCCATCCTTTATGGTGCACTATTAATGCTAGTTCATTATGGCCTGATTTTATGTATAAATTAATTTATGTAAGATCTTAAAGCATGATTCACACCTAGTGTTAATGAAATTTTGTTTAATTATGCTAACACTAACATAACCATTAAAATTGACACTAACATAGTCGTTATAATTAACATGTTAAGTATTGATGGTGTTTTATCAACATTGCATTCTCACCTACAAATGTTGTTACATACTTTTTTTTTTAATAGTTATTTTAACATCATGAAGGATTCACACCAAAAGTGCCTTAAAGGTATGTAACACCATCAATCATCGTTTTTTTGACAAAAGTTTGACACCTATCATCATCATTTTTGGGGTGAAAGTTTACATCATCTTAGAGCTATTTCTTGGCATCTTCTCTTCAATTACACCATCGTTGTTGTGTCATTGTGCCTTCATCGCTAGTGCACCATTGTTATTATGTTATTGTGTTATTGTGCCATCGTTGTTGTGTTATTGTGCTATTGTGCCATCATTGTTGTGTTCTTACATTGTCATGCTTTCCTCACTATTATGTTTCATCACTACTACACCATCATTATTATGTTATTGTGTTGCTACTGTAGGAGTTGCACCATCGCATTTCTTCGACTTCTAATGCATTTATAACCAACTATTACAACTTTGGCAACTAAGCTGTTTATTTTCTGTTTTCTTCAATTTGAATTTTCTTGTTTGGTTTTCTAGTTAACATGATCTTCATTGTGTTATTATTGGAAAAGTTAGGTTGTTGTGGCCTCATTGCTACTCCACCATCACATGTGTGCCCTTATGATGGAAGATTTCGAGCTTCTAATGTTGTTGTAATATTTTGTTTAATTTTTTTAATCAAACTCCTACAACAAATGATCACTAAAGAAAACGTGGATACTTTTTCAAGTTTAAATAGGGTTCTTATGAGCCACACTAACATAGCCATGTCCAGTAATTTCAATTTGTAAGAGTTGCATCAGGGATATTCGAGTGTGATGAGGTTATTAAGGGTTTTTGACAACTTCATGTTAAAATAAGGGATGATGAATGTGCATGGTTGTATAGGGGGGTTGTTTTCTTTTTTTGAAATACGATATTGGTGAATAAGGTGTTGGGTCAGTTTTTTTCTTCAACAAAAAATTAGTAAACCATAGTTTTAAAACCTAAATGGCATAATTAAGGGTGAGAAATCTTTAGTGGGTTAGGGGTAGAAGTAAACACCAAATTCATGGTGTGCAACAAAACATTGGTCTTATTTTAATATTTAATAAGTAGCAAGGGTGTTTGAGATTCATGAAGTTGGGGAGGGGGTGTTAATGAAAGGTCTAATATAGATAGAACAATTTTCAAGCCTTATAAACATAAGATTAATTCAAAACAACTTAATGATTAATTAAACATGGGGGATAGGGTGGTAATGGCAACATGGGTTTGAATGAAACATTTATTTAGATTATGGATAAATTCAAGGAGGAGCTGCAATTACATGTTGAGTCTTGGGCTACACCACAATGATAGTTCATAATTGTATGAAATTTAGGATGTGTCAAATGTTGTGAACTAGGTAGTCCACTTTGTTATTAGGAGGTAGTCGATGAATTGGACTGCGCAACCAACGATAATGTCCAACACCGGGAATTGAAAACCATGCAAAGATGGAGGTGTCTTCAGTCTTGGAACAACCTTCATATACGATTTCAAGTTCATCATTAGAAGCGAGGTCGACTTATAACAAAATCACCAAGGTGCGAGAGTTCGAAGAAATGCGATAGTACCAAGCTTGAGGGAGATCGACTTCAAGATGGGCACACACCTTTCACGGTTCGGGGTCTTCATCATGAGGATGTTGCATCAACGTCAAATCTAAAGATGACTCCATAACCGGTTTTTCATTGACTTATGCAGCTTAAGGCCCATAAAATGTGACCATATGTGATGCCATAATTTCAAAGATAAGAGAAGAAATCTTCAATCAAAATCAAATCGACAATGAATCTGTGGAGGACTTGTGACATTGAAATGTGCGATCGTAATTAATAGGTCAAAAGAAAAGGGAAGAAATGTGTTAGTAACAGCCTAGAACCATTGTAAAGTAAAATCTTAAGATCAAAGGAAAAAATGAAGGTTTAAGTAAAATTTGTTGGGGGGGAAATGAAAAGAGGTGAAAAATAACTTCTCCTTCTACTTCCATTGACACCAAACATGGGAACCTTTTCCTTTTCCTTCCATTGGCCACCAAGCATGGGAACCTTCTCCTTCTCTTTCCATTGGCAACCGAATTGGGATTTTCTTTCACCTTCTTCCTTCTTTTTAAAAGGGCAAATTTGGATCATTTAGAGCTCTTTATTTCCGGACATAATTTTCAACTCAAATTTTGAGAAGACTTGTTCCCACAACCTTCTTTGGTAGGAAAAGAATGATTAGTCTTGGTAGATGGTAGAAAGAAAAAGAATATATTGGATGTTGTAGTTTTGAAATAATGGAAGTGAGTAAGGATAGTCTTGGGAGCTTGAAGTCTTGGATAAAATTTTAAAACCCTTTTGGGTTTGGTAGCATAACTTGTTACTGGTTTAGCTATAGAATTTAACATTTGGTAGAAAGGTGCACCTCGTAGTTAGCTTTCTAAAGAGCTAAGGCAAGTTAGATTTGAATAACATATGCGTTAGGAATAATATTTTAAGTGACTGGTGGTCTGCAGCCAAATTGAACATGGTGTTGAACCCTTAAAATTTAGTTTAAATGAATGACAATTTAACGTTAAATTCTAGGATTTGACGTGTTTGAGCTTGGAAAATTTATTTATCAATTTTAAATCATGATTAATGCATAGGAAGCAAACTACTTGGTTTCAACTACAAACGCAATTTAACATCTAGAAATACACTTGCATTTTTCCTTCACGGTAGCATATGTACTTTCAAGTATAGTCACCTCATAGAACCAAAAGTAGAAGGACAAAAAGTCGCCTCATAGTTCTCCAAGAAAATTCCATTAAAGTTTATATGTTGGTTGTCATAGTTTTTCATCAACATCACATGATAAATATTTTTAGTTTATCCCCTTAATTACTTGGGGCATTGGGTGAAACCAAGATCTATTGTTTTGTTTTCAAGGTTTTTATTAACAAAATATGATGATGATTATTGGGTGCAAAATTTCACAATGAAAAAAAGGATTTTGTTTGACATTGCGAATCAAATAAGACCTATGGTAACAAAATAATTCACAAAATATTGAAGTTCAATTCCTATAGGAATCCAAGTGGCATGTGTAATTTACAAGTTAGTACATGGTGTTAATTTTTTTATTTGTTCAAAATTGTTTATTGTGGGCAATCCATAATTTATTTTGTTCTTTATGAGGTTGTTTATGCCATCAACAAGACCTACAAGAGTTTGATTTCATGGCTAGAAGGAGACAACTTGCAAATTGTCACGGCAAATTTCAAGACTTGGTTTGGTTTACTTTTTGTGCAAGGTGCCATTGATCGAACGCATGTTTCCATAACCAATCCTTCAAGACCTTTTGATGAGGATTATTTTTACCACAAGATAGGTGGGTATAACATTATTGCCCAAGCTATTGTTGATATTAAAAAAAAATCATTGATTTGTTTATTGGGCATTTTAATAGCATGAATGACTCTAGAGCATTGAGGTGGTCTTCATTGTATAGACATGCACAATATCAAAGCCTTTTTCATCATGATAGAAGCATAAGTGAACCCCCCCCCCCCCCCCCCCCCCCCCCCCCCCCCCACCTTCACCACACCACAGCATCTTTTCTTTTTTTTTTTTACTACACCATAATAAAAAAAAAGTACAATAAAACATATTTTAATATATTAT
>Ga0116228_10006110_pt1 | contig 10757 bp, 5 predicted proteins | sample S1TSphfallax_2_FD_89694 | JGI IMG/M metagenome (GOLD analysis project Ga0116228, IMG submission 89694) | Host-associated microbial communities from peat moss isolated from Minnesota, USA - S1T2_Fc - Sphagnum fallax MG | ecosystem: Host-associated > Plants > Peat moss > Unclassified | place: USA... | reverse complement strand
TGATGAGTGTTGCTTGGACATGCACACTGAACTGAACCCAACCGAGTGGTAACCAATATCTCTGTACCAAAGAGTCATGTGCCATTTCCTGCTATAGTCAGAATGTGACAATTAGTTGGCCAGGTTTTCCTCACAATTACACTACAAGATGTATGCTTTTAGTTTATAGGTGCGAATAAACTCCAAGGGCGATGCACTTGAAAGAATTGGAGAGGTGCCAATGTTGTACTTGTTTGGAATTTTGTTTTCACCCTAGACAATCAAATCGTTCTTTTTCATCTCTGAAGTGCTGGGAGAAATTTCCCTTGTGATATATTGGAAGGGCGCCTTAACTTCGTGAACACCTACTTATAAGTGTACAATATCCTTCCCACTATTGAAAAGTAGGCATAAGAACCCTCCCCCTCCTACACCTTGTGATGTGCATATGTTTAAGTTCATGTGCTTGACATGCTCTTGCCAAGAGCATTTGTGGATGTTTAGAACATCCACAAACACCTTGAAGAAGTCTTGCATCCAAGCTTGAAATATCTCAATCATGGTATGAATTAAGGTACTTGTGGTGTTTTAAGGGCATGACTATTCAATCAAACAATCCTTATTTTGTAATAGCATCGATTTTCTCCTCATTTTTTTGTCACCATCCAAATTTGCCAGAAACCACTTTGCAAGTTTAGAATTAAAAAGAACATCAAATGGTAAAGTTGATTAAGCACATCATCCATTAACAACATTGAAAATTGTGTCCCTCCTTGTCTACAAATTTAAAGGTACGTAACCTTCATAGAAATGTTTGCTTCCATCTTTCTTTACTTGGAAGGTTACTTTGCAAGCACATTTTGATGTGTTCGCCTTCATTTTGCCCAATTCCACCAAAGCCTAAATTTGTTTATTGATTTTAGGTTCTTCCCATTCTTCCCAAAAAGACAACCTATTAGGCATGGATTTGCATGGTGAAAACCCCATTATCAACGTATTGTTCCCCAACTACATTAAATGGTGATTTCAATAACTTATTACAACAAAAAATATAATTAAGTTAATCAATCAAGTATCAAATTGATCGATCTGATTTTGAGATCCAAATTTTTATTATCCAAATAAATAAAGTGAAATCCAAATGATTATCTAATTTTTGATAACTAATCATTTACATTATCTGAAATAGTTGTCTATTAATTCTTTTATTATATGACATAATTTGTTGATAGTACATTAATTATCTAAAATAATTTTCTAATCATTCATTAATATTTTAATATTTTAATATTTTTTAAATTTGGAAATCCATATGTTAAATTCAATAAAAAAACTAATTAACAATCACAAATCTTTTTATTTATCTGAAGATCTAGAAGAATCATAATTAATCATAGTTCATAATTGCATCACTTATTTTATTATTAAATAATTATCCTTTTTTCTTTAGTTGGATGAATGATGTGTCAAATGATGTGACTTTTCTTTTTTTTTTAATTCACAATTGGATGGGTGACCCATCATGTGACAACATTATCATTTCAAAATTGGAAATTAAGACTTAAAGTTATAAACTATTACAAGTTTGCAATTAGGTTTTAATGTTAGGATTTAAGATTTTCATTTCATGAAACTTAAATTTAAATTTCATATAATTCACATAATTAAACAATGTCGTCCATAGAATAAACAATGTCATATTTTTACATTATTAAACATTAGTAAATTTTATCATGTGTTTATCTATGGTTAATAAACAAACATGTATGTCAATTGTTATGTGAATGATTTATATTAATGGATAGGTTTTTAAAAAATTGTGAATCATACACATTTTAAAAATAAGAATGTCATAATTGCTACCATTTTGGTTTAGTTAATGCATATTTTATTAAAATTTATTTACTTAATTAATTTATGGAATGGAAATTATAATACATCTTTTCATGTAATTATTATAAGTATGTATTATTGGATTATGGTTTAGGTTTAGGGTTTATGAGACATAAATTAATTAACATTTTTTTCACAAATCTACAATAATTAACCTAAGCTAGGCTAAATTTGGGGGGGATTTTTTAGGGTTGAAAAATATGTGAAGCAATACAATTTCATTCTATATCTTCTTCAAATATATTGAAAAAATTAGCTCAAAAAGAGATCACACAAAAGTAAGAAACATACCTTCTATTTTGGTTTTTTACAAAATTTATTTGATTGTTTGAAAAGATTAAGGTTATTTTTTGGTCAGTAAATATTTGTAGTTTAAAAGCTTTAGAATTTGGTTTCTAAATTTTTCTTATATATATATTTTTAATTTCATTTTGCATTACATAATTTGTATAATTTATATAGTTTTTGGGTTTAGGGCATATATCACTAGGACTTTTTTTTAATAGGGTTTGTATAGTTAAGGTTTTAATAGGCTTATTATGGCAAATATCATTTGGATTTTTAAGGTTAAGCCTTATGCTTTAGGGTTTAGGAATTTGGTTTATATATATTAGGGCTTAAGGTTTATATTCTAGATTTTTTTCGTTGTATTGATTTTTATATGATCAATTACTGAAATCTATAACATAATTATGAATATCTTTTGTTTCCATATGTTTCATAATTGTTAGAGTTCAATATTTTTTAACTCACTTTTGTTTAAATGTAATACCCATATCATATTGTGATAATTCATTAACCATGAAACATACAAATATTTTAAAAATATTTGATTCCCTACCAATATATCATGAAATTCATGTTTTCAAAATTATTTGTTCACCTTAAGAGTATGATTTAACATATATAAAAATGAACGTAATGCAAAATTGGTCACATTGATGGTACATGGGGTTAGTGTTTAATGTAAAAATTTACTAATTATTAGAATTTTGAATTTGTTGAAATCAAAAAATTAAAAGTCCATGCTTAACATTTCTTCAATTATGTACATATTTATGTTTTTCCCTTTTGAAGTTATAAACTCATTTCAAAAAACAAAAACATAAAGTTTCTAATTTAATAAAATTTTAATGCTTGAATATCAAGATTAAAACACATTATTTTATTTATTTATAATGTTTCACATAATAATGAAAAATGATCTCTCCCATATATTAATCCTATGTATGATTGAAAATTTACTTACGTTTTTAAATATATAATAAATAAATTTAAAGCTAAAATAGTTATATAATAAGTTGGTAATTTTATATTTTATAAGTATGTAATACAAGTCCTTATCTAATTTTTTATTTATTTATGATGTATAATATTGGATTAAATATTGGTCTAAACATATTGTTATTTATAACATATCAAGTAACACATTATATATAATAAATAATATTATGGAATAATATTGTTGCTTCATTTTAATACATATCATATTTTCATAGTTATTTAAAATGAGATAAAAATTGATTAAGAATACATATTAAATTTAAATTATATATATCAACCCATGGTTATGTATGGTGCAATTTTTTTTTATGAAGTTTTTTTTTAATGAAAATAAAAAATTCCAAAAGATAAGTAGCTAGGTATGAAAATGTTCACAAGTTTTTGGAACCCATGCTAAAATTGGGTGGATTCAAAAGCTTTGTGAGAGCCAAGTTGTTATGCAATGCTCTCGACACCTTGAAAAGCTAAACATGACTCGGCCATCCAAGAAACACAACAATAATTAGAAGAAGGCAACCAAAAATCCATAGTCTAAACAAATTATTAATTGCAATAGAAGTTCATAGCCAAGGTTGTTATATTGATTAAAGTGTCAACACTAACCAAACTAAACAACCTAGCTTAGCATAAATAATAGGTTAGTAGGTTACTTGTTAAATAACCTAACTAACCACCTAGTAGCCTAGCCTAGGTGTACCTAGTAGGCTACCTACATAATATAGGCCTATTATGTAGTTGATTCACTAGTCCAGGCCTTCTAGGTTCGTATCTTAAATGGTTTAATTAAGTATTCAAGGTGTTTTAACTTACTAAGTAAACCTACTAACTATGTAGGTAGTTTACTAGCGTAGGTCACCTAAGCTAGTACCCTACGCCAACTAGGCCTACTGAGCATTTATGATAGTTTAATGTCTATTTTTTGTACTAAAATTTTAAAAAATTATTTTAAAAATGCATTTTTTGATTTAATTGTTCCAAATATATACTATTGGATTATGGTTTAGGTTTAAAATTTGGGACATATAAATTAATTAACATTTTTTTTACAAGTCTATAATAATTAAAATAAATCTAGGGTGCATTTTGGGGGGAATTTTAAAGGCTTAAACATATGTAAAACAATGCAATGTCATTTTATATCTTTTTTAAAGAAAATGAAAAGATGCAACTTGGAGATATTACCAAATGGTAAAAAAATACCTTTCTTTTTGTTTTGTTACAAATTTTATTTAATTATTAAAAAAATTAAGGCCAAATTTATAGTTGGCACTATAATAAAAGGTGTCCCTTTACGCCAAGTGATTTCATTGGATTTTGAGTGAATTCATTGGTTGTAGTGAACGAAGATTATTGAAGAAATAATGAATTCACTAATCTAATGAACATGGATTAATGAACTGCACCCACATTTTGTAGTAGTGTGGTGAAAGTAAATATGTGTACAAGTATTGCAAAATTATATGAATACCTAGCCCTAAATGCAATACCCATATTCAAATTTGCTTCTAAATAACCCATAGGTGATTTAGGTAACCTTAAGTGAAGACCCAACTCTAAATTCAATACCCACATGTAGGGTCACATCAAAATAACCAATATGTACTTTGGGTGCCTTTGAATGAAAATCAAGGCCTAGATGCAATACTTGCATGTAAGTTCATTTTGAAATCATTCATAGGTGATTTAAGTAACTTTAGGTGAAGACCCAACTTTAAATGGAATACCCACATGTAAGGTCATTTCAAAATAACCAATATGTAGTTTGAGTGCTTTTGAATGAAAACCAAGGTTTAAATTCAATACTCGCACGCAAGTTCATTATGAAATAATCCACATGTGATTTAAGTAACCTTTGGTGAAGATTGAACCTTAAATGCAATACCCACATGTAAGGTCACTTCAAAATAATTAATATGTAATTTGGGTGCCTTCGAATGAAAACCAAAGCCTAGATGCAATACCCACATGCAACTTCATTTTAAAATAATCCATAGGTGATTTAGACAACTTTAGGTTAAGACCCAACCCTAAATGTAACACCCACATGTAAAGTCACTTCAAAATAACCAATAAGTGATTTGGGTACCCAAAATATGTCTTTTTATATACCTGAATCAATTTTATGGCAATTAATTATCATGAATAATTATTTAAAATAATGATTTGAATAACTTATCAACATAAAAAACCTATATGAGTGTATTACAATGGATGTAAAACATAAAAAACCTATATGCGGGTATTGCAATGGATGAAAAAAAAATAACAATTATGTAAAAGACCTATATGCAAATATTACAATGAATGTAAAAAAAATCAACAACTATTTAGGGGACCTATATGCGGGTATTGTAGTGGATGTAAAAACATTTAACTTCTATTTAGGAGACCTATATGCAGGTATTATAGATATAAAATGGTCTTATGGAAGTTAGAATAGAAAGGATGTAGGTATTGCATGTTTGATTTCATGACAATGCCCATAAATTGATTAGAATGTAGGTATTGCTTTAAAAATCCTTAGGTGATGTGATTTCTAATACATTATATATAGGTATTGCACAATGTACATTTTGATCTTTATAAACCCTAGACAAGTTAATTATAAAATGTGCATATGGGATTATTTAAGTTTTGATTCTTACATCTAAAGCACTAAGAACATGACAAAAAAAAGACATATATGATTAACCATATACCCATCAAACAAGTGTGACTAAAAACATTAATGATATTAATAAAATATGTTAGAAAATGAGTGGATCAAAAAATGCTAAAGAACCTAATGAAAAAAAAAAGTTTTTTATAATATATGGAAAGACCAAAGTTTAAAAAATGGGTAGTCCAAAAAATGAAGGGGTTCAAAAACCCTAACATACCATATAAAATGGAAACCCTAAACCATATCATTATCTACAATGTTGTGTTTAGTTTGGTAAACAATTGTTGCTTTTGTAACCCTTATTACATGACGAGTAACATATAGATGGCAACATTACATTTTGACATGAATTGCAGTTGTAACAAATTCTTCCTTTGTTGTGCCCTACACCTTATAAACACCAAAAAACCACCAAATTAAACCCTAACGCACCTTGAATGAAACAAATTTATAAAAAAGCAAACATTGATTACTTTTGCTTACTTTCCATGAATCATTATAAATTCATGGAAATCCAATACAAATGTTAACTCTTGTGTCTGATTCACTTTAATGGACTTTAGATTCCAATTTTTGACATCCCATGCCATTTTCAATCTTTATGCATACGCATACTGAGTTGATCGGATCATCTTTTATAAATCTTTGCCCTTTTCCATATGTGATATTGCATTTCGATGCATGCTTCCCATGCCCTAGGTAATAAGACCCAACACCTTTTAACAATTATTGTGAAGCTAACTTAACCAAAATTGGTTTTGGTAATGGTTGACTTCGTTGTGCAACAATTACAAGTTCATTTCACTCACACTGGGCTTCAGCATAAGTGCAACTAACAACCTTTTAATCAATCTACCTCTACACAACCATGACATTTCCCAAGATGCAAGTGTTCATTTTAACATGGTTTTGATGTCAATGACCTCCTTTAGAAGTTGAAAACCTCCCAAGTTTGGCCTTTTCTACCATTAAACCATGCACTTCCCTCAAATGTTTGGTCAACAACCATTTGGCATAATATGAAACAATATAAATGTCAACTTTACACTACCATTTCAACCCATCTTTAATCCATTATTTGTCTCTTCAAGCCGTATTAGGTGGACAAGGGGGTATTGGTGGCTGAATGGGGCCAATTTTTGTCTTTGGACTTAAATGACAAACCCCCCAAAAACAAGTTATTACATTTTAATAAAAAAAAACCCTAACCCTAAATCTTAAAAACAAAATCACACAATAAAATGTAGGTATTGTAAACAAAACTATTTTTTTTTTAGGTATTGCCATTAAGAAAATTTCAAAAAAAATCCCGCACCTTCCATCAAATGATGAAAGTCGTGGGTATAATTAAATTTAAAATTTTTATGCAATTTTTTTATCAATTAAATAAATTTTAATTTAGCTAAATTTTGAAATAATATAACCTACCACTTGGATTGGACACAATCACCATGGCGAATTCTAAATTGCATTGAATACTTGTTTCATAAAATCCAAGTTCCCTAACTCCTAATTTGATGTAACAACATTTTGTTCTTCAGTTGCCAATTCTGATGCATCAACATTTTGCTCCTCAATTGCTAATTATGATGTAGTAACATTTTGCTTTTGAACTTTTTTTTCACAACAAACCTACTTCAATTTCTTTTTTCTACCCATTGTAATCTTACAAATCTAAGCAAAAATTTTAGTAAACAACCATATTCATTTTTTTACCTTTTCCAAAGGACCATAACCATAAAAATGAATTATTCCTTTTGAAAGGAGTACCAATAGGAATTGATGACAACATGAAGAAAAAAAATGTGACAATAAGAAGAACAAGAACAACACCCTTGCCATTGCCTTATTTGTAGGAAAGGAAGGACATAAGAAGACGACATTGTTGTCGTTGTCTTCTTCATAATAAAGCAAGGGAAAAAAACAACGATGACATTGTTGTTGTTGTCTTCTTCATAGTAAACTAAGCAAAAAAAAGACAATAATAGTTGCCATCATCCTCTTCACAACAAACCAAGGAAAAAAAAAGATGATAACATTATTGTTGTTGTTTTCTTCTTTTCAAATAGTGAGAAGAAGAAAATGACAACAATTGTTGTCATCCATTTCACAGCAAACCAAGGAAAAAAAACGACGACATTGTTGCCATCGTCCTTTTCATGGCAAACCAAGGAAAAAAAAGGATGATGACATTGTTGTCATCTTCTTCTTTTCAAATAGTGAAAATAAAAAGACTATGGTAGTCATTGTCCTCTTCGCAACAAACTAAAGAAAAATAAAATGGTAATAATTTTATTACTTTTTCTTCTCAAATAGTGAGAAGAAGAAGACAAAAACAATTATTGTCATCCTTTTCGTAGCAAAGCAAGGAAAAAAAGGCAACAACAATTACCATCATCCTCTTTATAGCAAACGAAGGAAAGAAAAAAACAATGACATTGTTACCATTGTTTTCTTTTTTTCAAATAGTGAGAAGAAGAAGACAATAGTAGATGTTGTCATCCTCTTCGCAACAAAGCAAGGCAAAAAAAAGACGACAACAATAATGTTGTAATCCCTTTCGTAATAAATGAAAGAAAAGAAAAACAATGACGACAATGTCATTGTCCTCTTTGCAATAAACCAAGGAAAAAAAATTATTGCCATCATCTTTTTCTTTTCAAACAATGAAAAGAAGAAGACAACAAGAATTGTTGTCATCCTCTTTGCAACAAACCAAGGAAAAAACAAACAACGACAACAAAGTTGCCATTTATTTTTTTTCAAAAAGTGAGAAAAAGATGATAACAACTATCGTTGACCTCTTTGTAGCAAAGCAAGGAAAATAAAAAGAAGACAACAATTGTTGTTGCCCATTTTGTAACAAAGCAAAGGGAAAAAAAAACGATGGTAGTTGATGCACCCCTAAGCTCTTTGATGGACTCAATTGTGAATCCAAAGGTGAAAACAACAGAAGGAGAAGGAGTTGGGCACGTTCCCTTGCTCGTAGCATTTTGGGGGTAGAGGGTCATGCTGGAGTTGCGGGATGGGATTAGGACGAGCGATAAGCGGGTCAATTATTTAGGCGGGCTTGCACAAACCAAACAACAAGTTGATTAGTGCAAAGTTGGAACACTTTTGATGCACGGATGATTCATAGGCAAACATAGTTTCACAAGACTCACCATGGCTTGGACTTGGGGGTAGCACCACCTCCCCCCTTCTAATATACTTTGTGCTTGGCCACCGGACCAGCATCGAAATTTCCAAAATTGAGACTCTTGTAACTTTGGGGGCCTATAACTTTGTGTGCACACCTCTAATTGAGGTGAGGTCTAAAGCAAAGTTGTAGCCCTTGTCAATTTTTTTCCAACGGTATGTGACATGTCACCTGCATGCAAGGAAGTCAGGGTGATTCTCGAATTTTAGTGGTCGGGAGTCAAATTGTCAAATGACTCCTGACCTTTCTTTTGGCCATAAATTATGTTTTAATTATTCAAATGGGTCATGCAAGCCCATTTCAGATATCTACGTTCCAAGATCTTTTCAATGATATAAAGAATTATTCAATCCAATGGGTATTGACCCCTACAATCGCTCTTTGAAAATTTGGGACTCCATTGGGACTCCATTGGGACTCCAACTCCCAATGTGAGAGCTCACTTAGGAATGTGAAAGTTCCTTCTCTCACACTCTCATACACTCCCGAAGCATGAGATGTGACTCCCGGGCTTCTTTCTTGGGGCACACCTTTGTAAGTTCTTGCCTTGGTCACGAGCCCAAGGCTAGGGTTGTGATAGCAGTTGTCGTTGTTTTTTTCGTAATAAACCAAGGAAAAAATAAAATGAAAACAATAATGTTTTTTTCTTCTCAAACAGTGAAAAGAAAAAGATGATGATAGTTGCGATCATCCTCTTCGCAACAAAGCAAGGAAAACTAAAGATGATGATAATTTCCGTCATCCTTTTTGTAGAAAAAAACAAGATTGAAAAAAGGAGGAGAAGGGAAGGAGCTTACCTTTAAGCTTGAGCATCTGCCACTAGGTCGAAACTCCAAGCTACCTTGCATCACCACTTTCTTAAGCTCACCTTGAAGTTTTGGCGATGGAGGTGAGAAGAAGGAAGCTAAACATGGGGGAGAGAAAATGAATTTAGGTTTAGGAGGGGAGGAGGGAGGTAGGTAGGAGGGGAAAACTTTGGGGCAGAGAAGAGGGCTGAAAAAACCCCGGGCAAGGGAAGAGGAAAATAAAAATGCCCTACTTGGATATGTTTGGGTTCATCCCCAAAACGGCTTGAACGGCCTCATCCTGAACTGGTGCACTGGTGGCTGCTGGTTCACTCAAGCGATGTTCCTGGCACAAGTAATTAGTCAGCTCTCTGCCAAATTACAATTTCCATCAAGAGCTTCTGGGTTGATCAGTCCATAGGCACTGGGCAGTCGGATATGGTCTCACTTCTTCTTCAATGTAGAAGAAGAGCACAGTCTAAGCACAAGTAGCTACCTCCAGTGGGGTGCGAATCTAAGAAACTAATTGTGATTCCTTTTTATTGGAGCACATCAATGCAACTCATGTAAGGACGTGAAAGCCATCATCATCATAGCTCCAAAGCAGCCTTGTCTTATTTCCTGGCGAAACTGACTAGTGCAAATTTTGCACCCAAAAAAAGCTCAAAGAACAAATAGTCTTTTGCAGATTCATGAAATTTTTGCCAAATTTGATCACAACCCACCAAAAAAAGAGTGTCTTAGAATAAGACAGGAGGAAAGTTCCTTGTGTTAGGCTAAGTCAGGTTTGTCAGTCAGAAAATTATTTTTTACAGTTTTGAGAGTTTTCCAACAACTCAATGTCACCATCATCAATGAATGCTAAATCCTTAATCCTTTTGGGGATGATCGACACTAATGCTCCAAACTGCAAAGTGAACAACATAGTGAACATAATGAACAACGTGTGAGATGT
>Ga0116228_10006109_pt1 | contig 10757 bp, 10 predicted proteins | sample S1TSphfallax_2_FD_89694 | JGI IMG/M metagenome (GOLD analysis project Ga0116228, IMG submission 89694) | Host-associated microbial communities from peat moss isolated from Minnesota, USA - S1T2_Fc - Sphagnum fallax MG | ecosystem: Host-associated > Plants > Peat moss > Unclassified | place... | reverse complement strand
TTCTTCTTCTTCTTCTTCTTCACCAGCAGGAAACAAAGTTTTGCAACCATAACATGTCCTTGTTCTTCTCCTTCACCCCCACAAAAATAGAGAAACAAAACATCACAAGTTGAACATCTTACAATCCCCCTTTCTTCTTCTTCTTCTTCTTCTCCTTCTTCTTCAACAACAACAACAAGAAGTCATCAAAAATGAAGAAGTTTTGCAACCACAAGAACAATGTACTTCTTTACTTTCTTCACCCTACCGAGAAAAAGGAAACAACTTGACAACTTGGAAAAAAAAAAAGAAGATCTACAATCCCATCTCCTTTCTTCTTCTTCTTCTTCTTCACACCCAATTTTAAGAAATTTGTAATATCAATAACAAATCCTACCACGTTTGGTTGAAGCAAAACACACACAAATACACAACAACAAACACATACATGTGTGTGTTCTCAATCCTATCCACTTTTCCAAACAAATTCCCTTCCCTTTTTTTGGGGGAAAAATTACACTCCTTTTGGGAATGGGCTATCCCATGGATGTTAACATAGGATGGCCCATCACCCCATTTCCTCAATACATCTTGGGATGGACTTTGGCTCTTCACACTACTACAATAGTACCTTTTCAGGTTTGGCACAAATTTTTTTTTTTAATTTTTAAAAAAATTTAATGTCAATTTTTTTATAAATTAAGGTCCTTTCCTATTGATTTTTTTTTAATCATTTTTTATTGAAACCAAAATTTCATTAGATTTCTGAGCTTTAAAAAAAAAAAATTGTCATTAAACACCCCCTAACGAGTTAGGTTCGACATTTTTTTATGGGCATAACAATGCAACCTTCCGGAAAGTTGCAATGTTTTGTTGCAGAATTTTTTCTAAAAAAATCTTTTTGACTTTGTGTGTGCAATAAATGTAAAAAAAAATCTTTTTTTTCAGTGCCTGATGGTATGCCAATGAATAGTGCCATATTTCATGAAAAAGAAGATATGAGATTAAAACTTGTGCCATGAAACAAAACGTTTGCAAAAAACATTGGTTATGAATAACATGCAAATATTTTAAAATTCAAACGAACTTTTGTCAAAAATTCAAAAAATATTTTTTATGTCAAAATTAAATTTTCAAAATAAAATAAATTTTCAGCAATGAAATGACGAACATGAAAAGATACTACAATATAACCTTGGTGGTAGGGGATGGGTAATTTAAAAGACTCTTAGCTTCTTGGGATGGTATATCCAATGGATGTATGTGGACTTGGGTTGGCCCATCACTCATTTCCTAAAGACATGCTTAGGAGATGGCCTTTAGGATGGATGGCATTTGGGATGAATAATGTCTCAAACACTTGAAGACTTTGTATAAGGGAGTTGACAACTTTTAAGAACACCTCATGCATGCCTATCCCAATGGATGTGTGTTAACATGGCATGATTTCCTAAAGACATCCTTAGCATGGCCTTTAGGATGGATGTCCCAAATCCTTGTAACCTTGGTAGTGGGGAGTGGACAAGTTTAAGAAAACCTCATTCCATGATTTCCCAATGGATGTGAGTTAACATGGCATGATTTCCTGAAGACATCCTTAGGATGACCTTTAGGATGGACATCCCAAATCCTTATAACCTTGGTAGTGTGGAATCGACAACTTTAAGAAAACATTGTTCATGCCTATCCCAATGGATGTGAATTAACATGGCATGATTTCCTAAAGACATCCTTAGGATGGATGACCTTTAGAATGGATGCCCCAAATCTTTATAACCTTGGTAGTGCGGAGTGGACAACATTGAGAAAACCTTGTTCATGCCTATCTCAATGGATGCGAATTAACATGGCATGATTTCCTAAAGACGTCCTTAGGATGGATATCCCAAATCTTTATAACCTTGGTAGTGTGGAGTGGACAACATTGAAAAAACCTTGTTCATGCCTATCCCAATGGATGTTAGTTAACATGGCACGACTTCCTAAAGACGTCCTTAGGATGACCTTTAGGATGGATGTCCCAAATCTTTATAACCTTGGTAGTGTGGAGTGGACAACATTGAGAAAACCTTGTTCATGCCTATCCCAATGGATGTTAGTTAACATGGCATGATTTCCTAAAGACATCCTTAGGATGGCCTTTTAAGATGGATGTCCCAAATCCTTATAACCTTGGTAGTGCGAAGTGGACAAGTTTAAGAAAACCTCATTCATGCCTATCCCAATGTATGTTAGTTAACGCCATCTATAGACTAGCGGTGATTTTTCCTTTGTATTTTGAGGATGCTTCGTGGCCTGAATTTTGCAGTAATTGAAAATGGTTCATCAATTGTTTCCTAAAGACATCTTAATATGACTCTTAGGATGGATGTCTTGAGTGCTTGTAACCTTGGTAGTGGGGAGTGGCCAAATTGAAAATGCACATTCTTGTTAGAAAGCCAAAATTGCATGGATGTGAGCATTGGATGGTCCATCACCCCATTTCTTTAAAACATTTTAGGATTGCTTTCGGGATGAATGTCCCAAATTGTAACCTTGTTGTTGGGGTTTGAAAGAAATGAAAGGAAATTTGGTTTGCCAAACTAATTGTTGAAACCCTAGTAATATAATTTTATTTATATGTGCTTCATACCAATGATTTTTTGCACAATATTTTCCATTTTATAAAAAAAATCAATTTTTTTATTAAAAATCCATATTAAAAATTTGTGAACAATTTTTTTTAAATCACCCAAAATAACCATAATTATCTACAATATGAAAAAGGTGATTAAAATATTATATCTTTATATTTGAATCTTGAAAATTTTGGCTAAATATATTTATAGATTAGCACCATTTGAACAACATCACAAAATTGAATTTTATTTTATTTTTTGTCATGCATGTTTTACAAACCCAACATTTTTTTAAATGGTAAACAATTGCAATAATTTAAAAAATTGCACAACTATTATTGTCAAATCATGGTCCATAAAAATTGTGATAGCCTATGTTGAAGTAGGTTAAATATATTACATATACTATCATAATTAGCTTATGTATATTAGCCTAGGTTAGGTTATTTGTATTATATGACATAAACAAAGTATATCAGTATAAGCTTAGGTAGCATAAATAATATGTTAACCTAGGTATATTAAAATATTAACCTAATTAGGTTAGGTTACATATGATACCTAAATTTAACTATTTGGGATTTTTAAATTATAATTTGGAAATCATTTTTAAATAATAATAACAAAATAATATTTATTTATTTATTTACTTTCCTCTCCTACCTATTCAGCTGCCCAAAAGCTACATATACACCTAAGGTGAATGCAAACTATATTGGTTCGTTGTTATTATTATTATGACAATTTATGTGATCTAAATATAAATGCAATGCTTAATTTGTATTTTACATCACAACATTTTTTAATAGGGCTGAAACTTTACATTAGAAACTTGAATATGCATATGATGTATGTATTTGTTATGCATAACTTTCAAAAAATTCAAAAATATAGGGACTTCCAAAGTGAAATATATGGATTAACAAAAAGTTTCATATATGGAGTTCAAAATGGTCCAATGATTGATATTATAATTGTTAGGGACTCCATTTTAGTTTTATAATACATCTTTAAAATCAAACTTGAAGGATTTTGTAACATGTCCATTGTAGATAAATCTCAATGGACTTTTGTTCTTATTTGTTTGTGTAAAAAACAAGGATCTTTTCAAAAGTTCATATCACTATAGAAAATTATTTATTTTATGTCAAGTTCATGCACATTTGTTTAAAATAATTATACTTAAATGGGCATAAATATATGAAAAAAATCTTTGAACTAATGGATTATTGATGTTTTATTACCTAATCCATTCAAGGCTCCAAAAAAATACAAAGGAATATGAACTTGGGTAAAATTTTCATGTGTTTCTTTGTGATCCACTATAGCTTACATTCACCCCTTATTACTTTCTAATACTTACCTATTTATGACCTACTTACCTTGCTATGTCACATTAAATAGATGGAGGTAGGTTGGAAGCCTTGTCCATTCCAAGTACAAACTTCCTTAATTATGTGGATCAAATAAGGTTTGAAGGATGACACACCAAACATTTTATGTGAGATTACAACTAGATCATCCCACAAATGGTTCCATGATGAAAATCAAAACCATTGTGATAAATGCAATGTCATATGATGTGTTCATTGTTGGAACAACTTTATGTCTTGTGGGTTTTACATTGGATTTTTGGAAAGAAGTTTTATCTTACGAGCTAGAATAACAATTAAGATATGGCAAGAACATACACCTTTTTACACATTTTATTGGGAAGAAATATTTGAGCCCAAAAACATGATGCCAAGTTTGGTTATATCTTTTAGAATTGTGAATTTTGGTGAAAAACTCATAAAAAACAATGTTTCCTCAATTATGGATTGGATCCCCAATTATAGAAGAAAGATAAGGAATGGAAATGGCTAGATGGGTACATTCACAAAAAAAGAGCCAAAGGTACAACACTTAGTAAGGATTAAAAATGTGTAAATCTTGAGAGAAATATGATGTGTTAGGGCTAGATTATAACATATGCCAAGTCAATGATAATGCAAGTTCAATGAATTTTGAATTGAAACTCAAGCATTCCCCCTACCCTTATCTACCTCGATTCAAGGGCACTTTATTTCATGACCATTGCACATGCACACATAGGTTGTCAATGATCTTTTTTTCTTATTTTTTCTATCAAATTGAGCTACCTAGTTGCCTTTGAATATGAAATATTGCCCTTGTTTGCCAAATGTAGCTATAAAGCATCATGGGTGTTACAATTTTAAAACAACCTTTTTTTTTCCTACAATCTTTAATTATTCATGGGCCTTAATTTACTTTTTGATTTTGCAACTTCACTACTAAGTTGTAAGAATGGCAATCAATATTGACAAATTTTTGTTGTTGATAAATTTTAGTAGTAAAAGCTTGCATAGAGGTTTTTTTTGCACTAGAGGGACCATTCATGATGGATACTAACATGCGTAAGGAATTCCCAACTTTTGAAGTTGTAGATTATAAATACTAAAAATTGAGGAGTTTTTGTTGATTATTAAGAAGTTCAACGACAACAAATTAAATCCAAGATTAAAATTTACTTCAACAACACATTAATGAAGCAAATTTGAAAGGATTTTGGGAAAGTCACCAAGTTCAAAAACACCAACAATAAGTTGCACAAGGAAATGAAGATGAAGTCTATTGGTTTGTACATTCAAATATATGAGACACCAAATGTGACAAACAACAAGTATTAGGTGGTGAAAGTTACATTATATAGGTGAAAGGGTTCAAATTAATTGGGTTAAAATTATTACATGCATTGCAAAAGAAGGTTCAAAAGGAATCGATATACAAAATGCAACATGTATCCAATCAACTTGAGTTTTCAAAAATGAACAAAGGTGAGGTCTCTTGCAAGTCTAAAGATGATGTCTTATTAAGGGGGCTAAATATGTGAAATAGGGGCATGTAGGCAACACTTAATGTCCATACAATGTGTCATTAATAGAAGTGAACCACTTGTTGAAGCTTTGCAATTGTTTTTTATTGATTCATTAAAGGATCTACCTATTGAAAAATCAAGAACTTGGAGGGGGGGGGAGTTAAAGTTGACAAAAAGTTCATAAGTTTGTGGTTTATAATGGAGGACCAAAAAACATTTATGTTCAAAACTTTAAAAACTTTCATTGTCACTGAATTTGAAGTGGAACATTTTCAATGAGTGTAAATGGTCGTATAAAGTCAAGTTTTTGCATTTGCTCACAAACGTTTATTCAAGTTGTGGGATTAGGTCAATTTCAATTTTGTAATGTTAATGTGGTGTGTTGATTAACAAGTTTTTATGCTTGAGGTTTTTTATATTTAAAGTTTAGTTTCATGTCATCAACATATACATTTAAAATTTTAGTTTGTAATGTTAAATTGATAAGTGTGATGAATTTGGATCCAAATTCTTAGAATAATCATGCAAAGAATTGGATGTAGTTGCATAAAAGTTTCAAGTTGTTGAAAACCACTTGGAAGTTTCATAAATGTTAGTTGAAGATAAGGGAAAATTTTATTCATGGACTTAATTAAGTTAGCTTCCACAATTGGTGAGGTTTGAAAAGAACAATAAATCATCTTGGAACAATAATATGTTAGTTTCAAATAAATCGGTTGATATGTTAAAAGGTGGTGGTATGTCAATATGGCCCAATCCAATTTTGCACCTGACTATGCCCCCATTGGTTGGTGATGTTCATATTATGACCAAGTAGAATTATATCCCAAATTGTGATCCCTGATCATTATTGTCCTTTAAGGGGTAAGACTAAGGGGACAAGGTCATTACCTTATTACTTGATTGAAAGAACTATCTTCACTAATTTATTTTACTACAACTATTCAAATAACAAATAAATAGTCATACAAAAAATAAAGGAGGAAAGTAAGGGTATGTTGTTGTCCAAGAACAAACCTACCCTCTTGTAGTTAGTCTAATCCAAGGAAGGGGAAGAAAAGTAAAAAAAGGCAACATGGGAAAAAACAACCCTTGAAAGGTGGTTCCTCTCCAATTAACTACATTACTTTCTATGCCTTTAGATATTACTCTATTGGGGTTTATAGACCTTCTATCACCACTATCCCATCTTTTCCAAGCTTGCAAGCCCTCTAATGGCTCTACTTGTGCCTTGCAACACCTGAGGAGGTCTCCCTTCTACTCTCTACCATATGTAGTTATCGTATTCCCATATAGCAAATGCCTATCATTTGAAGTATAACCTTTCAATTTATAGGCGATTATTAGCTAGTATTTCCTCCTTGTTTTCCACTATCAAGAACTTGTTATTACCTTCCTATGGTAACTAATAACTTAATGTTCCAAAAGATACCAAATGGTATGCCTCTTCATTTTTTATTATGGAAGAAATGCAAAAATACCATTTCAAAGAAACATCATACTTGTACAATATTAATTACTCTACCTTCCACACTTTCTATACTTTTGTTGTGGTGGCGATAGCGATGGTGTTGTGATAACAATACGTACAGACGCCCGAGGTTCTCTCCAGCATGTTTTCTTCGTGAGTTTTGTGATGAGCTAAAGCGACGATCATCATCCACAAGAAGGATTCATTCAAATTTGGCTAAAAGCAAAATATGAAAGGAAATTTTTGTAACATCCTCCTATATTTTTTGGCCACCTACTTGGACCATCTATAGAACTCCAACGACTTTTGTTTAATTTTTTTCATCAAATTATGGCTATTGAGAATCTCAAGAAGCACTTGATTTTAGCACTTTTAATTTCTAATATAACTTTTTGGCTACATATATATAGCCAACAAAAAATAGGCTAGTTCTCTTACTCACTCATCCTTGGCTTTTATGGAAGCAATTGGTAGGTAGGTAAAAGTTGAAGAAAAATAATGTAGAAAACAATTTTAGGTGAGTAGGTAAATAGGTTTTGGCTACGTGGGTATGCTTGAAGGTAGGTTGAAGAATAGTTTTAGGTAGGTTGAGAAGTAAATAGATAGGTAGATATATAGGTAGGTTAAAGAGTAATTTTAGATATACTTTAGGTAGGTCCATAAGTAGTAAGTAGATAGTGGGTAAGTGAGTAGGTGAGTAAGCAAGTAAGGAGGTTATGAAAAACTTTTTTTTAGGTCATTTGGTTTTTTTCGAAGAATGGCTAAAAACTGATTGTGTAAATATGTGATGATGGACTTATGTTTGCTAAATTGTTGATTTTTGAAAAAAAATTTGGCAAACCCTTTGGCTGGTCTTAGACTTGTTAGGAGCTTTAGAAAACCATCCATCATGCCCAAGCAACTGCACACATCAATTTTAAAACCATTCTAATATCTGCCAAAACTACTTCCACAACATGAATTTTCATAACTTGTTTTCCCATGAGTTATTGTCCTTAAGCCCTTCTTGTAAAGGTACATTTGGTATAAGGGAATTCCTTCCCAAACAATGCCCAATATGTTGCAATTGATTTCATCAAGGTGTTTGATTTCGTGGAGGAATTCCTTCAGAAATGAAACATTCATTTATGAACCCTCCAGTCTTAGAGACTTCCCAAAAGAATTTGAGCCCAAATTTATTTAAGACGAGGTTTGATTCCATCTAGGTTTCAGACCGATTAAAAATAATAAAATATTTTTACCGTAATTTTGTCCCACTAATGCACATCCTTTGAAACAAAAGAGTCCGCATTAAATTTTCTCGTACAATCAAGTAATGTTATTAACTTGCGTAAAAAGCAATGCTCGATTGTGAGGCTTTCCAAATTTTACGTATTTATATAGTTGGTAAACCCATTTTGCAAGCAAAATGATTGGGAGAAAGGTTTTATCACCTTTGAAACCTTCCCAAAAGAATTCTTTTGGATTGGCCACATTTGCAGACAAACGCAGACAATTTTATATAAGTGAGATAGCTGAATGATCATATTTGTTTTGAGCCACAATGATTGGGTTTAGCATTACCAATGTAAGGTCGCTAACGTAGAATCCATATTCAACACACATGCTTATGCCCTTTATATCTTGAGGTTAGTTTTCAAATTATATAACATATACTTGAGGTGGATTCACAAATCGGAGACTGATCAAACTGAAGGAAAAAAATATCAATTTGCGATGTAGTACAGAAATATGCAAATTCACCCTTTTTTCACCCCATTTTCCGGCCTCCTTTCACCCCCTAATCTCTCTTTTAGTGATATCCCTAAAATAAGGGTCTCAGCACGGAATGTTGAAACTCGATACGAAATGAAAAATCTTACCATAGTAGTTCTACACCTAGGAGGAGTGAAAATATAACAGTGGAGGCGCCGAGGATAAAAGAAGTCAAGGGTGAAACTTAGAAAACTCTCAAAATTGATGGCTTTTAAAGGGCCCCCTCCCCACCCTTGAACATTTTTTGGCAGGTTTTCTTTGAGTTTCACCCTATGTATGACCAAACTCAGGGTGCTGGTGCTGTCTTTTCTTGACTTTGCGGTACCTCCACAATGCATAAATAGATTAGATTCAAAAAGTCAGGATAATTTGGCTGCAGGCTCCCACTAAAGGTTGGCAAACACACTATTAATTTGTAGTGGGCTTCTCGTGACTGGGATGAAGTACTTTCACTTGCGGCTTCACCACCGCTCACTTTGGCTGGGGGCTGTCAAGGGAGGTTGCCGGGGGTACTTATTATTTATTCAATCAGGAGGTTGCACACAACATCAGATCTGTAAAAGCCTCCTTTACTTTCTTTTTCCTTTTCACATTTCTTTTTATTATTCTTGGTTTTCTTTTTTCCCTTGATCTCTAACTTTTCGGTGATTTCAAATCAGCAAAAATCCTTATATTTCGAATTTTTTTTTTTTTTTGGGGCAAATTTTTCCCCCTGGAAAAAGGATGCCCTAAACCTTGGATAACATTTTTTTCCCAATTTTGTAATGTAGCCATTTTGGCAATGATCCATAGTTCAATTTAGCAAATTTTGATTATTGACAAAGTAAAGTAAGAAAGTAACAAATTAAAAGGGAATTTTAGTGTTTTCTAAATATTTGTTTCCTAGAGTTGTACAGTTTCCATTTTCGTGGGTTTCTATAGATACTTTCCCCTTGGTTTTATTATTTTCTATTTTATTATTATTTATTAGTTGTGCTTGCTGGAAAGGTTGGTTTCATATTTCTTATTTCATTGGTGGTTTTCATTTTCTACGATGTTTGCAAAAAACTATTTCTCTGTTGTGTATTTTTTCTTTTTATTCTATATGGTTGTTTTATAAATTTTGAGGGTTTAAGTTTTCAAATAAAACGTAGTTTCTTTGCCTTCTTTTTCTTCTTGCAATTTTCGTTGTTTATCTCCTTTTTTGATTTTTTTTTTCTTTTACAACCTTTTTTTGGGTATTTGTAACTTTTGACAACCTTATTTTGATTTTTTGATATTTTTGGGTTTTTTATTTTCTTTTATTTTGGTTTTTCAAATATGTAATTGGATCGATAATACTTATAAGATTTTGTACAGGTAGTTACAATAGTTCCTTTGAGCTATGCTTTAATTTGTGATTGCACATAACCGCATCCCTTGGTTTGATTTGTTGTTCGCACGGGAGCCAACAAGCATTTCAATTGCAACACGAATCGTATTCAAATATCAACCTGGATTACAAGATCTTTTGCGCGGCTCCTGCGTCCTATTCCTTCTGCCCAACATCGAGCATGCCGTGTTTATGAGCAAATCTTGGCAACATTTATGTTGATATTTCTGAAAATAATTCAACGACCAAAAACGTTGGATGCAAGATTTACATCGTGGTGGAGATAACGTTGTAATCAAAATGGATGATTTCACGCAAAGCATTTTCTACCAACCGTAGTTGAAAGAAAATGTGCATGAGATTTCTGGCTTGTCTTTCACAATGCCAAGATCTCATGTTAAAGGAGGTAAATAAGCTCTGAGAATCCTATGATCCCGAACGTATCGTTACAGGTGGGCCAAGATTTTTTGCCTTAAATGAAACAGGCCTCAAGGTAACTCAATGTAATATAAAAAATTGCATAGGGTGGTTGATTCATTGAATCATTCACGCAAAGGTTATTTTGGCAGTTAGTTGATATATACTTGAATCGCATAGCCCTTGTTCCCTTTGTGCACAATTCACAAGCTCGTTTGACTAGAAAGGTGCCTAATTGGTTTTTTGTTATCGCCAATCCTTTTGATGGTAGTGCATTGATCATCGATT
>Ga0116228_10006108_pt1 | contig 10757 bp, 7 predicted proteins | sample S1TSphfallax_2_FD_89694 | JGI IMG/M metagenome (GOLD analysis project Ga0116228, IMG submission 89694) | Host-associated microbial communities from peat moss isolated from Minnesota, USA - S1T2_Fc - Sphagnum fallax MG | ecosystem: Host-associated > Plants > Peat moss > Unclassified | place: USA... | reverse complement strand
TTACATCTTGATGTTGACAATATCCATGGATTTCCATTATTTAACCATTTGTTTGTTCTTTTTATGTGTAATAATTTAGTTTCAACATTAAAATGAGTTTCATTAATTAAGGGTTGAAGGAAATTCTACCTACATAGTGTTTTCAATGGTTTAGCATATGTTTTATAGCATGTCGGATTACAAACATGTCATTTACATATATTCATTAATTTATATATTTTATTTTGAAATAATTTGAAAAATAATTTGTTGTCAATATTTGGGGGCCATATGGTGCATGGGTGTATGTGATCAACATTCTCATCAATGCAATCTATTAGTATAAATGTTTTGCAAGATTTATTTTCATCGATGTTTGATATAATTATACCATTTAAATATTTAATCATGTTTTTTTGAAAATTTCATCATTGCTTATTTGCATCATTTTTTTACTCAACATGTTTGTGTCATAAAATGAGTTGAGATTGATGTTTTGTCCATTTAAAACTACTAACAAAAGGATGATGAACTAATGCTAGATTTAGTGTGAAAAATAAACTTAGTGTTCCCATGAAGTTTATCATACTAAAAATTTTGTCTCTTTGTATTACATGATTACTTCCAAAAGTAATGAAATATTCGGAAAACATGTATGTTATTAGGTTTAACTTGTTATATTCATTGATCATTATGGTGTAATGGTTATAGGATGAACATTGATTATGGTGTAAATTTTGAAACACATCATTCATTTATTCATGTTGATTTATTTATGTTTATGCCATCAAAATCTATTACACCTAATGTTTTGATATCATGTTTAATTTGACAAAAAAATAAAAATAAATGTAAATTTGTGATAATTTTATGATTTTTTCATTTGGAAGTTCAATATTTGTTGATCAAAGTATTGATTTTACTATTGGTTTTGATATATCATTATTAAGCAATGTGTTTAGAACATGTGTATTCATAGTTGTATTTTTGTAACTTATATGATTAGATTTCAACCATTTTAACCATGTATGGTTATAGTAGATTTATGTACCTATAATCCTTTGCAACTTTTGATTAGTGATATGGGTGGGTGTGAATTTCCAACAATGTGCATTGCAATAATATTATGTAATGATTCTAATGATAATGGTAATGTGTTTAAAAGTTTTATTACAATTTATGGATCTTGTGCAAAACTCACAATGTTTGCTTTAAGTGTGTGTTGGCTTGTTGCACTTCCTCTGTTGGTTTATCTTAATTTAACTAATATAGTTTGATGACAATAATGAATTGTTAAAGTTTTTTACACCATTGTTAATTTTGATAAAATTTGGGTGTGATGCGAATCCACATTTACCATTGGCTAATGCACGTTTCAAATCTTATTATTTTTCAAACAAGCATAACAAGTTTTACATATGGAAAATTGATGTTTAATAATTGGAATACCTTGTTTCGTTAAAAAAAGTTCTTCCAATTTTGGATGCATGTGTTTGGTGTCATTTATTAATTTTCTTGGGATGAGTTTGATATCATTTTCAAAATGACATTTTGAATTCATTTTGAGGAGATTTCTCATATGCTTTAATTTGAAGTCAAAAGTTGAAATATCGCATATGAAGTGTTCATGTACAATTTATTTCATCAGAAATGAAATAATGACCAAATTCAAACTTAGATTTTTCAACAAAAGTGTTGAATTATTTTAGACTATATATATATTTGTGGTGGGAAAATATTAGATTTTTGTATTCAAGATTTGTAGATATATTTGATTTATTTAAGTAAATAAAAAAAAATTCAATAATTAAATATCTATTTTTTACATTCATTTTTTATTTGTTCCAAAAAAATATTCCTTCATTGTTGTCTTTTAAAGTTTTCTTCATATATTTTTTTTCATAAAAAATTTGGGGTTCTTATTCAATGTTATTTTGATTTGTCATTGGAAATAACTAATTGTAACTATACCTTTAATGAAAATTCAAAGGGACATGTTTAAGTTAAATTTGTAAAAGTTGTGTATAATTTGAAATATTGATATTATGTTTCACATTAATTGATAAATTTGATGTTTTGATCATGATTATATATATATGATGCATAAATGTATTTATTTGGAAATTTTAAAAGTTCATAATACAATCACACAACATATGAAATTAACATTATCATTAATATGTGAAATTTATATAATCTTGTCCTTCTATATGATAAGCTTGTGAATTTCATAATTGTCTTTGAAATAATTTTTCTTTATTCAATAATTTGATGACTATTAGTTCTAATGTTACCCATGGTTTTTTAGAAGCAAAGTGCCTTTAATATCTTATGTAACATTTGATATCTAGACTAAATCTCCTAAATTCACGGTGTCCCCATCAATGGATTTGTTGTCTTTACAAAATATTTGTATTTTGTTAGATTCTTTTATAGTGTCATTTTCTATGCTTGTTTTTGTTTCTTCCATGCACGTCATACAATCCTAGTGTTGTTATTTTTTATTTTAATATTTGTTTTTGCCTGCTTGTTTTCATGCAAAATTAAATCTATCCATTTTTCAATCCAATATTGATTCCATTATGATATTGTGGTATTATATCCCTCGATGAATTTTGAGTAATTTAATGTGACATAGCAAGTTGATTTAGCATATGTGTTTGCAAAAGAAACTTGGTTATAATTTCCTTTTCCCCATTCAACAAGATCTTATCTCTTGTTATTCCTATGGTAGTGCAAAGATAATTTCTTTTGTTTTTGGGTTGAAAAGGGTCAAAATGTTCTTCTTTTGTACTTGAAGATTATGTTGTGTGTTGAAATGATTAAAATCAAGCACTGCACTCTATTGTGTGTTGATTGTTCAAAATTGAACATTGTGTTTCATTACATAAATCTAGATATATTGGAGAATATATTGCCTAAACTCAAAGTCGCACATGATCTAGCCACTGTGTGTAATTTCAAATCCATGCACATCTATGTTGACAATGGATTCATGGTTGGCAATCTAGCTGCACACATATGTGTTGATAACAAAATTCATGGCTAATAATCTAACCTTGGTCATGATCATGCATGCACAAGGCATCCTCATTGGACGCCTAAATTTGTCATGGGATTGGGTCGAGAAAATGAACAATTGCATTTCCACATGATTCAGATTCATGTGATGTCATAGATGGTTTCTCATCATGGTGACATTTTCCAAGAGGAAAGACCCTTCAAAAGACAAAAAAAAATCTAAAATAAAAAATTAATTTTGTGGACAAATTGTTCAATAAACATACTATCAAAGTTATCTATTATTTATTTGATATTGATTGTAATAATTTCCAAGATTTGATGTATTTGGGACTTAAATACACTTGAGTCCAATTTTCTTGGGCTATCAAAACCTATTGTGTTAAACCATTTTCTGGTGCATTACAATATGTGGACCCACAAATAATAGGTTTGACTATAAGCGAGATGGGTTAATTGTTTTAAACAAAAATTGGAATTGCATCAACTGAATGCATTATACCATATGGAATAACAATTATTTATTATTGTGCATAAATGCACATTTTATAGCAACTACAAGATCTTGTATTTTGCCACCAAAATAATTGAGCAATTAGAATGCCAATAATCACGAATGCCACCTTTTTAATCAATTGATATTCATAAATTCAAGGCATAAGTTTTTGCCAATCATCATTGGTTTTCTAAATAGGTGCGATTTTAATAATTTTCGACCATTGGTTTTTCACATTAAAAATAAACCACATGTCACCAAGTTTTATCCACATTGGTCTAGAGGTAAGAAGATCAGATCCTTTCCACACAAGACTAGATGTATTTGTTTATTCCCATTGAACATATTGTTAATGCAAAGAGGCGCAATATAAACGCGAAAAATCTTCAACCAATGTTGTTTGGATCTTGTTGTGTTGTAATTTTCAACTTCAAATAATGCCTTCATTTTTTTAATTATGATGTTGGTCATGTTTTTTGTCTAGTCAAAATCTTATTTTGTGGCTTGGATGTCAAAACCAATAGTTTCCATTTCTTCGCAATGGATTTGGCACACATGCTAAGTACGCATTACATGGTGTTCCACTTGTGCAAGTGATTTTAATTGTTAGCCACCCATGCCCAATATGTGTTGTAGCAGGGTCAACTTATGGATGTGCTTATAATGCCCAAGTAAGTTTTTGACCTTCATTTGTGCTCATTAATGAACACATGCCTTGTATAACATTCATCAACATGTTTGTATAAATTTAGCATAAACAATACATAGCATTTGACTTGTGCTTATTCAAGTCCTTGTTTGTTAACAAACATGAATTGATTATATCGTGCTCATTAATTGTTAAAACTTAAGCATGCATTTCTTACATCAAAAGTGGGTGAAGCAAAGTGGGTTGGCATTGTAAGTTGCATAGTCATCCACAATTAAAATTGCAATAAACAATTCCTTGGAAGCAAAACATGTGAAAATTGATTTTTCATTTTGATTTGGATTATTGTTCTTGGAGATGGATTTTTAAAAGTCCAAATCACCATTAGTTCCTTGGAGTATATCAATTGATAGATTGAGATTTTAATCTATCACAACACCTTCAATAACTTTTATATTCGTGATTTGATGATTATGTTTTTCATATTGGTTATATATGGCATCTCGAATGTTATATTCATACAAATTAATTAATTGAGTGATAATTAACATGTGTTTAATAAATGAAATGTTTATGTGATGTATGAATTTATAATTTTTTTGAATAATTTGAAATGTAAATGTAGAAATATTAACCTTAATATTGATGTGTTGGATTTTGCCATATTATGATTTCTATGATTTTTTTTCAAATTTATACGTATAATTGGAATTGTACACCTATAATGACAAATATATGTCATAAATATGGACGTATTTCATTTTTTCATCATTTGAAAGAGTTAATGTTTTTTTTGTTAATACAATATAAACGTTTTGTGCAAAAGTTCCATTTTAATGTTTGTGTCTATGACAATAATTGGTTTTGTAAATTTGTGTTCAATTGCAAGAAAACACCTTCCTTTTTGCATCATGTGTTGTTAGGCAAGGTTGGTTTCTTTGTAATTATTATGATTATTCTTCACAATCACATTTAATTGTTAATGATAAGACAATGGTAATTCCATCAAAATCCAACAAACATGATTTATGTATGTAAGAATATTGAGTTTCCTTTCATGTATGATTTGCCACAATTTTTTTTCCCAATATTCTTTCCATACATGTCCTTTGTTCTACACATATTGATTCAAATTGTGGGTGTTAACAAAACCAAAATCATGCCTACATTGAATTTTAGTGTCATTTTGTAACTTATGTTGTATGCTAAATGACTTTTAATGTTACTATGGTTGTTTCTCAACATTTTGGTTAATATTTTAAAAATAAATTGACATTTTCTAACTAAACAATATAAGTTTCCAAGCACCTATTACCAAATACACACAACAATAGGTAAAAAATTGACACAACTAATATGTACAAAGGTTATAACCCATTGTTCTATGTTGACAATCAATTCAAGGTGGTTGTCATCTTGTACTTTATTTGATATGTTTGTCCCCATCATGATTTCTTTTTGCTTACAATGTAACAATGACACAAAAATCATTAAGAATCTTTATTTTACCATGCAAATTTACTTGCCATTATGTTGGTTAGCCATGAAATTCCAATTCCAATATCATTCATGGAGGTTGTGGGCGATGGAAATGGTGGTGTCTCCATGGTAGTGTTCCTTAGGGAAGAAAAGGGGGTAGTTGTATTTGAATTCCAACGAACCCCATGTTTTTAAGCAAAATATCATGATTTTGGCATCTTTCATGTTGTAATAGTAGCAACAATGAAAGAGTTAAAGGCCTTCCCTATGTAAATTCAAAATGCATTGCATGCACCAATTTTTGAATGCCCCAAAAACTTTAAGCAACCAATAATTCAAGATGTTCCTTCATCTTCTAGGCTTCAAATGCAAGTTATTTTCCTTTGGAAGTGCTATTGAATTTTGTGAAGAGCTCATGATTTGTTTGGATAAGGATTTTCATGCATGTAACTCACACCAAGTTATGTTGTTATCCATCTTGTTGCACAAAATATTTTTGCAAAAATTGCATCTTCTTTATTTCACCTTTGTCAAGAGTTGGGGATGTTTTTATGTGTGCATGTTATGGCTAGCTATGGTGTGGCATTGAATTCACAAATTATGCCCATTAAATATAAGGTTGTGAACATCCATATTGGTACAATGGAATTGTTAATTTTGGTTGAGGTTGCAAGGGTTGAAATCATGCCAATCTAACACACTCCCAAATTCCTTGATAGACTCAAATGTGAGTCTGAGGTGAAAATAATGGAAAAGTAAGGAGTTGGGGCACGCTCCCTGGCTCGCAACACTTTGAAGGTAGAGGGGTGTGTTGGAGCTCTGGGATGGGATTAGGAAAAATGACAAGCAATCACTCACTCACACGAACTTGCACAAAACCAAACAATAAGTTGGTTAGTTCATAACTAGAGCACTTTTGGTGCTAGGACAAGCCATGGGCAAACTTGGACTCACAAGACTCACCACAACTTGAACTTGGGGGAAGCCACCACCTTCCCCCTTATAGTATATTTTATGCCTAGCCATGAGGCTAGCCCCCAAATGTCATTTTGTCTCGGGACTCCCAAGTGGGAATCCCAAAATTCCCACAACTAGGACTCCCAAAATTCCCACAACTAAGACTCCCGTAACTTTGGGGGCCCATAACTTTGCGTGACCTCCAATTGAAATGAGGTTTGAAGGAAAATTGTAGCCCTCATCAAGAGCTTTCCAACAATATGTCACACCCCACCTACACGCAAGGAAATCAAGGTGATTCCCGACTTTTAGTGGTTAGGAGTCAAATTACCAATTTGACTCCCGACCCTTTTTTTGGCTATAACTTGTGTGTTAAATATCCAAATGGGTCATGCGAACCCATTTTAAACATTTACATTCTAATATATTTCCAATGATATAAGGAACTCTTTAATCCAATGAGTTTTGGCCCTTGCAATTGCTCTCTGAAGATTTAGAAATCCACCAGGATTCCAACTCCCAAAGTGGGAGCTCACTTGGGAGTGTGAAGGTTCATTCCCTCACACTCTCTTGCACTCCCATGAGCATGAAATGTGTTTCTCGGGCTTCATACTTGGCCCACTCCTTTGCAAGCCCTTGCCTTGGTCGCGAGCCCAAGGCTAGGGTTGCGACATAATCCATGAAAATAACACATGCATGTAGTTGAAATTAATGTGCAATGAAGACATAAACATGTAAGAGGTGATTTTACTAGTTGCATCCAATGAAAAACCATTCTAACTTGGCAACAAACCTATGTTCAATTATGTTAGTGTTGTAGGGGTTGCAAGAGAAGGGATACAAAGGAAAAATTGTGAATATCAACTATTCCACTAATGTACCACATTTCAAATTAAAATTATTTCCTAGATATTGAAATGACAACTTGATGTTTGAATTTCCTCCTCCAAAGACAAACAAATTAATAGTAGAATTGGTAAACTTAAAGGGAATGGATCGCAAAAGAGATGAGGGTCAAAACACTACTAGGGTACCTCCTTAGGAACATTAAAAACTCATTCCTAAGGATTCAAATTCACATTTTTTTTCATTTTTCATATGACTTGTTTTAGATTTCCTTTTTTTTCATGTCAAATGAAATAATTTTGTTCCAAATTTCATATAGGTATTTAAAATATTTACTGTTTTCATTTATGAAAATAAAAATAGTGAAATTTATCCAATGTGAACCATGTTCTAAAAGTGGTCCAAAATTCCCCAAAATTTCACTTTTGGAACTTGTTTACATTGCAATTATGCACTTGGTTTTTGTCACATTCATACATTTTATGTACATTAGTACTTAATGTGTTTGTGGTAAGAATCTTGAACCAAAAAAAATTGTTTAAACATTCCTTATGAGTCCTTAAACTTTATATTCCTTAGAAAATAAAGTTTCAAATTTTTTTAGGACTTGGTAGGAATCATGAAACTTGTTCAAATTTGACATGCTATGCATAAAATAATATTTTAATAAATTAACTATCCATGAAAAAAATCAAACTTTCAATATGAATGTGCCATTCAATTATAGCATGTTTTAAGTGAGGGTGTCCACTTGATACAAAAAAAAACGGTCCTTTTTAGTACCCCAACCATAGTTTGACCCATGACCATTGTTTGACAAAGGTTAATAAACATATTGCTAGTTCATTCATACATGAACCTAGGTGTAACAAGCATCTTGCTAGGGGGCATCTTCATTGTGAGAATCCCCTGTGTCAATCTTGATAATCTAGGTGAACAAAACAAATTTTTTTTGGAGGGGAACAATTCCCAAAGTTTTCCAATTTAAGGATATCGTGCCTTTTGCAATTGTTAAATGCGTGTTACGCAAAAAAACTCCCTTTTTTGTTGAGTTTCTTGTTGTAAAAATGTACATGATCATGAGCAAAAGAAAACTAGAACAACATTTCACTTGGGACACCATCATCACCCAATTGCTCAAAGGGAATGTAAGGAGTTCAACTTCTCATTATCACAAAAAACTTCAACCTTGAGTAAGCCCTTTTACAATTTACATGATTACCATTCAACAAATCATCTTTGACAAGGTAATGGTGAAAGATGGGAACATAAACAAATGTTTGAAAGGCATATGCTGAATGTTGTTATGTAATAGATTGGTCATGTTCTTAGGAAATTTGAAAAAAATTAAATTAAGCTTGCTAGGGTTAAGTCATGTAGAAACATGCTAAAGTTGAAATTAACTATTGTTAATTATGATTTTGTCCATAATAGTTGTTCTCCAAGGCGAGGGTTATCACAACCTCGCCATGTTTTCAAGATGTCTACATGTGGTCTAGTAAGTGGTGTGGACCTTATTTCAAGGAAGGTGCAAGGAGACCTTCAAAATTCATGGGTTGCATTCAACCATGTGAAAAGGGTCCACAATTGAACAACAACTAATGCACATTTGTATGACCCATATTTGAGGTCAACTATTGTTGTTTTGACATGAAGGGTAATCATAAGGAGTCTATAATCTTCTTTTGGACAAGGGCGCATGAAGTCTATGCCAAACATGACATTATGAATGTGTAATTCCATGTGTTTATATCAAATGCAATTCAAGTGAATTGGTTGGCTATTCGTCAAGTGTATGGTGGAGATGAAAATATCTTCATGAAAAACTAAGAGCAAACTTGTGAGTTTCGTTGAAAAGATAATTTATGTAAACATAGTGAAAAACATGCAATTTTGGGGTTAAGGAGATGCATTATGATTCACGTGGAAGGAGTTTGCCACCATATAAGAAACAAATAACAAGTATTTTGTAGAAGATAATGGTGGTGGGTGAAAATCCTTTAAGGTGTACCACACATGATGAAAAGGGCTTAATCCTTATTGTAGTTTTTTTTAACATATAGTTTGATCCCTATAAAAAATAATGAGTCAAAAGTTGTCAGAATTTTCAGTAGGATTATATTTTAGACCATTACAATTCTAAATTCCATCATAATCATCCATAAATGTGTCTTTACATGGTGAAAAATGACTAGGTGTAAAATTAAAAAAAAGGTGACATTGTGACAAGATTTTGGTACACTTAAAAAAATTTGGACCCTGTTAGAACTCTAGAGTTGTTCCAGTAGTTAACATCTCTTTGATGGAATATATTGTTGGTTGGGATGGTGGCATTCTAAGTATAGGTAATGGGACAATGAATGTGAGAAGAGTTGAACCCAACAAAAAAGTTACCATGTTTACAAAAAACCTTAGTAAAGGTATGCATGTAGCTTGGTGGTTGCTTCTTGATAATGGGAAGAAGATTAAAATTTTTTTTTTGCAATACATGATATGATACAATTTTTAACCTAGTTCAATTTGGGTGAGATGTTCACAAAAAGGGTTGCATACAAGATCAAAGCCCAACACAACAAACTTCTATCAAAGATTGTTTAATGTTATAAAAGCATAACCGCATTTTCTTGGGTTGTTTGTAGGTAATGATTGGAATTGAATTGCATGATAGGGGTGTGGGTTTGGATATAGACCTTTAAACCCACATAGTGAAGTGTAGGTTACCAATGGCAAATTCAAGGCACCCTTACAAAAACTTGGTGATTGAAAAATTGCCACAAAGGTATTGTTAGCCTCTTCATATACCTCTTCATGTGCATCCTCTAATGTCACATTGTTTAGCACCACCAAGTGTAGTAGGTATCACCTTTGGCCCCAACCCTATTATAAAAAAAGATCTTCCTTTGCACATGGGTGGAGTTAGGGCATAGTTTTAATAACAACACATTTCAACTACAAACCTAACTTTATTCCAACTCATGTTGAACCCTTACACATGCACTTGCTCCCATTTGTGTTATCACACAACACAACAAGCTAATTGTAGAATAAAAAACAATGAAAACACCTTGACAATTCCATATAAATAGGACTACATCAACATCCCAAACACATTGTTTTACTTTTCAAAACATGAGCAACATTCCTTGCAATGCATTAATCCACATTGCAAAGCAAGCAACACTAGTTGAAATCAGCCAAAATGTAACTAGTCCATTTACGACTACATGCGACTTGTAGTCATTTGCGACTAAATTTGGGAATATTGCAACTACAAGATCAAATTTCAACTATTTTGGTCATTCTCACAACTATGATGCAACTATTAGAAAT
>Ga0116228_10006105_pt1 | contig 10759 bp, 7 predicted proteins | sample S1TSphfallax_2_FD_89694 | JGI IMG/M metagenome (GOLD analysis project Ga0116228, IMG submission 89694) | Host-associated microbial communities from peat moss isolated from Minnesota, USA - S1T2_Fc - Sphagnum fallax MG | ecosystem: Host-associated > Plants > Peat moss > Unclassified | place: USA... | reverse complement strand
TACCACCAGTAACTTGTAATTACTAGGATGCCTAGAAGTAGTTAACTAGAAGTGTTTCTACCCTTAACAGTTAGTTTCAAACATATTTTTTATCTATTTTTTAAATTCAGTTGTTTTTAATTTTCTTATATTTATAATCTTATCAATTTAATACAACAAATGGATGGTATTAATTCACACACGTTTTCACCTAATTTGATGCCATTTTGTTGTAATCATATGAATGACACAAGGGGGTTCAAATTGTCTAGTAGGAGCCACTTGCCTTTTAAGACTATTATTTTAAAACTCTATATTTTGTAAAATGTTCTTGAAATCATGACATATCAAGTCAACAAAAATATTATTTTGTTTCTTATTACCCTAAAAGATGTTATATTATACTATTATGTAAAGGCATAGGTATATATAATTAACTTCACATAAAATTTTCATTTTTATTTTTTAAAGCTTATTTAAAAGTTTATTAAGCAATGAAAGATATTGGGTTGCATCATTTTCAAAGTGTCTTTGGGCATTTCATACTTAATAGATTCATTTCAAATTTTGTCAAATGTTCCCATAATATATTTTAAATATTTTTTTAGAAGTTCACCCATTTTTTTAACATCAACATAAGTAAACATTTACCACAATGAAAATTAAACAAAGGTTATAGGGTTTAAGATTTAAGGTCTAATAATTTACTTAGGCTAGGGTACTTATAGGTTAGTTAGTGTAGCCTACTAACACATATATCATATATCATAATTGATAATGAAATTTAGAAATAAAATTTAAAAGATTCTAGCTATAATTACCTATAATAATTAACAATGAATATTATTATACTATTATTACTTATATTAAGCTAGTAGTTAGCCTAGACTAAGCAATTTATAAGCTAGCTAATGTAACCTATTAACCATATTCATATTAGCATAATCAATAACATTATAATCAAATTAAAATAATTGAATAATAATAATACAACTAATGATATTAATTAATCATGGCTAAGTTAATTAGAAAGTTAAATCAATTATGGTTAAAATAACTAGTTGTTGTTATTGTTGTTGTTGTTATTATGAATAATTATATAATAATGCAATTAATTAATTTAGCTATGGTTAATTTATTTTCTTCATTATATTAACCATGGTTAGTGTGAGTTTAGCATGGATATCCCATGTGATCAGTCATGTTTTTAAAAAAACCCTATTCCATCGACCTTAAAAATCCCTACACCTAATGCAATAACTTAAACATTTTATTCATGAACGTACAATGAAATCCAAAAACCTAGACCAAAATGCATAAACCTCAAGTCCAATTCAATGTTCAAGTCATGATGTTTATGTTAATTAGTATCTACATGAGATTTTACTTTTACATGATGCAAAGGTTTTTGTGTGAGGATAGTTTTGCATATTCTCTATCAATTGAAGAAGGAGGGTCTTGGTAGAGTGTGATCTCAATCCATTGTGTTCATACATAATTATTAGTTTTCCTATCCTATGAGATAGAATTGAATTGTTTAGGATTATGGAATCAAAGACTTATTTTGTTTATGCCATTGGAAGAAGAGCATCTTGTCCCACGCTTATATGTTATGCAATAGTTTTGTAGAAAACATCAAATATATTTAGCACAATTCTTGTTGAATGTTATTTCCTCAATTATATATATTAAAAAGATGTTGAAGAAAATAAAAAGGTTAAGTGATTGACTCTCATATGATCTATGTTTCATAAGACTTAAGGTTCTCAATAGTTTCAACTGTCCTAATTAGACTACTTGTTGTAAGATCAAACCCTAAGCCATTAAACCCTCATCCAAAAGCAAATGGATAGAACCAAACTTCATATGGTTTTAAGTCAAAAATATTTCCCCTCATTTCTATGGGTTGTTTCAAAATGAAATAAGCACATGCAATGATCCAAAATTGAAAAACAAACCCACAAAAACAATGGTAGAAGCAAAAATTTGATTACAATGTGATGTAGATCTAAATTTCTATGGATTCTTTATAGCTCAAAGAAAGACACTAGATACAACCTTCCAAACTATGTAGAACCTAAACAAATATTTGTGATAAGGATATTTTAACTTGCAAGAGAACTTTACGCAAAAAAAAACTTTGTAGCAAGGAAATTCAACTACAATGATAACTCTACCAACAAAAGAAACTACAAGTTTCCTTACATGAGGTTCCTAAACCCAGGAAGGTGCAAGTTCTGGGAAGGTAAGAAAAAAAATCAAACATGTGAGAAGGTTTCTTCACACTATTCTATAATTGCCTCTACATCTACAAGAATTTCTTCACAACTTTGGTCTACGTTGAGCATTTCATTGTGACTTGGTGTTTCTTTGAGTGTTCCCTTCTTTGGTCTAGCTCATCTTCATGTTTTTTTTTTTTCATAACAAGAAGAATAAGAAAAAGGAAGTTGAAAAGTTGAATGTAGTTAGAAAATGAAAAGAAAAAAAAAAAAAAATGTGAGAAGAAATGAGACAAAAGCCTAATTTGAATTGTCAAAATTGAAAAGCTTTGAAGATGAGAGAAGAGGTGTGAGGATAGTAGTTGTGAAACAAACTTGAAGAATGAAAATGAGGGGGAGGATTGGGGAAAAGTGGAAGGAATTAAAAGGGGGCCATTACCATATGCCGCCACCTCTTTGTTTCCGCCCCCTACAATTATGAATTTGCAAATGATGGCAAGGTTGTCTAATTTATTTATTTATTTAATATTTTAAAGTGGTGATCTTCCATATGTGGGCTTAGACAAAATCCTAATACATGTATCATTTGGTAGCCTATTGAAACTTATAAAAAAGTTTTGGCAATATCGTATTACCTTTACCCTTTCGACATAAATTAAAATATTTTTCAAATTTTCCGAACTTTTAAAAATTATTTATTTGTGAGTCAAAATTTTAATTAAATCAAAATTTTGATTTAAAAAGATTGAAAGGTGCCAAGTTTTAGCAATAATTATGCTATTGTGCTACGAAGGTGCCCTTATGAATGGAACATGTAATGCAAAATCCTACAATTATTTTTCAACATATAAAATGACAAAATGGTGACTCTGAATTGAATTCCAACTTTGTGTTTTTTCCATTGTAAATAAGAATGAATTATGGTGAAAAGGAATTGTTACTAAGATGATAACATTATCAACCCAATACCAATTTCACAAAGTTCTTTTCTTGATCATCAAAATACTTTGGGCCACCAAGGCACTACTATTGTGAAGCTCATACCTAGCTTCTCTTTCTTTACACCCACTAGCGCCTGCACTCATTTCAATGGATGCAACTATGACCTCCATCCACACCCTATATTCTTGTTAGCCACCAAGTGGTGTAACTATTAATGAAAATCATTATTTCATGTAAATGGAAGCTAGATTATTTATTCCATGTTTTAAAAATTGTTTCAAACATGTAAGAAAGATGATTTCTAATGATTTTTTCATTTAAAAACCCATAAATTATAACAAATTTTGCTTAATGTCAATGTGTTGCCATCCACTTTGTATGATGCCATGCATGTTTGTTCTAATTTTTATACCAAACATAAATAGTTTAAAACAATACAATATTAACATTAATAATTATTAATTTTGATGATAATAACATCTTGATAAATTTGTTTGAAGTTTCCAAAGTCTCAATCAATGTGTAACTCAATGACAATAAAATATAATTAAGTTCAAATATGCAAGTTATTAAATATCCAATGAATTAAAAATACGCACACATTGTCAATTACATATGTACTCACGTATGTATATTTTTACATGCAAGGTTGAATTATTATATTGGTTTTAAATTGATGAAGCATAGATTGAAAAATAAAATCCATGAAGTTTGAAATTAATATGTTTTGTGTCTAAATTTATAATTGCATACATGAATGATGTCAAGTTTCACTACAAAAACATCATGGAAAATTTATATTATAATTTTTTTTAAAAATAGCATCTAGTATAATATCATCTTGAAACAAATCTTCAAGTTTGGTAGAAGATTTCTTTCCACCACATTGTGATCTGTGAAATAATATTCAAGGGTGAACTTGGCAATGTTGAACCCAATGTACTTAATAGCAAAACATAAAATAAATCAATCAAGTGAATTACATTGATGTATAATTAATATGGAGAAATAATATTTAATTGTTTTACATATAATTTACTTGAACATTGTCAGAATCCATCAATGTTGTGATTCTCCCAATGAATACAAGACATTGATCATTGTAGAATATTAATATCAATATTCTTGTGACAAATTTGAGTTTTGAATTTTTTTTCCTATTTCCACTTAGTGGTAAATTGGAAAATTATACCAATAAATTAATTCTAAATCATTTATAAGAACAACCTTGAACTTTGTCACACTCAACATTTTAACCCATTTCAAAAAAAGTATAAATATTAATAATTTAAATTAAATTCATAATAATATAATTTTGGAAATAAATAAGGACCATGGAAATCAAGTTGAAGTTTGTTATATTAATCCTAACATAATATATGTTTTCATATATTAAACTCCATTTATATGTAACACTGTAACAATTCATCATTGTGTTGATTTGCATGATGATTTATTTAAATAATTTTAACAAATTTCAAAAGATCATGGCCATCCAAAATTTCATTTGGGTACCTTTTCTATTTCAACAATAATTCCCAATTTTACAAAGCAATATTATTAGTTAGCCTTACATTGCATTAAAACTTTTATTTGTAAAATGTTTTTTTAATTGATGTTTAAATTTTATCCATTAAAAAATAATATTTTAAAATTTCTACCCAAATTTGAAAAATAGGAATATTAACAACTTTTTATCAATTATAAAGGTCCATGTCTATATAATTTGATCTTAATACCAAGGAAATTATTGTGTGAAAAACATTATTTTAATGAATAACATTAATATGCATCTAAATAATATAACAAATTATTTAACAACCAATATTAAAAATGTGTTATGTAATGTTTATTGAAGTTGATAATTAACAACAATGTTGGCAGGTTATTGCATATACATCTTATAATCTAGCTAGGCCTTGAATTTAAATGTCCAAAACTTAAATGGATGAAACATGGTTCAAACCCTTTGGTCCATATAACATCATCCTAGCAGCCCAATCTAAAAAAAAGGTGGGAAGGAACATTTCAATTTGTGAAAGTTTTAATTTAGGGCTTTTGGGCATTTTTTTTTTTAGAGGGAAGTTTCCAACTTTTGGAAGTCACTAGAAGAAAAACATGTATTTTCAACTAGTCTTTATGACTAAAATTTAGTCCCAAGCAACATTTGTGACTAAAATATCATTAATCACCTTGGACAAGTCATATGAAACATTAGTTGTAAATGACAAGGGGTATTGGATGAAATAAAAAATCAACAAATACGAGTTCATCCTTTGATTCCATTATATACATATTGTCATATGCGACTATAATGCAACTATTTTGGTCACAATTGAAGCAAATGGTGTGTTGCCCCGTGTTTTAATATTCAATTTTTTAAAATAAAATAATTATTATTATTTTGAAATAATCTAGGATGTTCAATTCAAATGCTTGGATGATATTATATTATGGCACGTGGCCCAATGTGATGCACTCCCAAGTCTCGGGTTGAACCCACTTGAAGGTCCAACTATGTAAAGTTGCGGAAGGTTGGGACTCGGAAGGCGCTCCCGACTTTCAGCACTATAGAGGGGTAGAGGGGCGTGCTAGAAGTCCCGGGATTAGACTAGGAAGAGGGACTAGAGGTTCAAGCTTGAATCTGCATCCAAAACAAACCACAAAGTGGTTAGTTCACATTTCGGGACACCCTTGGGTGTTTGGGACAAGCCACGGGCACTTTGGACCACAAGACACACCACGGCCCGGACTTGGGGGAAGCCACCACCTTCCCCCATATAGTATTCTCTGCAACGCTCCGTGGAGGCTACATCCAAATGGCTATTTTTCTCGGGACTCCCAAGTTAGAGTCCCGAAATTGTCCCAAAACTGTTCTGGTTGGAGTCCCGGGACTTTGGGAGCTCATAACTCCCGACTGCAGAATCTGATCACAACGAGGTCTGAACCAAACTTATAGCCCTAGTCGAGATTTTTTCAACGCCATGTTGCACTCTCAATTCGGAGGTCGGGAAGAGGTCGATTCCCGACTTTTAGTGGTCGGGAGTCAAACTGCTAGTTTGACTCCCGGCCCTTCTTTTGCCCATAACTTGGGATGCAGATGTACAAATGACCAATGCGAGGCCATTTCCGATATTTACGCTTCAAGACCTTTCCAATGACACCAAGAACACCTCAATGTGAGGTGTTTTGGGTCTTGCTGTCGAACTCTAAACATTCGGGAGTCTCGGAGGACTCCAAATCCCCAACTTTGGGAGTGTTGGGCTTCATCCCCACACTTGGCCAAAGTGGGGTTGCGACACAATGTAAATATGCCATGTGGCACCTTTTAAGATGAATTTAATACAAAATATTAATATTAGGTTGGTAGGTGCTTAGGTAAATACATAAATAGGTGCCTACAAACCAATATTACATACCTACCTACCTACTTAAGTAAAAAGGTAGGTCTACTTTCCTAGGCTAAATATATATTCATATAAATAGGTACTTAGGTAGGTAAGTACATAGGTTGACCTAGGTGGGTAGGTCATTTTATGTACCTATCTACTTAGGTAAATAAATAGGTTGGGGAGGTTGATAATTTAAAATTGTGCATAATTTTTCTTTTTGTTTTGGGTTAAACCTTTTGATTGGCTCATCCCTCCCATGTGCACAACTTTCTTAATGTGAAATTTAACGACCACACCCCTTGTTTCTATAGTGTTCAAAATAGAAATAGAGAACAAACAATATGGCATAAATTTTGAAGTTGTAACTTTGCACAAACTAAATTGTAATTCCAAAACTTTCCTCATGCCTTTTGTTTTTAGTTTTTAAATTTATAAACAATTCAAATACATGGCTTAATAGATAATTACATAACCATTTAATTAATAATGATTAAATTTTAACATATATTTAAAATATTAAATATACACTACAAATATTAAATGTTCATTATCAAGTACTTAAATAAATAATAACTTTTTAATATTTAACTAACTAGCTATTTTAATTTCACACATTGTTAATACATAACTCAAACATAAATAGATAACTAAAATATTTTATTGTTTTTTTATATATAGTCGAATTATAGATAATATAATTAATGTAAAAATAATTTAATTACTTTCATTTTTTAAATATGTATTTTTAATATTATTTTCAAATTATAAATATTGAATGAAAAATTGTTATTAAGAAGAATTCCTATACGATTTAAAAAATAATAATAATACTAAAATACTTACATTAATTATTATATAGTTACATTTACTATTGTAAGAAAATTATCATAAATAATTAATCACAGATTATTTTCAAAATAAAAACTTAAATTACTTTATAATAATTCCTGAAATTACAATCATTACAATAATTATTTTAACTACATTATAATCTTTCCAAAATTTTAATTCAGATTTAAAGTTATAAATTACAGATAGTGAATAATTATGTTCAATTAAAAAATAATTATGCATATACTATAATTAATTCTTATCTGAAATAATTACAATGATTTTAAATTAATGTAACATTAATATAGTAATTAATTTCTTTTAATGTAAGAATGTAAAATATATAACGTAAAAATCTATGTTTTAAAAATAATTATTTAGTGGAAGTTATAAGTAATAATTATAATTATTTATAATTATTTATAAAAGTGTTTCATTATGGACAATAATAGTTGGAAAAACCCCTTAAAATTCAAAAAATAATTTTTGGAATTGAAATATTAATTTTAAATTCCAAAAAAAAAATCAGAATTCAAATATCATTTTTTAGATGAAATAAGTCTTTGCATTTAAATAAACAAATTCAGAATTGAAATGTCAAATTAAAATGTCCATTTTCAGAGTCAATTTAAAAAATTCTGAATTGAAATACAACTTCTGAGAATTCAAAATAATAATTTGGAATTGCAATTTCAAGTATCAAATCAAATAAGTTTATTAATTTAAATTTTAAAATTGAAAATTGAAATATTAATTGTAAGAATCGAAAATAATAATCTAGAATTCATATTTCAAAATTTAAATCAAGTAAGACTTTTGAATTTAAATAAAAATTTAAAAAATTCAAATATTTTTTGAAGGAATTGAAATAGCAAATTTCAGATTGAGATATCAAATTTCAAATTCAACTAATTCTTTAAAGAATTGAACAAGTTTTTTTCAAACTCAAGTAATTAAATAAAGAATTAAAATAAAAATATTTGGATTAAAAAATTAAAAAAATTATGTAGATATAAAATGAATTCTAGTAGTAATTTTCAGAATTGAGGAATCGATTTTAATGTTTAAATATAATTTTCATAATTTGAATTATAATTTTATACAATGTTTATTATTTACAATTTTACGTCCATATGGGACCAGAGAGTCCATTAGACGAAAGGTGAATCATTGAAGATATATTGTTCTCTCTACTGGTAGCATGCCACAAACTCAAGCATGTATTTTTAAATAAAATTTTAAATTTTAAAAATTCATATTTAAAATTTAAAATTCAAATATATATTTATTTCGTACCTGAAATATTAATTTAAAAATTAATTATATGAACAATATACATACATACACATAATTAATATACACACAAATATAGACACACACACATAAATATAATATTAAAAAACACATAAAAATACACCCTTATGTCATTGTAGAATACCTTTAAGATATGAGTAATTTGGTGATTATTGCGATTAATGGGACATATCAATATATTCATGGATGAAAATAAACTTAAAATCCATCCAACTAATAAGATGAAGTTTTTTGTAGTTGCATCATAGTTGTAAGAGTGATCAAAATAGTTGAAATTTGATCTTATAGTTGTAAATATTCCCAAACTTAGTCACAAATGACTACAAGTTGCATGTAGTTGCAAACAAAGTGGTTACATTTTGGCTGATTTCTATTAGTGCAAGTTAGGGTTTTTAGAGGTCTTTCTCTGCTCTAATGTTAATGTGTTTAAATATGTCCTTGTCTATTTTTTTCAAGTAATTTTTTTTGGCCATAATTTTGTTTGTATCCTTGTTATTTTTTCTTAATTTACTCTTCTTCTTTCATGACATTAAGCTTTTTCACTTCAAATTTTTATTTGTCTCCTTGTTTTTTTCTTTTTTTTGAGTTACTCCTTTTATTTCATGACACCAAATTTTTACACCAAATTTTTTCACTTCATCTTTTTATTTGTTTCATTGTTATCTCTTTCTTTACTTTAGTTTTGAAAACTCCAAATGTGACCTTCCACAACTGGAGTGGCCAGAAGTTGTAAAAACTCACAACATTACGTGGTGTCCAAAAGTTGCAAAAAAAAATAATGATATGTGGTGTCTAAAGGTTATAGAATTAAACAACACTACTACATGAATGTTTTTTGCACATTTCATTTCTCTTCAATTTTCTTGTTATCAACCCTACAAACACAATGATCAACAAGTTTTTCATTTGGATTTCACTTTTACACTAAAGATAGGAAAATCATAGCTTCCCATCCTTGTTATGAGATAGGGTCATGTTAGAATTTCCAACCTCTCAATTTCAATTTCACCCCATGACTTTCTACCATTTCAATTACTTTCCATGAAACATGTTTTTTTTAGAGTTCAATTGTATTGTATCATTAATTTACTTAATTGGTTTTTCTATATATCAAGTTTTGTAATCAATTCAATAAGACAATATGAGTCCATAGATTGAAATTCTTAGGTTGAAGTCCTCATAGTGCTAAGTCCCCATTACTTGACCATTACACAACTAAAGGACAATCCTTAAATAGTGCAAAATCAAATGGTTTGGCGTATGCCACGTCAACATTTAAGTATAAGGCCACCTTCTAATTCCATGTTGAAAGAACAATTAGACGGTCACCGAATGGTCCATTTCACAACCATTTTAAGAATATGACTTGGCGACCACCAAATCACCAATTCTAAACCTTCGTGAAAAACCGATTTGGTGGTTGTTAAATCATAATTTCGAAACATCTTGAAAAAATGATCTCGCAACTGCCATATTGTAATCTTGAAACAAGTTGAGAAACAACTTAATGGCTGCCAAATTGTCATTTCAAAGTAGTTCGAAAAACCAATTGAATTGTCACAAGATTGTTAATTTGAAACAATTCAAGAAAATGACTTGGTGACCGCTAGATTGTCATTTCGAAGCAGTTTGAGAAAATGATGTGGCGATGGTGGCAGTTGCCAGATCATCATCTCAAAACTCGAAAAAAAACTTGGTGGCCACCATATTATCATTATGAAATAGCTAGAGAACACAAACTAGTGACTACCAAATTGTCATGATAAAGCGATTCAAGAAAATGACTTGGTGGCCGATAGATCGTCGTCATGAAGTAGCTCGAGAAATGATGTGGCAGCTGCTAGATCGTCCACTTAAAGTAGTGTAACCAAAAGTGAGGGTCCAGAAATCCTATAGCCCATACACTAGCGACCGCGGACCCTGCCAACTTATGCGTTGCAAATCGATCTCTCATCTACAGACACCTATCCTCTCCAGATTCGGACTATCTTCCTGCTCTCTCACTGCTCTGTTTGGAATTTAAAGACCAACAGACCCAGCAACACAGCACTTGACACAACACACATTTCTTATCGTGATTTC
>Ga0116228_10006104_pt1 | contig 10763 bp, 2 predicted proteins | sample S1TSphfallax_2_FD_89694 | JGI IMG/M metagenome (GOLD analysis project Ga0116228, IMG submission 89694) | Host-associated microbial communities from peat moss isolated from Minnesota, USA - S1T2_Fc - Sphagnum fallax MG | ecosystem: Host-associated > Plants > Peat moss > Unclassified | place: USA... | reverse complement strand
TCAAGAGAAGCTGTGCAGGTATTAAGGAACAATTCTTCATATGGGTTGTTTCAAATTGTAGGGCCTGGTATGGACAAAAGAACTTCATGCACATGTAATATGGGTACCCATGATTCTTGTATTGAACATGCATTAATTTGCACTTAAAAAGCTTTCTACTTGCCAATAAAAACATATTGGATGAGGGACATGGGTCCTGATTTATGGAAAGTCTGGAGAGCCAGTTTAAGCATTGTTTCTTTAAAAATATGATTTCAACCTATACCAAGGATTTCTCATAGAAAAAATGACCTAAACTTGTCAGATTTTGAAGGGTCTGGTTTTCCAATCTCCAGATTTGTATGATGAATTCAAGTAGGTAGACAGGAATATAGAACGATTTTTCTTTTTCCCACTTTCATATATAGAATGTAGCCAAATTTGGCTAAATTATTTAGTGAATGATGACCGCTTGGCTAGATCACAAATTCCTTAAAAGAAACCCTGGGTACAACATGTCAAGGATGTGTGCAACACAGTCGAAAAGCTATGCTTGAAGGTATGTTGAAGTGGTAGCCCTAGTGATGGGCAAAAAGCCTTGTGAACAGGTATTACTGTTCACATGTAACATCGGTACCGATGATTCTTGTAGGGCAACAGGTATTAATTAGCATTAGAGAGCTTGCTCACTCGCCAATAAAAGCATACTGAATTATGAGGGCTGTCAAATGTGAGGACAGTCGGCACTACTTGCCAAGCATCAACAGCAAAGTGAATCCTTGAAAGTAAACGATATCATGGATGATGATTCTCTGTCATCTAAATGGGTTAATTAGTGTTCCAGGTCTGACATTCGGCATCATGGCAAGAATTGGCTTGACAGGTCCATTTTGAGGAAGCTAGTTGCATAGGATGCGTTCAATGTTGCACCCATTATATAGCTTGTCACCTTCTCAGCAACTGCAAACCTCCAGCTTACCCACCAGTGCACCATCCACTGGATGCCTCTTATTACTCAGTTGTTGTTGAACCTCAACTGAGTTAATATTTGGTTTCATCTGGGTAATCAATTTTGTAGCAAATAGGTCTCATGTATAGGTAGATAGGGAGGAAAACTACTATGCATGTAGGTAGTTTATACATAGTCAAGGCCTGTTTTTACTACCTACCTACTAACAACCTGCTTGCGAGTTGTCATGCAGGTTGTTAGTAGGTAGGTAAAAAAAAAAACAACTTAGATAACCCCCATGTTTAGCTAAGGAATTGGAACCCAACAGAGAACTGTCGGCTGACCACTTACCATTCATCTTTCATGGTGCGCTGGCAGGTGCTGGTTCACTGTGGGGCTATTACATAGGTTGTTGCTTAGGGCCAGCAACCATAAGAAGATGTAGCCAAATTTGGCAAGTTCAAAGTAGGAAAGTTGAAAATTTTAAGGATTCACTTTTTTCACCCACAGATAGAATTCTGGTGATTCATGCCTGAAATTTTTCTAGTGCATTTATAATGTGCCATTTTGCAACACTAGAAAAACAGCAATATGGCTTTAGGAAACCAATAGACACATAAGGCTTCCACAAAAGTTTTAGATGAGGTCATGTCCACTGTCGTTTTACTCTACAATTTTTCTCATTTCCAAACTCAGTTTTTTTGAATATATTTCTGGTGTAAATTCAGCTAATTTTGTTAATTTCTTGAAAAAATCACCAAATTTTCAGTATGACAAAATTGAACAAAAATACTGGCATGCCATTCCATTGTGCTCACATATTGCATCTATTGTAAGAATGCCCAATGTTAGAAGCATAGGAAGATTATTGGTGTCTATGGTTTCCACTCTTGAGTTTATAGAGAACTTCACAAGACCCTAAAATGTAGGGACGAAGCCCCTTTCTGGGTGGTTGCTAGTGTCTCTACCTTGAAGGGCAAAGCCAACAAAAGGTTTACATCCAATATCTGGTAACATGCCACTTTGGACAAGCTCATCTCATTCAAGACGGGCCTTGTGCTAGGACTGCCATGGCACAATGGGAAGTTAATTGTCGAAGTTGTTTCCTGTCCAAACAGTTGGTTTAGTTGTTGTTTCTTGGGATGCTTTGGAACAACTTGGAGTTGTCTCACCACAACCAGCACCCACCAGTGCACCACTAAGGATGAATGGTAAGTGGTCATGAAATAGTTTTCTGTTGAGTTCCCATGGTTGTTAGATCAGCTGCTTTTTACTCTACCTGCCCACTGGTAACCCATAAGCAGGTTATTTGGACGTGATAAAAACAGCCATTACCTATGTATAAACCATCCGCTTACTTACCAGTTACCTACTTTCCTACCTATCTATCTCTATATTTCCTACAAAATTGCTTGCCAAGGTGAAATCAAATATTAACTCAGTTGAGGTTCATCCACAACTCTACAATAACAGGAATCCAGTGGATGGGGGTGTTGGTTCACTGTGCCTGAGTTGTCTGGGGAATTGGCTCCTGTGGAAGGGTCTGCATATTAGACTAAGTCTGAGCTTGTCTTAGCTTATCTACCCTAGGGAGCATATCAAATCCAAAAAAAGTTGGAAGACTTTGTGCCAACCCAATGTGTTATGAGATGTGTAGGTTGGTAAGAGTTAAGTGTTAAAAGGTGTGCGGAGCTTGGGGGTCCAAAAACACCAGGATAAGTGAAAGAGGCATTTCATTTGGTTCTAGTAGGATGTTGGTTAATTTGGAGTTCTAATTTTCCAATGAAAACCTAGTATCCATGTGCCACAGAATTAGACTAAAAACCAAAATATGATGTGAGATTGAGCAACACTACTGCTAATACATAGACACACTACTTGACCTAAGATGTGGGCACTGGGATTTGCAACAGTAGGCAAAATGCTTTGTGAAAATGCAAACCAGTTTGTTTGCAGTAATTTTTTTACAGGCGAATTTTTCCCAAAGTCCAACTTGAAAAGAATATGATTTTGTCCCATACCAAGTAGTGTTTTTTTCCCCCCCCAAGCTTCTGGTCAATTTTTGACAAAACATTTAAATTGTTTTTGGGAAAATGTCCCATTCTAGAATAATTTCAACTAAGTTTGCAATTTGGGGGTGGGGGTTTCACCAATTCTCTTATGAAAAAAAATGTAAAACAAACCCTGATACAAGGGACATTCATGGAAAAACTAACTCAAATTCACCAAATCCCAAAAATTCCAAATCACCATTTTTTAATCATAAATTCCAGTGGGTAACCAAGTATTAGAGTTTTTCTTTGCTAACTGTAGTAGCTGGTATATAGCCAGATCTGGCCGATCCCCACATTGGCTACATCACGAAATTGGCAATGAAAACACTGTTAATTTGGCAAGTTTGGCTTGGAGCCTTTTTTACACTTGGTACCAAAGATTAATTTAGCTGGGCATGCATTGCAGAGCTTGGCAAACCAATCAGGATTTAAAAAGTCAGACACATTGGCCGCAAAGCAAAAAATAGTACATGTCATAGGAAAGGGTTTAGGGTTTCTCCTTACTTCATTTAGTTTCAAAGGTCTATTCTAATTAAATTTTTATATGTCTCACTTTATTTTGTTTTGGTGCAAGTTATGGTTTAGTTGGAATCTTGGTGTTTTGTTACATAATATAAGTTGTCATATATGTATACTTGTTGAGCCTCGAATTCTTTAGCTAGTAGAGAACGACCTTTCCATGTGGAGGATTGCATGGACTATGCAATCACATCCAACAAATTGTGGTTTAGCTTGACAATGTTACCTTTCACCCATTCATTCCAAAGGCAAACGTTTTAGGATCTATCACATTCAAAATGCAATTTTCATCTCAGCAAACATTCAATTGAAATTTGTGATATTTAAACACCTTTAATGACACCCATGAAAGTGCTACACATTTCTGTTGAATAATTATTTAATTTGAAATCCCTTGTGAACAGTTGTACATTCACATGTAATATTGGTAGCAATGAATCTTCTACTTTAACATGGATTTATTCACATTAAAGAGCTTTCTACTTGCCAATAAAAAATACTGGATGATGGACATGGGTCCTAGTTTATGAAAAGTCAAGAGAACCCATACGAATGTGTTTCTTTCACAATATGCTTTCAACCTATACAAAGGATTTATCACGGATAAAATGCCTCAAGTTTACGAGATTTTGAAGGGATGTTTTTTCAATTTGCCAGCCTTTTATGAGTAAGTTGCAATAGAGAGCCCAAAAAATATAGATGGATTCTGTTTTTTTCCTACTTTCATATTTAATATATAGCCAAATTTTGCTAAATTATTTTGTGAATGATGGCCACTTTGGCTACTTCACAAAATCCATAGAAAAAACCCATGGGTACAACATGCCAATGATGTTGAAGGCAATCAAAAAGCTATGCTTGAAGATATGTTCAACTTTTAGTGACACGTATGGGGAAAAAGCCTTGTGAACATGTAATATGGGTATCAATGATTCTTCTAATGTAGCATGCATTAATTGGAGTTTTAAAACATTTGCACACACTAATTAATATTCATTAGCATTAGAAAGCTTGCTCATCGTCCAATATGAATGTTTCAAAAGTCAACAGAGTTGCCATTACATGCCAAGTAAGAGCAACAAAGTCAATAAGCTATGCTTGAAAATACACGATCTAATGTTTGATGATCAATATCTATCATTTGGTTAAGTTAATTAATGTTTTGAATTTGACATATGGCATCAAAGCAAGAAGTGGCTTGAGAAACCCATTCTGAGCTAACAAGCTAACAAGCTCAACAAGCTAACAATAATCCTTCTATAAGAAAAATTGCTAAATCTTCATATAGATGATTCCCACTTCAGGTACATCACAAAATTGGGGGAAAAAAAGAAAAACATACAAAGCCGTTGCTACCTTGTAATCTTGCTAGTGAGGATATTTTATAATGCAAAAAAGGTAGTGAGCAGCTTACTTGATATTTTCATGAATGAACTACGTTTAGATGAAATAAGCCTGTTAAAAGCCATTGGCTCATAAAAGAGAAAAAAAGAACCTGAATTCATGAATTGAGAGCATGAAATAAGCTGAAACCCATCACACAAAGGCCAACCAAAAAAAGACCGGTGAAAAAAGTAGATTAAAAGTGAATACATGTAAGTTGAGTCTGAGATTTATGCTAGCTTCATCACTTGAAGACTGCCTTTGGGTGAACCAACACCTACACTGGCACCATACTAGGAAAAACCCTATCTGTTGCTCACACGGAAGTTCTAAACAATGTCTGATGTATGTCACTACTGAATGTTGTAATCTTTGTTATATGCCTTTCAAGATTCAATTCTTCTCCCTCTTTCACTAAATTTGATTTAACCAACCTACCTTTCTACCGTGATCTCATGCTCTGCAGTTTGTGATGAAGTACACATCTGCATTCTCTTGTAAGCGTATTTCCCACGCGTCCCGTTGTACCTTCCATGCGCTACTTAGCATTGAAAAGGTTGCTATCGGCCACTAGGCGCGTACTCAATGAGGGTGATGAAAGGTCAGGAGAGTCCGTACAACCTGCCAAGCGTTTGCAATAAACTCAATGAGCTACGCTTGAAGGTACAGCAGACCTGACGGGCCTGTCAATCTGTGATGATCGATCTCTATCATTTCAGTGGGTCAGTGTACTAGGTCTGACATTCGTCATCAAGCCAAGAAGTGGCTTGAGAGATGCGTTCTAAGTAGATTGTTGCAGAGGATGCTTTCAACGCAACACCCATTAACCTGTAGCTTCTTACCTGCTAAGGGACTCCGAGCTTGCAAGTTCTTAAAGCTAGCTTGCAAGAAGATGGAGATCTGTGTGAACAACGAACCTGGTGGTCAGTAACTTGTAGGGACTGAAAACTTGACAGTTCGAAGGTTGTTTTGAGAAGGAGGAGGGAGTGGGTCAGAAGCCTCGTGGTTTGTAGTGCACTGCAGGCGTGCAAGCGTGCAAGCCCTCAAAGGAAGCGTGCAGGATGATGGAGAGTTGGAGCCCCAAGCCCGGTGGTCCGTAACTAGGGACTACACGCTCATTTACGAGTCCACTACTTAGCAGATTGGCAGCCTTGGCAAAGCCTGACGGTACTAACTCTCTCGAATCCTCACACACAAGCTTATGGTTTCTTCCATTATTAGTACTAGTGGTGGACGAGGCTTCAAAAACTTGGATATGTAATAATCAGGGTCAATGTCTTTCAGTTGTCTTTCACTACACTGAGGAAGACCCACGCTTCTGTTTAATTTAATTTAGCTTGCTCTCTTCTCGAGGCCTTCCTTTGGAATTTCTTTGTCTCTCTTAGCACCCGGACTACGTGTGCACACCTACTCTCCTTGTTTCTCTCCGCTCGAGATCCATTCAAGTTGGAATCTCAGAATTTATCCCCCATTTTCAAAATGCACCAATAGAATTGCTATTATCCATTCAGTATAATTTTAGACTGAAAATTCCTGGTATCGTGTGGTTGTACACTTCAATCGAGTTCCTGACATGCAGATTAGTTCCCGGGAGGTGTTTCTTCATGTAGACATAAAACTAACGGGTAAAAAAGAAAATCATCTCATTCGAAGTCCACGCTGCTTGACATTATTGTGCACACTCATTCAATCCTCCAATTCTGCAAAGCTGATTAGGTTGGTAGATTCACAAGGAATCTCATATCTAAGTCGAGTTGTTTCTTAGTTTTCAACGCTAGCAACCCTTCAATTATGACGAAACAATGTTCTGAACCCAGCCACAGCTGAAAATTTGTGATATTTGGTGACTGCAGGGTAGCGCTCTTTCAAGGCTAGCCACAAGATCAAATGGAGTCCTGAACAAGAGTTGAAAATAACCAAAGAGAACGTGCACAAGTCTAAGAAGCCTGAAATTGTGCAATAGTAGTCGTTGGAGGAAAGTCCTGAGGTGGGTATCCCACCATAACGCTCCAAACATCCTCAATTTTCGTTGGTGACACCGTGCGCTCCAGAGCGGAAAAAATCACTTGCACATCTATTATTCGCCATATTTGAGCTCTCACTCTAGGAAACTTTACTCATTAATCTGGAGTAGTTTAAATATTCATCCCACAATGGGTTCTTTTTTGAACAGCTTGGTTCATATTGGCACAAAGGAGCAAGTCTTACAAATTTTCTGCCTGCGGGATGTTTAAGTTGCTGCTGTTATTGCACACCACTAAGTGTACTCTGCCTATTCGGAACAAAACGACTCCCAGTCCTTGAGCTACCAATTGTTCAATTTCGCAAAAAGTACCAGGTACGTGCCTCACACCAGCACGCTTCGCATCCCGAACATGGATCTATATAACCTGCACCAACATTCATATTCAGCTTGGATTCCCTTATCATGTATATAATGTCCCAATCAGTGGGATACCTAGATGTCGTGTAGTGATTCACAAAATTGATACCTAAGAAATTGAGTTGAAAAGTCATGGCTTGAGTTCCAAGTGAGAAATCAGAATCTTTCCAGGTTGCGCTAGAGCTGCAACTAATAGAAGCCAAACAAAAAACTACAATAAGTACGACATGAGTCTAGATGACTTTGATTGCCGGAAGAATGTGCACTTATGAAAAGATAATTTCTCCGTGGACGGCCTCTGCCACACCAAGTGAAGCTTACTCATAGTGTGTTATAGTGCTGCAGGGTCTACCATTGTGATTCAGTGTCAGCTGCTGGGGAAATGCAGTCAGAGGGTTTGACACTGGCGGTAGATTTAGCGGATACGGGACAAGGTAGGAGCACAAGCGAGTGTGGCCACAGCTCATGCGAGCAAACTGCACAAGAGATTTTGCCTGTAGAGATCATCGTGCAGGGTGAAATGTTTCAACAACCAGTTCCAATCCTAAACGAAGAATCACAAGGCTCCGTAGAAGGTGATCGTCTGTCAGCCCTGGATCCACTCATTTATAACGATATGCCTGCCTCTCCACCTCGAATCCATTGGGTGTCGTTGTACGAACCTGACCGAGGGAAGGTAAGTTTTGAAGAGGCTATCCGTTGCTTAAATGAATCGCAACCGGAGGAGTTACACTTCAAGTTTGAGCGAGAAGTGGATGGATATGACGAAGCATATAAAGAGCATCGCCATCAGCTCATAGATGCTGTCAGTAGATGCCAAAGCGTGAAGAAATTGAGCATAGACGGCAATGTTCAGACGTTGAGTATTGAGGAGGTTCAACTACTTTGCCAAAATCCGCTTCCGGGATTGAACTCTCTCACATTGGAGGGATTATTGGACCTTGATGGCGTTAAAATTGTGTGTGAAAAGATGGCAAACAATTGGGTTCTCAAATATCTTCGTCTGTGCTTCATCGTGAAGGGGAGAATGTCCAGTGCAGGTGCTCCATTGGGATCAATGTTGGCAATAAATTCAACCTTGGAATCTTTGGATCTGTCCTACGCTGATTTGGGCCCCAATGGAGTAGAAGCGCTGCTTCGGCCCCTTACAGGTCATGCTACAGACCCACCCCTTAACAAATCATTAACACATCTGACCATTGGTGGAACTGGTATCCCAATGGGACAAGGAGCAGGCGAAGCAATCGCTCACATGCTACGCACCAATGATACCCTCACAGATTTTTCCATTGAGAGAGGCGCAAGGTTGGAACCATCGGACGTGTGTAAGATTTTGGAGTCATTACAAAAAAATGAAACGTTGCTTTCCTTGAGGCTACGGGGTGAAGGTGTTAAAGGGCCTGATGTGTCGACTAAGATGATGGATCTTTTCCAAATGAATCGTTCCTTGACCCACATTGATTTGGCTAAAACTGAACTGGATCAATCAGATGTGTGTAAGATTTTGAAGTCCTTACAGAAAAATCAGACTTTGCGCCACCTCGGCCTCGGCGGGTGTGAAGGTGTTAAAGGGCCTGATGTGGTGGCTAAGATGATGGATCTTGTTCGCATGCATCCTTGCTTGATGGAGATTGAATTGTTTGGAACGCCATTAGAACACGAGGGGCAAGCTGCACAAGTGCAAGCACAATTGGAAAACAATGCAAAGGATTACATGGCAGTTTTGAGGGGCATGGCTCGAGTGCCGCCCAAGTTTGTGCGAGTGTTCTTGTGTGGCAATGCATACTCAGGTAACTCAGCCTTTTTCACTGTCATTAATTTTTCTCTTTTGTTTTCATTACTCACATCTCTAGATTTGTCTAAATCACGTAAATGTTTTTGTAATGACTCCACAGTGGTGTTTAATTCAATTCCAATATTCACATACCTATTCATTTCTGAATTTGAATCACATGTTATTTCAAAAAGAAATTTTTTGAATATTTTAATATTCAAAAAATATATATTTAATTTTCACATTTCAAGGTGATAAATGGATTTATAACTTCCATATATTGAATATGTTTATTTGGAAGTGAAATTCAACAAATTGTATTCTTAAATTCTTGGTAAGATTGCTTAAACAATGTAATACACATCATCTATTAATTACATTGATGTCATAATCTAAGATTAATATGTTTAATTAATTAGGTTCACATGATTGTTCAATATGTAGTTTTCACTTGAATCCAACCATCCAGAAAAAAAGAACTGAAAACATTTATCACATTTGCTTCTCTTTAAACTTAGATAATGGATACATAATTGTTTACATGATCCCTAAATTAACCTTAAAACTTGTGAAGACCTTGCAAGCTAGGTTTTCTTTTTCCAAATTTGTGACCAAAAGTTTTTTAAGCAAAAAATTTCAAATACAAATAGCAAAGTTAGTAAAACCTACATTAAAATTTTCCCAATTGTTTTGTTGAAATAATGACAAATTTTGAGGGCTTCCAAGTTCTCCATGCAAATGTGATCCATTGCCAAGTGGACCATTATTTATTATGCACAATATTTTACCAAAGTATAATATTGGTCATGATCAATTTAATTTGGTCATCCAAAATCATGGCACCTTTTTAATATTTTAATCCTTTAGGTGGAAATGAAGCAATTCAATAACTTTGACCATGATAGTGGGGAAAAAAAATGCAACTTTTACATTTTACATGTATACAATATAAAATATTCTTCCTTACAAATAAAGTAATACGTGCAATGTGTAATGTACACAAGTTTATCAAAAGGTAAAACTCCTTGTGTATTTATCTTTTTTTGGTAATTGAACTATTAACATCACAACCTTGGTTTCATTTTATTCAAATTGCATTTCTTAGTTTTAACACATTGTGCATTCTTTATAGTTATTGAAGAAGTTGCACAAAATGAAAAGATAAAGTTATTTTAATTTGTATAGGCATAGTATTTACAAGGTTTGATTGTTTGAATAATATATATGTATAAAATTGTATTAGAAACCATTGTTTAGACAATTTCTTCCAAACATGTATTATTCGCAAGTTATTTTGGCATTGTTTATTTTCTTCACATATGCAAAGGATTGATTTACTGTCTTTCAATTTCTTCAAATGCACAAAGCGGTTGAATTTGCAAGCAACGAAATGTAAAACTAAATTATGTTGTAATGTAGGCAAAACAACATTGGGGAGGTCAATGAAAAGAGCTTTTGCAAGTGGTTGTGGACCGAACTTGTTTCTTCCATTGATGGAGGCAATTGAATTGCACAAACCTTTCAAGTTTTGCTCCAATGATCCAAAGGAATGGAGCAAAAGAACACGAGGAATAAAGATCAATGTCCTTCTTGATCACCCAAACCAAAAGATTTCTTTATGGGATCTTGCGGGCCAAGAAGAATACCATGCTTTTCACGATATGATGATGCCAGATTTGAGCAGTCAAGGAAATGTGAGTTTTTTTCTTTTGGTATGCAATC
>Ga0116228_10006101_pt1 | contig 10765 bp, 3 predicted proteins | sample S1TSphfallax_2_FD_89694 | JGI IMG/M metagenome (GOLD analysis project Ga0116228, IMG submission 89694) | Host-associated microbial communities from peat moss isolated from Minnesota, USA - S1T2_Fc - Sphagnum fallax MG | ecosystem: Host-associated > Plants > Peat moss > Unclassified | place: USA... | reverse complement strand
TAATGTTGATGATTATGATCTTTTTAAATTGTAAAATGTTCTCTCGTTAAAGATACAGTTGGACAAAGTCTTTTAAAAATCACTCTAGAAAGATAAAATGAAACTTTTAAATTAATGAAATTTGATAAACTATTATTAAACAAGGTATTTAAAATATTTTTTAATAAACCATTGGTGTACAATTATGTAAAGGCAATTTAGTATGAATTAATTATGTGAGTAGGCATTGCAATGTGTGAGAAAGCAAAAAACATGAAAAGGAAGAGTAGGAAGATTAGTTGACAAGTTTGTTGCTACATTATTGGTTTCCTTTCCTTTTTTCTTTTTGTAGCATTGGAATAAAACTTGTGTATTATCAATTCTTTTATTTGTTTCTTTCTTTTAGGGTTGAAATCATGATGAAAAAGAAATGTGGCTATGGCGGGACCGAACCATCAGCTGATATATGCCATGGCACCACTCCTCTTTGTACTTTCCACCTTTGTCATTCCTTTACAACAACCAATGCCTAGTAGGTCATATCAAACACCCTACTAAGGACGATATGTTTTTGAACCTACCCCCTTTTTTTATCTTTATTGCTCTTCCTTGAATTCTTGTTAAGTTTTAGTTTTGCATCTCTCACTATTAATCCAACATTCTTGTTGTTGATGCTATGATGAAGGAAAACAAAAATTTCAAATTTTTTTTGGCTAGAGCCATATCTTTTTTTCTTATTTGGAAGTTTTTTTTTTTTCCTTTTTATAAAACAATCTTGGTTACCACAGTCTATGAATGGCTTGTTTCTTGTTTATGATATCCTCCTAATTTTCACAATAGTGCTTTCCATTGATTAATCATTAGACTATGTAATGATGATCTAAGTTTGGTGATTGAATGTTGACACTTTTATAGCAACAACACAAAGGATAAACTTTTGTTATTTGTGAAGTGTTGGACTATGATTGTTTTCTATACATTTGTATTATTCCTCTTCTTCTTATTATTTAGCAATGTCATCATCATCTCTACTATAAAATCATGCTAATTTGCATGGAAATCCAAACTAACATTGTGTTAGACTTTTTAATCTATGACTTGCAAACTAGCAATCTTGAATTCTCAATCTAGACAAATTGATGATCAATGAAGGAGGGAAGAGGAGGATGACATAAGGTATTTGAAATACAATTTTGATCATGTTGTACCTATCTATGTAGAAATATTGTATTTGCCTTGTCTCTACCTCCCAATCGCCTACTAACCTTACAACGATGCAAAACACATGTTTTTCATTAAAATAGTTGTGTCATGTTCCATGTGGAAAAGGAAGGAAGCAAATTGTTTTACTTTGATGAATGTTGATTGTTGTGTTGCTAGAATGTGTTGTCAACCCCCACCATGTATGTACATTACATGTGTGCTTCAATTGATGAATTTTGTGCGATTTTAATCCTTATGTGTGTAAAAATGTTTTTAAGAGAAGATTTGTTGTACTGACAACCTCAATGAAAGTTATTATAGCAATATTGTGCACATCACTTTGAAAAGCTTGGTTGGATGAGAATTTGACCAATGGTGTTGGTTGTAGGGTGCAAATGTATACAATACTGGATGGCTACTAAGTATATATGTTGTTTTGTGCAATTCCTATTCCCCTACCCATTGGTACTCTTCATTGCACTACTATGGTATCCTTGTAAAAAATGTTTGAATATTGGTTTCCTTCCATTCCATTTTCTACTTTTGTTGGCAAATTCTTGTGTATAAGTTATATGTCAAGTTATATTATTATCTTTGTTTTTGTCTATTATTTGTTTGCTTGTGTGTCGTTACTATGTGATTTTGAATGTTAATTGGTGTATATATAACCTATGGTGTATATATAGCCTAAGGTGTTCCAAATTATACTAAAAGAGTGCAACCAGACAATGGGGGGGGTGGTGTTTGGGCCATTTCCACATAGACCAAGGGAGAAGATGTGTGTTTATTATATGACCACAAGAAATTATAGCTTTTGCACTTCTTGTCACTTTGATCACCTGACCTGGGTGTGTGTTAGGGGCATTGTAAACTTGAAGGAGGTCTATTAGTAGTTTGAACACTTTTGCTACAAGATCATGCTAGAATGTTGATTGCATTGCCTTTTAGAAATTGGTAGGATTTTTGTTTCATGTATAAGGCTACAAAGGCTCTCAAGTTGCAAATTTGTGCAATTTGGAAATGGTCACAACATCTTTAAGTAATGTTAGTGGATGTGGACACACAAATGACTACTTTTGTGACTCTTATAGACCTAGCTACTTTGCCTCAATGGCTAAGGGGAACTATGTTCGTAGTGAGTATTTGAAGTTTCAACACCTTTTCTAATTGCTCTTTGTCCAAGATATCACACTAGGCTAATTTCATTGGAGGCCAAACTAATATATGGAGGTGGCCATGTATTGGAGCCCACCTTCTCAAGGACATAACCGCCAAGTGGCTCTTGTCGAGAACTGCGTCTAAATCTAGTGTTCATGAACTTGGTTACTAGCTTGCCTTCTGGCACTTTGCATCAAACAATGGGGCGGGTTCATGGCCCAAGTAAAATTTTCCTTTTCATATATTATGTTCAAGGATTTATTTTCCATATTTTCTATTCCTACACTTTTGGTCTAATTCACTCTTCTTGGTATTTGCAAAAGTTCAACAACATTGAATGGGTAGATATGTTGACTTGTAATCTTGTTTAGAATGTGCATAACATTGATGAAAGTATAATTGTAATTGAGTTTTTGTATTTTCAAATGGATAAAACACTAATATGTATCAATGTGTTTTTAAAAAATTCATAGTCATAATAATTTATCAAAGTTTTCATATAAAAGTATGTTGGAAATTTTGAAAACCCAACTAGTTTAGAATATATATTTTCATCCATTTTTCTTATACAAAAATTCCACACATTTTGTGTGTAACTTACTATAAATTCAATGGAGTGCACCATTGCTTCATATTGAAGTTAAAAAAATTTGAATAGGTTTTTTCATGTTTATGCCACAAATGTGATTGTGACTACATGTGTGACTATTTTTTTGGCATACTTTACCATGCTTTCACCCACATGGAAATTTTCTATTGGTTTATACTACATTCTTCACACAATGTTTTTAATTGAATATCAAATTTGAGACCAAATATGACATATAGGTAGATGCAAAATATGGTGGTTCAATATTGGCAAAAATTACACTCCCTACAAGTTCATACAAGATCTTTAAAATGAATCAAATTAACATGGTCGTTAATTTTTAAAATGTTAATATCCTAATATTTGAATAATACACATTCAATCATATACAAACTTTCCCAAATTTATGTGAAGATTTATATTTAATGTAATTGATGTCATTTTTAAATTTGAAAATCCTAAAAGGAAAACCCAAAAAGTCTAAGGGAATAATGCCCAATTTAAAACTTTCAAAAAATGTGCTTTTGGGACAAAGAAATTGAAAAACAAACAAAAATTGCAATTCATATGGACTTATGAAAATATGGTCAATTTTAACCATTCAAAAGTCCTTAACTATTAAATGATTAAGGTTTTCAAAAACAAATTCCTCATATGAGTTTATCATTTTGTATAACATTACAAATTGAATTTCAATAACAAATTTGGAATGTGACTTAATATAATTTTGTCCATTTTGTGGTGTTTTAATCAAATGAAAAGTCCATGTTTTTTGACTTCAAAAGTCCATTACTACTAACAAATGAGTTTTTAATCTATAAACAACCACATTGTTTTCTTCATAATGAAATTATTAGTCTAGATAGAAGTCCCAATTAATAGATTTAAGAATATATTAATCACCATACACATTTGAATAAAGGATATCTAGGGGAAAAACACCATTTCCTAACAAAAGTGAGCCACCATAGTTTGCATCTACCCATATAACATGATAAAACTCAATTCTTTTTGCATCAAGCCTTACATTATAGTCAAATCTATAACTTTACTTTGAACCATGATTACAAATTCAAAACTATAATAGTGTAAAAGGACATCTTCAAATTAAAATCTAAAAAGGTATATACAAAAAAACCCACATGTCCACATGTTTTTCCTAAGTGCTTTAAACGTATAAAAGGAATCTTGAAACATGGTGAATTTTCATGAAAATTTTGTAATTGCAACTTTGAAAGTATAAGAACTTTATATATATATATATATTGATATATAGTGTTCCCATAGTGATTTTTCAAATTTTCAAAAAATAGTTTTTAGGGATTTTCCACACACTACTTGGTTCTTTTTTTCATGCTTTCACTCCTTGTTTTCATGTGGCCATTCCCGCTTGTCATCCCAATAGTGTTGATGACTTGCATGGGTTGCCATGTGTTGCACAAAATATGTTTCTTATACTTCATGTTTGACTTTCAACGCATGAAAAACAACCCTTGGAGTTTATTTAAAGGTGAGCCTTCCACTTCAAGCAATTTATAGGTTCCTTCAACCTACACACTAAATGTAATCAAACCTTCAGATGTAAGCAGTTGGCCCAAATCTCATTGTGGCAAAAAGTTGAAAAAGCTTTTGGTGTTGAAATTAATGCAACAACACACCAACAATTGGGATGTTGATAAATTGTTCAATCCTTCTACTAGTCTACCCCCTAGGTATGGACAAATCTATAGCATATTATGTGGCCATAAGTGTTTCAATGTCACAATTGGAAATTACCCATGTTGTTTTTGCATATATTTTGCTGTCATGTATGTAGTTTTTTTAGGCGAGCGAAGAGCATGGGTGCAATGTAAGCACCTACATCATATCTTACAAAACATAATGTATTATGGCAAGTCTAAAAAGTTTATTCATTATCTAGAGTTGGGATGAGGTTTAGTTGTTATTGGCATGTTTTAAAGCATTTGAAAGCCAATGGCATTATAATAAAAATGCAGTTGCATTAGGTTTTGGAATGCCTATTTCATTTTCACTATTCATAATCCAATATGCTAATGTTGGCAGAGAACTTTGAAAAAACAATGATGTAGGAAAAAATGATTTCATGTTGTAATGAATATCATTTATAAAATACGTTGTATTTTGAACATCCTTTAATGAACAAATAATTTTTGTTTCGGTGATTGTTTTTAATGTGGTTTGCAATCTTTAAAAGACCCCCAAGTTTATGGATACAATTTTGAACCACCATTTTCACCCATAAATACCTCCAAAAGAAAGTAGTTTGTGTTTTGAAATTGGAGCCTTATCCGTGTGGCAAAATATTTTGTACATTAGCAAAGAATATTTTTCCATGTCATAAAAGCACATCCACATGGCATGAAAATATTCATAGAATATTTGATGATGTGGCATGGAATATGTTATAAAGATTCCTTGTTGTTCACTTGAGCCCATTCACCCACTCACCATTCATTGCTTGATGTTCACCCATTAGCATTGTTGGGTATGTACCTAATAGGTAGGTTTGTAAGTAGGTCTATCTAGGTGCCTATGTAGTGTAACTAAATTTCAATTTACAAGTTGGTACCAAATAGTAAGTAACTACATAACGTAATTATTTTGTTGATTTGGTTGGTACTAAGTAGGTAAATAGGTAGGTAGGTTAGTAGGCAACTAATGTTGGGTGTGCATAAGAATTTCTTGATAATAGGGTGAAAATACACTAAGGGTGAACCACTTTTGTTCAAAAAAGGTGATGTATAACAAGTATTAAAATATGTAGTGTGTTAAAATCTTGATGGCATCCTTTAGTTATCCTAAAAACAAGTAAAAAACTTTACAACATATACAACCATTTTGAACTCAAGTTCATTTTGAGTCAAAATTAATTTTGATCCAATAGTTAGATGAAGAGGATTGGATAAAATCAATGCACACAAAATATATAACTTACAATTTTTTGGTGACCTTAGAACCTCATGTTTATGATTCATAAAACATTACCAAAAAAAAAAATTGAAAAAATATTGCAATGCACATCTATAAAATCTCCTCCTCTTTGATACGGTAGTGGTTTTTTCCTAAAAAATATATATTATTATGCATTCATTACTAAACAAATGCAAAAAAACACATTTTTTGAATGAGATTTCATCCAAAAACTTTAAATTTCTAAATTTTCCTAGATTTAATTGATGTATATCAATATCATACAATATAAAAAAATTCACCCAAAAATTCCATCCACAACCCTAGTTTTGAAATATATATTCAAATTTTCAAACTTTGTGAGGGGTATTATTTTGTCATGAATAGACTCCATATGTTCAAATTCTTCAATTTTTGTTGAATTTTTAAAAATAATTGATTAGATGAAGTCTAAATCTAATCAAGTATACTTTAAAAAAACAGAAATAATCCAAAATGTGATGTCTATACATTACCAAAAAAATAATTGTAGAAAGATTATATGTGCGACTACAATTTTGGGGGAGCTTAATGTGCTTTCACCCAATAGTTGAATTTAAGAGTTATAATTATTTTTTAAACAACCAACTAGGTTTGGGTTTATGGGTTTAGAATTTTCAAAGGACCAACTTATGTCTAGGTATTACGGATCATAGTGTTAGGCATATATGCCAAGTGTTGGATACGTTAAAGGTGGCTATACATTCCCATGTCTTTAATAAAAACCTTAATTGATATCCAACAAGGTTATTTTTTTAAATCACAATTTTTTGATAGAAACTTGACCATGTATGTCTATAGATTATTTACTTAGGTATCAAAATGGCAAGTTTTTAAAAAATTGCATTAAAAACCTACTAAAATAATGTCATATATGTAATTCTTTTATGTCCAAACTAATAAAAAGGAAACTTACAACCAATAAAACTAATTGAAGGAAGTGAACTTAATGTGAAACAAAATGATATTTTTTGTTAGATTAGTTCAACTACATATAGTTCAGCATATGGTTTGACACTCAAAGATAGAAAAATAAACAATACACAATGAAAAAATAGACATTCAAATCACCCAAACTCCTTCAAATAAACACCCAAAGGAGGACAAACGAAAAAAGGAACCTTCAAAAAAATAAATTCAAATGAATAAATTATCAAACCATCCAAATGTCCTCAAACAAACCCCCAATTAGACCTTCAAATAGATAAACCCTTAAATCACCCAAACACCAAATTACCTTCAAAGCTAAACAAACCATCTTACATAGACATATATTTAATCCCAAATTGCCTAACTCCTTTCAAAGATACATAATGTTAAACAAACCTTCGATCCCAGGCCACTACAAAGCACCCAATATACATCACATCCCCCAACTTTCAAGCATAAATGCATCTTCAAATTGAAGCAAGATGAAGGTTTCACAATCCAAAAACATGGGAGAGTTTTTTGTGTATGAACCCTAATTCAAAAAATATTTCATTGTCCTCAAACTCGCTTGGTCCTCATTTAAGGACATATGGTTGACTATTATGAAACAAAAAGCAAGAAACTTTAGACACCTCCACATTTGAAGGAAAAATAAAACACAATTCACAATTGTCAAACCATCCTCATAAATTGAATCATGGGATATCTAAAATTTCTTCATGGTCCATTTCATCCACAAATTCAACATCCAATTCCTCTATTAAATTGGATTATGCTTCACCTAGTACAACCACCAAGTTTGAATGTTTCAAAAAACCAACATGAATATCACATGGCCAATTTTGGTCACAAAAATCAGCTTGTCCAAATTTTCAATTTGAACCCAACATTTTAAAAATGCTATGAGGATTGTTCATAAAATGGACAAAATTGTTCAATCTTGATTTAGTTTGCTAGGATTCCAAAAAATTATCACATTAATATAATCAATGTGGGAAACTTTTTTTCTTGTATCTACCACCATGTTAAAGTGCATTTACACTTTCATATCAGCAATATAGTAATAAAATCCGCCAAACTCCCTCGTTACAATGTCTTTATATGTGTTTGCACTAATGTTGGTCTATTGAAACTAACTTTCAAAGCCCACAAGTTTTTTCTTCTACAAGGTTATCATGAACCCTTTGGTGATAAAGCTCTTCGTGAAGATCCCAACATGTGGATATGATGAAGTGGAGGGCACCTTGAAGGAGCCAATGCTCCCAACTTTGGTTCAAAATACAAACCTTCACAATCAACTCGTTAAAAAGTGACAACCATAATTTGAACATTTTTGTAACAATGATTAAGTTTTAGTCATCCAAGCATGTCCTTATTCATGTAACATGACTTAATCATGTTTATAATTAAATGACTATGTCATGTTATGAAACCCACAATTACATGACTAAGGTACATAATTTGATTTCAAAACCATGTTTGATTATGTAGAAAAACAAACTAGACACATTAAAAAATTGAAAAAATATTATATGAAAAAAAATGTTAGTCAAATGGGTGCATTTAGGAACCATATATCTTAATATCATTTCAAAAATAATTATTTGATATATAATTTAAATATTTTTCCAAATTTAGTCCCAAAAAAGGTAATTAATTGTTTAAAATAATTTATGATCATCAACCAATTGTGAATGCTTTAAAATATTGTGATTTTATACATGAATCACAAAAATAAACTTAATTAATTCAACATCTTGCCATCGAGCCTTTTTCTCTTTGGAATCAATATAAAAATAGCTTCACATTAGGTTTTGATTAGGTTTGGCCCTAGTCAACTTAGGTTTAATTTAACCTTGAAGTTTAGCCTAGGTCTAACATTTGTTAGTTAGGTTTTAGTCATGTTTAACAAGGTTTAGCCTCTAAGTTTAACTTTTAAGTTTAATTTAAGTATAAATTTTGAATTTAATGTCTATGTTTAACTTATAGGTTTAACCTATATGTTTAGTTTAAGTTTAGCTTTTAAGTTTATCCTAAAATTAACCTTTATGTTTAGCCTAGGTTTAACCTTTAGATTTAGTTTAGATTATATTTTAGCTTAGGTTTATCTTTTAAGTTTAATTTAGATTTAACTTGTATGTGAAAATTAGGTTTAAACTAGGTTAATAAGGTTTAATTATGTTTAACTAGTTTTAATCATGCATAGCTAATTTTACCCTAGGTTACTTAGTTTGATCCTACTTAGTTAAGTTTACTATAGGTTCAACTTAAATTTCATCTACATTTAGCTTTTAGGTTTAACCTATGTTTAGTTTTAAAATGTAGCTTTTGAATTAGATTTTTGAATTGAGATTCATAACACTTTTTGCATATGTATAACACATCCTAATAACATATAGGGGCGAAATAATTATAAACATATACAAAAGTGGACATTGTAATAAAGTATGGGGATTTTCAAATAATTTACGAATAACAAGTAGATGATTTTATGGAAATAATATAAGATTCTCAAGGGTCCATTCTTTATTAACTATTTTTGGCATTGATTTCCAAATCTATATTGATATATAATTATGTTTTTTCAAAGTACTTGAATTCTTTTGCAAGTTTTTTTTTGCCCCCAAGCACTTCAATATGCATGTGGTGAATTTTCTACTACAATTTTCTTTTGTCAATGGAGTTTGTCTTCATAGTTAAAATCATACCCAATCTTCTAAAAAATGATGTAATTTGGGGATTTTTTGGGGTATTTCTTCAAGTCCAAATGATATGACAATTTTTATTGAGATGCCAAAAAGAAGCTAGAGACACCGATGAGGAAAACTAGAGGTTGCAATTGTTTTGAGATCATACAAGAAGGTTGAAAGTTTTAGACTTTAAAAAAACTTTAACAAGGTAAAAAGTATGTACAATTTATGGCTTGCAATTGTAAATAATTGTTGAATCCTTGCAATGGATTCTTCACCATGTTTTCCTTCATAGGTTTTTTTTCGCATGCAAACTTGAATTTGAGACGTAAAGATTAGATTATTCCAATTTGGAACTCCAAAATAATCTCATATTTATTGGGAGATTTTCATGGTGTTTATAAGTTGAAGGTTGAAGAAGTATCATTTACACATAAAAATTTGAAAAGGTGAATTCAACCTACAAATTATTTTTAAAGTTGCACCTTATGCAATTGTATGAAATAATTTCCTAGAATCAAGAACCAAGAGTCCCAACCATGTAAATTGTGTTAAAATTGCATTATACTTGATTCCTAACACTCTTTGCGTACCCATCATGGTCCAATAGTAGTGTTGAGTTCTTGCACAATGGATTCCTTGCCTCGATTTAGGTTGTAGAATTGTTTTTTGCACACATAGATTCTAATTTAAGATGTGAAAATCAAACAATTGCAATTTTGTTCTAAGAAAATCAAAATTTGAATAGGAGATCTTCATAGTGTTCATAGATTGAAGGCTAAATAACACACAGGTGTCATATGAAAACAAAAAAAATACTCTCATTTCCACATAAAAATTCAAAAAGGTGGATTGAACATGAGAATGGTATTTCAAATCTTCACATGTGCATTTATATTTAAAATTTTTAAAGAATAATCCAAGCCATGAAACATGCCAAAATCATGTGTATTACATGATCCTTACACTTTTGGCACATGTATAACACTTCATCATCCAACATTAGCCAAATGTTGAGTCCTCACAATATATTCCTCACCTTTTTTTGTTATAAAATTTTAAATTTTATTGTAAACTATTTAAAAAGATCATACACTTGATATTCTACCATTTAATCAATTTCACCTTTCCAAGTTTCATGTTTTTATTTCCAACTATGTGCACATTGAACATGTGCAATTTTTAAAATTAAAAATTGGCATCATGGTCATACACATTTATGTATGGGTTCCAAGATAAGCTAGGT
>Ga0116228_10006100_pt1 | contig 10765 bp, 8 predicted proteins | sample S1TSphfallax_2_FD_89694 | JGI IMG/M metagenome (GOLD analysis project Ga0116228, IMG submission 89694) | Host-associated microbial communities from peat moss isolated from Minnesota, USA - S1T2_Fc - Sphagnum fallax MG | ecosystem: Host-associated > Plants > Peat moss > Unclassified | place: USA... | reverse complement strand
TTTTGCATAAAACTATGCAATTTTTGTATATTAAACATGAATATTCACATATGTCATTCAAAAATAATTTCTCATTAGTTTGAATATTTAAGATAATAAATACATATAAATATCATTCATATTAAGCATAACATGAAATTCATGCGATTTTTGTATAAACCCATGAACATCAAATTTGGCACAAAATTTGTACAAACCTATGAAGCATGGTAAGTTTGTGATGAGTGAAAGGAGGATAACATTTGCCAAAGCATATGGGATAAAAATGAAGTGTTATGGAAAACATGTTAATGAACACATTGGGAATTTGGGGAACATATTTGAAACTTGATGGGAACCCATTCAAAGCTTAAAATGAACTGGGGAGAAATGAAAAAAAATCCTCCCTCCTCCCGCCCCCCCTGCCCCCAAACTTAAAAGGAAAAATAAAATACATTGAATGCATGTTTGGTCTTTCCCATTGGTTGCATGAAATTTCTTTTCCAAAAAACATTTGTCACAATTTTGGCCCAAGCTAATACCCCTTGCAAAGAGCACCTTACCTATTGTACAATGCCTAATTGAAATTATTATATTTCATCATTCATTATGGAGCCAAAATGTTCATGTTGAGGCATATAAAACTCACTACTAGTTTGGGCCCTAGTTTCTAAGGTGTGGGTGCACATTCCCCATTCACCTTTTTTTGTTTTTTTTATTCGAAACACAATAGCAAACCCTGACCTAACAAGCCTTCGGCACCCCCAAGTCAAGCTCATTGGTAAGGGATCGACATGACCCCACCCACCATTTTTGGAGGTGCCGTTGTTTGAGTGTATCACTTTAGATAGCTTTGTAGATCCAATTATTGTGGGCATGGACATAAACCTTTTTCTTGGACCAAAATGGACATAATTCTTCCAAATCTGTATGAAAAGGTTGGAATTTCTAAAGACCTATTTCCATTAGGTAATTTTCATCCTTATTTCAAACAATATGCTTTGTTCACAATAGTAGCATAATGGAAAGCCATTGAAATAAGGTTTTATTTCTTGTGACACGATATAAGTTGTCCATTGCAAATCAACAACTAGGTTGAAAGTCTTTAGGTAACCTATGTTAGGAACTCTTGGGAACATTTTAGGATTTGTAGAGGATTTTAAAAAGAACACACGTTCTCATGAAAAATGACAAATATCATTTTATTCTTATGAACACTTTTTTTTTCAACTTTTGTATTTGGTCAATGTTAGATCGTTGAAGCTATGAAATGACTTTGAGCACATTTGTAGTTGAAGAAATGTAATGGAAAGTTGTTGTTAGGTTTAATTAGTGATCAAACATTAGTAAACATGAAAAGTGGGATAATAAAATATGAAAGACCTCTTAAATAAAACTACCTAGACCAATTGTTCTATTTAACCAATCAAGAACAGTTATGTTGGTGTAGTTTCTTTTGTAGGCACAACATCGTAGTGAAATATTTGCCCAAAATCATTTCACTACTTTAAACCAACATAAATTTGACTATTTTTTATCCAAAACATAGTGTGCAAGGCAAGTTTTTTTGAATAAATTTTAAATGTGCATGAGTGGTAATCATTTTGCTTTCATGTGTGCTTAAGTGGTTCCTATTGTGTTTTTGGTAGGTGAATAGGTGGTTTCTAGATCACTTGTTGACTCCATTTCTGGCAAACATGATTTTTTCAAAATAAATCCAAGTTGTGATTCATTTATAAATAAATAAAATCTAACTAGCAACCATAGAAAAACCAATGTAGTGAATGTGGTTACATTGCTCATAACAAAGGAATAATCTAGTGAAAATGAAACACATAAAGTAATGTTGAAATTGCATAGTCAAGCAATTAGAAGTTGGAACATTAATATTTTGAGGGGGAATTGAATTCCAATTTGATATCAATGCAACTCAAATCGCACCTACCACACCCAAATGCTAGTAAAACTCATGATGAAGTAAATATAGTGACCATGCTTGTCCAAATCGTGAAAAAACAAGGCCGCAAAAATATAATGAACACAAGGTTTTAAGTGGTAACACCAATCTGCACTTTGTGATCTTTCCAACTTGTAATGGCCAATGAGGGAATTTTTTTTGAGTAAAAAATATTGGGCACACATTCAGATTGTTGTGTCCAAAAATTGCCCCAACCAATTGCATAATTTGTCTTTTGTGAAGGCAAAATTGGAGAAAATGTGATCATTTTTCTCAAATCCAAACATTGAAACAATGGCTATTTTCAACCAACTTCACATAGTCACTTAGTCATTGAGTCAACAAACCATTGTTGTTAAGTGTCATTCACAAATTTGTCCCTAGATTGATATCAAAATGTTCAACCATGGCCTTGGGTGCTTGTGCCTCCATAGTGAGCTTAAACATGGATTGTTGCAAGTCTAAGAAATTAACATTCAAAGGTTTCACAACTTAATCCAATGAGAGTTTCACTTTCTTTAATTCATAATAATGTCTTTTAATGACATTAATATGCAAAAAGAAAGAAAAATTAGCATTAGGTTGCATCCAAAATTATGGATATATAATGCCAAGTACATTCATGAATTCAATATCCAAAAAATGCCTATTTATGATGAACATGTTAGTAGCAATAAAACATTGGGCCTTCACTTATGTAATGATGCCAAAAAAACAACCGTGCATACTAGTTGATTAACTCAAACAATTGCATTGAAAATGTGAGTTTGATAAATGACCAACCATATGAAATACAAAGGGATTTCCACCAATGTTGAGATTAGTAACCCAATCTTGGGTAATGGTGGCAAAATTATTGTCCACAACATCACAAAAGATTTGAAAATGTTCAAGTTGATAACTAGTCATAAGATCATAATGCATCATGAAGAAGAGATTAACTTGACATATTTTTGTTGTTGCCACAAAATCATGAATGAAGACATCCTTTTGTTGAGAAAATTTGATCAAGGAATTGATTGCTTCCAACAATATTAGCAAATAAAACAAGGTTACCAAAGTGGAATATCACAAAGAAGGTCAAGATTCAACTTTGCTTAAAAAATTAAAGGGCTATATTGTGACATTTTCACAATCAAAATTTTGTACTCTGCCATGACTTGTTTCAAAAGCTCCAACATCGCACAACGACTTGCACAACAAGGTTTGTCCTATCCCTATCCATCGAACCTTGACATTTTTCAAGATTTTAAGTCCTACTACTTCACAACTTCAACAAGCTTATTGAATTCTAAATGTCATTTAGGGAAAGTTGAAAAGTACTTGAGTAAGAAAATCCTCTAACTTGGTCACCATTAACAAATTAGACAAAACTTGCACAACAAGGTTTGTCCTATGGACCATACTATGTTGCCCCATCATGTAGGTAACATGTTTATCCCTTAGTTGTGACATCACTCCAATGTCACAACCCTAAACAAAAGAGGCTCCATCTACACCAAAATAAATGAGCATTTCTTTTACCTCCTTTTTAGTCAACCTTCTTTGTTGCATAAGGGATTAGGTAATGACAAGGGTCAAGCTGTTTGCAATGACCTTCAAAAACATGTTGAAAAGTGGAGAGGATAAACATTCTTCTTCATGCATACATCACATAATCATGAATTGATATCCAAGACTAATTATTGATAATAGTCAGTTCATGTGCACTTAAATAGACAAACCTAGTTGGAGGCAATGTCTATTTAGTCTAGAAGTAATGAACATTGAATTTGGGATATCAAATCAATGGATCTCAATGTTGTTTTTCACCACAATAGGGTCCAAGATGATGTAATCAAATTGCATAATAGAAGGAACATTCGTGGGAATTGCACTAAAAGAATTAACAACATAAAGCAACATTAGATTGCAAGACTTGAATTTAAAGTCCTTATAGGGCCGAAATTTTCACTTGATTTCAAAAGATTAGGGACTTAGACATAAACAATGTGAAAAAAATTTAAGGCATGCACAATGTGAAAAGAATTTAAAGCATACATAATGTGAAAAAACTTAAAGCATAGATAATGTAAAAAAGAACTTAGGGCATACACAATGTGACAAGGATTTAAGGCATACATAATGTATAAAAATTTAAGGCATACACAATGTGAAAGGAACTAAGAGTTTTGAAGATAACTAAATCTTGTTTCATCCATGTAGTATGGAGCAATGATCAACCTTCATTACAATCATCAACCTTTTGTTGTGCAAAGATCACAAAAGCTTAGTGCAATAAAATCATGAATGTAAATCACACTGCTAAGAATCATTGATGAATGTTTCATTGTCAATGATGGAGTTTTGCTGCTTAATGTGCACAAGTTAAATGTCACAAACAAAAAAATGTAAACCAAAAATTAAATTACTAGTTTGACCTTAATGCAATGACATTTTTTATTGATGTAACTTGTGAAAAAATATGAGCACAATGAGATTTTTAACTGACATAACTTATGAATGACTATGAGTGCGATGACATGTTTTATTAACTTGTGAATGACTATGGGAATCTAAATGTTATTGCCAATCCCACTCAAACATCAAGATTGATCAATTCCCAAGGCATCCAAGAGTTTTGAAAGTGATCTATAGAATGTATATGGGTAGAAGCACATTAAAGGTGTGCCACTTTAGGCCAAAAATGGCGATGTATAACAAATATGACAATGTACAATGAACTTTTTCTAGGTGGCAATCTTTTTGCAATCCTAGTTTCAAATAAAAAACTTTTGGAGTGTGCATGACAAATTTTTGTAATCAAAGTTCATTTTAAATCAAAATTAACCTGATCCAACAATTGGATGAAAAAAATTGGATACATTCAATGTACATACTATATGTAACATGTAGTTTGTTTACGATCATAGGATGTCATATTGGGCGACATGTTCCATTAACAAAAATGGAAAAAAAATTTATGGCCATCTCAACGATCTTTTCATTTGACATGTTTCCTTCATTAAAATATTCAATAATAAAGTTTTTATGGCTTACCAACACAAAAAAATCATGTTTTTGACCAAATTGCTAAAACAATTTAAGTAATAATTTTCAAAAACATTGATGGATTATCTTTTTTATATCATTTTCATTCTTCACTTTATAATATCCTTCATACAAAGTATCACATATTATAATCACTTTTGATTTATTTTTTTTCCATTTTCATACTCTGTGATGGGTATTATTTTGGTTTAAATATATTCATCACATACACAATTTTCATCTTTTGTTGACTTTTTTTGAAAAATTTGCTAAAATCAAACTCCAAACTTTTCAAATCTCTTTAATTGCCATTAAGTTTGGTGTACACATTTTGTCACAATTTTGAAATGCAAAAAATTATATTTTATGTCAACAATTTTGGGGGACTCTAATGTGCTTATGTTCATATGTGAACCATCTATAAATTTGTCACTCAAGACTATGAACAATTTTAAAGTTGCAACTTGTTAAACATCAAGCTATGAACAAATGTCAACAATCCCACTCAAGATTAACCTAATGGATTATGATTGTCTAGTGTCAATGAAATGATCAAGATTCGAAGACACAATCCCAAGGGCCATCCACAGACTCCTAGATACTATCAAAACTTATGATTGCCAAAACTTATGATGATGAATGAATGATTAGACTATTGACTTGACACACAAGAACCCAAGGACACACATATTTGAGAACCCAATAATCATTCATTACTCTAAACACAACAAAACAAATTCACATACTCAAGTAGGAATTTGAAGCTTGGAAGTTAAAACCTTGAAGCATTGAAATTTGAAGGTTCAATAGTTATCACAATTTAAACACAAAAACAAAACACAATGTTTGGTTTCAAGAAATTACCTTGACATTCATTGTTTAAAATCAATTGTTGCCAATCACAAACTTGCCCCCTACAAGGTTTAATGCTTTTACAACATTTTAGCAATGTGTTCAAGGTTAAGTGCTAACTAAGTGTTGATATAATCATTGATACGATATTGTGATTGCATTATAACACCTTGTGATGATCAAACATTGTGTTACAATGTCATGACAACATTATATCTATAATTTATCAACATTTAACTAGCACATAACCTTGAACACATTGTTAAAGTGTTGTAAAGGCATAGATACATGGAGGGGGCAAGTTTATGATCAGTGCATGACAAGTTGTAATGCTTGTGTCATTCAACTTTCAATTTTCAACATCACCATTATAGAATCCAAATTCTAAACATTTAAAGTTCAAGGTTCCAAGCTCTATTGCTTCAAAATTAACATTGCACAATGGTGTGTAGCACAACTTCATTACTCTAATTTAATCTATTGAGTGACTTGCAAAATTTAGATTCCTCATGAACTCTAAATATTGAACAATGTAATATTTTAAGTGTACCATGATAATATTGATAAACCTTATAAAAATAAAAATAGCAAAAATGACACCAACATACACTAAAAGAAAATTTTCTTTGCAACCAATAAATCTATGACTACAAGTTCTAAATGACTATATCTATGACTTTAGTCATAAATTGTTACTTTGAATCTTATTTGTAAAAAGTCATAGTCATATATTAATGGGGCATGTGACTAGTAGATGATGAGGTGGTAATAAAATGGAGGGTGTCAATTTTCATCACATATGACTAATGACAAAGTGATGTGGACATCCAATTGTCATTTCAATGATTACAAAATAACTACAAGTAATTTGATATGAACATAAACAACCCTACCCCCCACCTACCTATTTATCCAGCCACCTATTTATGTACTACCTACTTACCTCCTACCCACCCACCTACCTACCTTACCATGCACCCATTGACCTACCTACCTATTACTTACCCACCCGCCCACATACCCACCCACCTATCTACCCTCTTATTTCCTTCTAATCATTCATTATATGACATCTCAACAATATATATGGCTTGTCTTCTATGACTTGTCCTTAATGACTATAGGATGAAAAATGCCTTGTCAAACATTCAATGATTGTTTGTCCTTTGCTACTTGTCCATTACAAGTACATGCCTTTAGTTGTATAATATTTGATATGACTACAAAATTATTCATATATGGAGTTATAGATTTATGAATGTAGAAGGTTTGAAGGTCCCGCATAACAAAACCTTAAAGTTTTTTGACATGATGATTTGGCCTCTTTGTCTTGAGCCATTTATGATTCAATTACTACTAGAAAGTCTACAATGGAACATTAATGGTGATTGCCCCTCAATGGTTTAACTGGATATAGCAAATGATTTCATTTTTAAAAATGATTCAAACTAGGGATGAATTGGGGACTGTTTTTAACTTTAAATGGTTTATTTGAACTATAGGCTATCTTAATTGGGTTAAAGGAGTAGGTTATTAAGGAATTATATGGTTATAGGATTGCACGATTTAACATATAAGGTTATGATTATGTATTAATGGGGTTCAATTTTAAGGTTTAAATTTTAAGGTTAATTTTCAATTGTTAGTTTTTAGCGTTTGTCTTTTAAAGGTTTTTTTGGTTGTTATTTTTATGGCTTGGGTTTATCTCTTGGATCATCTTGACACGTGTGGAATATGTACATATGAATTGATTCAAAGTACCATCACATTCACATTTCACTTCTACTTAGGGATTTTAAACTTGAAACTAATTTCTTCATACGATTTTGTATTTGAATCATATTTGAGAAATATGTCACTTGCATCCAAGCAAACCTTTGTGCACAAAAATTCAAATTCAAGGTGTGTTTAGAAAGATTGCTTAACAATGCCATAAATTGTAATGAATTAAAGGTATGATTTATGATTAATTTTGACAACTCTTAATGCATTCCATGGCATGCATTCACCCATTACCCTAAACCATGACTTGCTTCCTTGATGAAAACATCATAATATGGAGAGAGTCATGAGTAAACATTGAAGAATGTGAGCTACTATTAAGGCATTTGGGAAAGGAGGCAACAAAACCCCATTGGGTTGAATTGTAAGTTTTTGGTTGTTGCACAATGCATTTTAGGTTAGTTGGTCTCCTTATTTTATAAGAAATGGAAGGTATAAAGGACAATAATGGAAGGAATATGCCAACCATGGTTTGAACAAGTTCACAAAGCTTGCAATATAAAACAAAAAGAGACCACATTGACACCAAGAAAGCTTGCCACAGGTTGAGCTTTTCATCACAACAATCCTAAAAGATTTCATCCTCTTCTTGAAAGGTCTTTACTAACAGCAAGGTTTTAACTAGATATTGGAAATGTCTAAAATTGAAGAACTCTAATTTTCACCCCAAAAACTCAAGAGCTCCATTGAAATTGGAATTGGAATGAAATATCCAATCACTACCCTTTGTTCCCTTTCTTTTGAAAGCCACTTTCAAGTTTTCTATTGCTTCACTTTGCAACTGGACTATGATTACTTTGGGTTTGTTTGCAAAAGTTCTTTTCCACACCCACCCCATGCAAGCATTATTCTCAATACCCATGTTGTGGTTGTGGTATGCACACCTCTCACAATGCCTTTGTGTCAAGCAAAGGATTTGTAAAAGAAATTATTCCAATGCGTTCACTTGTGATGAAAAGCTTCACAAGCTTAAAGCTTATGCTTCTTTTAAGTTCCATGAAAACTTTGTACCCTTTTACACTCTACAAAACCCTCCTTTGCTTCTCACTCACACACTATACGTATTTTGATCCCAATGTTAAATCAGCAGCAGGTTTAAATGCATACAGTACAAAAGTACTCCTGCATTTCTAATGCCCAATTAAAATGTATTTGCTGAAGCCCAGACACATATTGTTATCGCCCAAACACATTTAGGCCCATGTTTCTCATGCCTGCCCAAGTGCCCAATCAAATTGTATTTGGTGAAGCCGAGACACAAATTGTTGTCACCCAAAACACATTTAGGCCCATGATTATGCACACCAAGAAGCATAAATAAGGTTATACACCCAAAATGTGCATAATCACACACCCAAATGTGTGTGGGCATCACGCATAGTTCTTCACAAAAATATGAATTGGGCTAAGGGCAGACAGTGAAAAAACAAATGCAGCAGTACTTTTGAGACCTGCTGCTGATGTAACATGGGGGGTTTCCCACTAGTCCACTTATAAGCACTTTGTCCATATCTTTATTATACTTAGGGTGCTCTCACACTTGGTGTTAAGGACTCTAGTGTTGAGTACACGAACACCATCCTAGTCATGTAGGACTTACATGTACTTACCATGAACATTTTATGTTAAGTTAGCATTCACTTAACATTAAGCTATGGCCCATTTAACATTGGGTGCCACCTAGGATGCCACATAGATTTTCAATAAACACTGACTTAACATCAAGTGTGAATGCGCCATTATAAAGAAATTTTTATTGCATGGGTACAATGGCCATTGGGGGCGGCATTGGGTAACACCTATTTCATCCTAGTGGTCCTAAATTAAGTAACGACAAAATTAGAAAGTTGACAATTTCAACTGTCTGACTCTCTCTTGTCTCAACAGTGAACTTGTTGAATTATTTTACGTCGTGCAATAGGTAAAAACCTAACCCCCTCTCCCGGCGCCCCAAACCCCTATCATGTTTCCCACGTTGGAGGTATGGAAAAAAGCTGCAACCTCTTATGTGGCATGCCTATCCTGAAACCTCCTTTTTCCGGACATCGAAAAGCCACATTTCGACTATTTAAAAAAGGTGGCCACTAGGCCGGTGTCCAAATTGGGAACACATCATCAAATTGACACGTGCTAAGTAATGAGCCCTGGTCGGGGAGGGAGCGGGAATCAACCCGCCTAGTACCCCGTTCGACGTTGCAGGGGTCGTACCCCATCCTCTCCGTTGAAAGCGCAGAACGGACGGATGAGATGAAGGTTTTTTTGCTCGCCTTTACTAAATATATATATTTGTTGTTGAATCTGGCGATTCCTGCGTCGTGGTGGTATAGCGCCATCAAGGTTTCAGGAACCACGTCGAGAACTCCGATTAGCCAAATAGGTGTGTCTCCATACTATGATAACCTTCACCGTTGGATTACAGATCCGACGCTAAGCCTTACTTTGCAAGATTCTTGTAGCGTGCGTCCATTACAGGGTGCAGCTTGTCGGTCCCTTGTTTTGCTCTCTTGTTTTCTTCTTGGCTTTCGAGTGCTGCGACAGGCTAGCCGTGCTCCTTGTGTTGGTTTACAAATCTAGTAAAAATATGTTGTAGGGGAGATTCCCATACGAGTGGTTCTCCTGAGGGGAGGGTCGCAAAAGGGCAGTCCCAATCAATGGAGAACACATCTCTTCTTTTTCTTTCTCCCATTTTTTCCTTGTTTTTGTGATTTTTCCTGATCTGTCCCTTTCCTCCTTGTGTTTTTGAATTTTCTTGATCCCTCCTGTCCAAAAATCTTTCCATGGGACCACCATGGGAACAAAGAAATATAGCAAGATCTCCCCACTGCATAACTCCCTAGAGACCTTCTGCTGGGGGAGATCCCTCAAAATACATAGAGAAATAAAAGAGGTTTTTATGTAAAGAGTAAAGACCTGCTCTGGTATTTCTAGTGTAATTGGAGAGCACCTTATATGAGCACCTTATAACGAGTCTTTTCCCTTTCACAGTTTGCCAGACATTTTGGAAAACAGAATTTTCACAGCAATGTGAGAGTCATTTTTAAGAAATGCTCCCCCATTTATGTATTTATTCCATGCCCCCAGGAAAATTTGAATAATAAAAAAATCAGCTCAAGTTCTCTAGGTATACCCATGTACATTACCATTCTTCACAGATGAAACATTGAT
>Ga0116228_10006099_pt1 | contig 10767 bp, 12 predicted proteins | sample S1TSphfallax_2_FD_89694 | JGI IMG/M metagenome (GOLD analysis project Ga0116228, IMG submission 89694) | Host-associated microbial communities from peat moss isolated from Minnesota, USA - S1T2_Fc - Sphagnum fallax MG | ecosystem: Host-associated > Plants > Peat moss > Unclassified | place... | reverse complement strand
TAGCATGTGTGAAGAATTTGTGTTATTAACAATGAGTGAGTTTTATATTGGCACTGAATTTTAGGGGAATATGTCTTCAAAACAATCTTGTGTCAAATTTTGACATTTATACAATGGTATTCTTTAAACATTTGCTCTCACATTATCTCAATCTCCACCAAATCTCAAGGTAGTTCCTACATTGTTAGGAATGTTAGTTTAGTTGCCTAGGTAAATCCTAGGCTAGATTAATTCAACTAAGTGTGTTTTAGCTTAGAACCAATTCAAGTGTGAATTGGTGAATGAATGCAAGTGGATGCTACAATAGTTGATTCACTTGCCCTTTGAATTTGATAGATGTGGAATAACCTAACAACACCAAATGTGGTCCAACAAACATATCAATTCATCGCAAAGTCACTCACATGCCTAGTGGATGACATGTTAGATCCAAGAAATTAGCCATGATGACCAACCACCTTGGCAATGGTCAATAGGGTTGGACTTCCATGAACAACCTTATTGACATTTTAGAAATTTTTGCACTTTCAAGATGGAGGCCCAAGGATGGTTTGGGGCTTTAATTCATTTAGTATGGAAGAGCCCAATGTGGATGAGAGGGAGTGGGCCATGCACTTTTGCATTGACACCGCATGTTGCTTCTCACCTAAGTATACTTTGGGGTAGGTCATGAACCTTAGTTGCCTCACATGGATTTCCTATTTGGCATTGGTGGAACAAAGATGTTATGCCTAGTCACACCCACTTTTTCCACCCCATCTTTCACATGAACTACACCTTCAATTGAGATAGCCATGTTGATAGAAAAATGGATGATGTTATGACATGTCAAGTTGTGCATCCTTTGCAATTGTGGGATCTGAAATCAAGAGGGATTTTGGAGTGTTGGATTGGAGGTTTGTGATGTGGGGGCACCAAGTCAATAAATAACCTCCCCACCAATTACATAGCAATCATAATCAACACCTTTAACCTTGAGAAATGGGGATATTTTGTCACCCGACCCAAAGTACTATTGACCACAAAAAGATGGGAACTAGATATTGGTCCAACAATTACATGAAGTGAAATGTGAGAAGTGCAACAACTATTGCAAAGTTAAATTAGATGTTTTGTATTGAATTTGAAAGGAATTAAGCCAATTGGTAGGACAAAAGGTTTATATCATATTTAAGGATGATAATTCAATTTTTTAGTAACCTTACAATCTTAATGAGGTGGAAATGGTTTTGGTTCAAGCTCAAATAACAAACAATTTGGAGGCTAATTTAGTAGAATTGTCTATGGGTGAATATGTTTTAACAATAATGATCTTAATGAAAAAAAACATTATTTGGCAATTGAATTGAATGTTGCATGTGTGGGGATCACCATCTTGTGAACAAATGGATGCACTTGAACAAATATGTCATGCCCCTACCAAAGGAGATCTTTGATACCCTTGGGCATGCCAAGATTTTTAATACCTTGGGCTTGCAATTTGGCTACCATTAATTGCCATTAAAAGGTGACAAGGTCAAGATGACATTTTGGGGGGATAGATGCTCATGGGAAAGACTATTTGTACCAATGGTGATCTTACCCTTGGGTTTGAATAACACCTTGTAGAATTCTAAAAAATCATGGATCAATGTTGGTAGGTCTTGATGTTGCCAAATGCTACATAAACAACATCATCATCTTTAACCTAATTTCAAGGGATTGCACCTTACATCTACATGAAGTGTTAAATTGATTTAAAAACCACAACCTTAAATTACATCATGGAAAATGTTAATTTTTCCAATCTTAGGTGGAATACCAAAAGCACATGATTTATCTTGGCAAATTAAGGGTTTGAAACTTGACCAAGGTTGGGGCCATCTCAAAAGTGCCTCGACCATTGAATGTTAATGAGATTTTATAGGCTTATGTAACTATTATTGGACATTTGTTAAAGGATTTAACAACATTGCTAAACCTTTAACCCGATAAATGAAGATTGACAAAGAATACATTTGAGATGAAGCAAAAGCATGCATTTTAGGAGTTGAAGGCTATGTTCATTTCAAATCCCATATTTGCAACTACACATTGACTAAAGTAAGGTAAGGTTGGGGGCCATGCTTACCCAACTTAATGATGATGGTTGAAAGTTCATGGTGACATATGCCAATCAATCCAACAATATGACATAGGCAAAGTATAAGTTGTATGAATGAGAATATTTTGACATTGTTTGGGTTTCTTCATCGTTATGGTGTTATCTATATGGTAGCTCATTCACTTTGGTTACAAATCACTAGCCATTTAAGTTTTTGATGGAATCAAATCATTTCATAAAAAAATGGCAAAATGGAAGCTTATCTTGTAATAGTATGATTTTGACATTGTCCCCAAGATTGGTAGGGTCAATAGGGATGCCAATGGATTGAATTGGAACCCAAGTTCCAAGGATGAAGATATTATTGCAGTTCACTTGCATGGTGAAACAAATTTGGAAACGGTACCAAGATGGCACATCTTGGCATACCTATGTACTTTGTTCAATGTTGGGGTGTTCTAACAATATATTTCAAATTAACAAGGGCAACGGGATTCTCATGATGTAGACATTGAATTGGAAGGCAATGGTGTCCTATACATACACGAAGATGCACATGTTATTACATATTTGCAAGCAAGTGAAGTCTCAATTGGATGGACACCAAAGGAATGTGATTAGATCATGCATAGGGCCAAATAATTCAAGTGAGAGGGCGATTCCCTCTTAAATGTGTGGACAAATGGATGAATGTAGGTGGTGTTTCACCCATAATAGTGTGATGGCCTTGTATAACATGTTCATGAAGGGTTGGGCCATTTTGGGGTCCAACAAACTTATAGTTTACTCCAAATGCAATATTAATGGTGAGGGATGCATCTACAATTTCAACAAAAAAAAAATTCAATTTGTGGTGTGAATAAGTGTGAGCATCATTCAACACACCTACATTTCTTTATAGCCATTTCCCATGATGGGGCTTGGTTATCATCAAAAATGGAAATTTGTTGACCTAAAATATTAAATAATGCAACATAACCAATATGTTTTGGTTATGATTGAACACTTTTTGAAGTGGCTAAAGTTGGTGTCATCATTAAATCATAGTAATGAAGCAACTATTTATGCATTTTTTGACAAAATGTTCAACAAGTTTGGTGCTCTAGCCAAAATATTCATTGAACAAGGTATAGTATTTTATGGGGAATTCCAATAGTTATGTGAAAAATCATTGATCAATTATCATACAATTTCATGAGACCATCCTAAAGTATACAAGTTAGTTGATTGGATGGTGTAGATGGTGAAATGGGGTTTGTGAAAGCATAGGCTTCAACAAAATCATGCTAAAAAATGAGATTTATAGCTACCATGGTTAATCATGAACTATAGGTTCAATCAACAAGTTTTTTTTACATTATTTTCATCATAAAATTTTAATGTTTGACCATGAGTTCAAGCTATTAACTTCAATCTAACGAAATCCAATGGCAATAATCAATATGGATGATGTAAATGTGTGGTTTTAGGCATGTGAACAACAAATAACTCTATTTTGACACATGATGCCAATGATTATGGATAATTTAAAAATTTCTCAACATTGGGATATGTTGTGTTATGACATTATTCAAAAAGGTGGTTATCACTTTCAAGTTCATATATTCGAGTTGAGAGATTATGTGTACTTGTAATAAACAACATTGATTGCCATGGATGTGACTACATGGCATATCATTTTGCAAGTACATGAGGTGTTACCTTTGTTATGTTGAAAGGCCAAATGGTTAAACATGAAAACACCAAACACATAAGTGCATTCCATGTTATATTCTTAATGTGAATTGCCAAATCAACCCATTTTTTGTTGTTGACCCTATCAACTTTACAATGTATCTTGTGTAAGCAATTTTCAAAGGCAACTATTATGTTGATTTGTGATCAATGTTCCTAAGGTTGGCATATGGGATGTCTTACACACCCTTGGAAGAAATATTGGTTAAATTATGGTTTTGCCTTTGGTGCATTAAATAGACCTAGGTACCTATTCATGTATTTAGATAGTGAAAATATCTTAAATTTTCCCCCATGATGATTCACCATAGATTAAAGGATTTGGGGGGATCATAATTAAACGATTAACAATAGGGCTCACATTTACACTTGACCTATTGAAGTGTTCATTCATGGTGGATTTATAGAAAACATGTCTTATGTGGTTATCTAGCTTAAGGGGGCTTAACCCCAAATAAGGGGGTGCTTTAAAAATGATGCATCATTTAAAGTGATTTATGTTATTTGGTTCTTGTGTGTGTGGACAATGACAATTGTTTAAGAGTATTAGTTTAGTTTCCTAGTTATATCTTTAATTGGATTAGTGCAACTAAATGTGTTTTTAATTCATAAGTTCAAGTATCATAAGAAAAAATTGAAAAATAATAATTTTCTACCATGGTGTTTTGCATTAGACAATGCTTTCAAAATAAGGTGTTACCTTACACAGAATCTCAATCCTATCATGGCCTTTCCAATATCATAACACTTTGAATATTGTTCTACCTTACTAGATTTGGCACTTTTGTGCCAAATATTTAATTATATGTGTGTGTGTGTGGTATCAAGCTAGTATGGTAATTCTACAAGTTGTTGCCATAATGTAGAAACAATAAATTTCTCACCAGAAGAACCCAACGACAATAATATGAACATTCAACTGAAGGCTTGAAAATATATAATATATTTCCATTGGATTTCTTGGTCCAACTTGTTAATTATTACCTTTGTGAAAGGTAATGACCAATGTTGTGTGGGTATTTTTTTACTCAAATATACCATCAAGTACATATATGATATTTTTTTTTTTCAACTTATTTTTTTCAAATCAATGTATCTTAATGAATTTCATATTCAAGGGTATGTAAAATTTTTAAATATACTCTATTCATAACCTTGAATATATGTAAAAAACACTTGTACCCATAGCCATATATGTTTTGGCATCCAAGTTTTTAAAAATAGAGTAAATATGTCTTAAATCCTAAAGCTTGTTAGTTATATTAACAAAAAAAAAGGTCTCCCAAGTATATTTTTTGTTTTTTTGGATTCGCAATTAGCCAATTTTGATTGCCCCATCACAAAACAAATCAAAAAAGAAATTGAAAGGTAGGAAGCTCTCGAAATATAAATTATTTTCTAAGGATGAAAAGTTTGTTTTGTTGCCCAAGTATAGAGCTAAGAAGGTGAGAACTTTGGGCAAACCATATGGGATAAAATTGAGGATTGTTAACATGTGGTAGAAATCCACATGTCAAAAGTGGTAGGTGTGTGTGGTAAAAATATATTTCAAATGGAAGACCCCCTTGCTTTGGAGAGCCATTATTTTCATGTTACTTAACAAAGCTTGATTATTCAAATGTCTATTAGTCCACTTATAGACGAACTACAACTTACTTTTAGACTTCATCACCAATTGAGTGTCAACCATGACACCATTTTCTTATGATATTAAGTGTTCACTCATAAGCATGTTTATCCTAGTCAAAAGATGAATCAAACATTTTGATTCTTGCATTTTGAGGTTTTTCTCCTTAATTCAAATGTGGACACTTTCCTTCATTTTAAAATAAATAAATAAATACATATATGTACCCATTTTCACCCAGAAAAGGGGTAGTATGAAAGGAGGGTATCCTGACCCTATCCATTTATCAAATTTTTTTATATACTTGGACCCTAACCTGATGATTTTTTTAAAATGCTAATATAAGCTTATTCAATGGGTAAATAAATAAATAAAATATATATACCTCACATATATTAAAAGAAAAATTGGAACCTCAGATTTGTTTCTGGTTGGGTTCTTGAAAAAATAAAAATTCATTGGGGTTCCTTAATTAGTAGACCATTTTTCCCTTCAAAAAAACTTGATTCCAGAATTGGATCCAGTTTAGAAGTTGATTTTGATTCCCATTCCAAAAATCAGACCCAGTTCTGATTCAATTCTGGGTGACCAGACCTAGAACCCATGGTTCTAACCAGCCAAACCAGGTAACCAACCAACACTGGTCCTTACCTAGTGTAAAGAAATGGGAGAATTTCTTTTTTATAACTAAGAATGTTGTGAATCATTTGAGTGCCCGCATGATTATCCCATGTGCAATATTATATATGTCTCGAAATTCATTGGAAAGATAACTATAACATACAAAGACAAAATTGAGTAGAATAGGAACCAAGAAAACATATTTCCTCATTTGGGCAAGCTTGTGGGGTAAGATGCCTTCCAATTGTGCTAGAAAAAATCTACAGTTTTCAAACTTAGAATCATCTCAATTTTCTATTAATGAAGTTGTTTCATCAAAACCTTCTAAAACTTTATTTATAAAACACATACATATTTGAAAAATGTACAAAGGTATTAAAAACAAGGGATAATTTAAAGAATGTGAAGTTAGTACAAATTAGATGTAAAAAATTCTTCATCTCAACAACCAATCTCGCTTGTAATTGTGGAGATGGAGGGTGTGTTCTAAAGGGGTGAAAGTTGAAAAGTAGTTAGGTCTATTGCTACTACCTAACTTTGTAATGTAATTGAATTTTTTTTGACAAATAAAAGTAACCAAGATAGAAAGGGGAGTGCCTTTTGGCCCTTTTATGCTCCAAATAATATTGGCACAATTGTGTAAAGAGCACATCGACCTATTTGTTTAAACATCCAAATATTTCAATTGTTAAAGGGAGGAATTGATTGGTGGGGTGTCGATCATGGTAGCTCCTTTCTTTGGGTTGAGGTGCATCAAAGATAACAAATCTTTGAATTATGTAAGATCGGGAAGTAGATCTACACATGTTGGGTCAACTATGACAACGTCAACTAAAGTGTGAATTCCATCTTATTGAGCACAATGTCAATTCATTGATGGGAGGAATTAAATGTGGTTAAAGGAAGCGCATGTAGTTGTTCTCATCCCACATGGAAGTTGGCATCTCACATAATGGCGACAAAAGTGTCACAAACTGCATCATGGGGCCCTACATGTTCATTACCATGGGTGCAACGTAAGAGGTGGATACCCATAGGGTCAATGGGATGTGTGCATGCACATTAGGGGAGTATCATAATTGAGGGATGTGGTAGTCCAAGCCACATTTGAAGCGATGTGGAAAAAAATGGGGAAGATAATTGAAAGGTTGAAAGGACTCATCGATCTATAAACCCAAGTGCCCACCTTATGGCCATAACATGATAAAATTTAAGCATGATGGGTTCAAGTATGCTATCGGAGAGCATTTTAAAAAAGGTATGATGGTGCAAACACTTCGAGATGGAATTTTGAAGATGAACCATTTATTGTTCAATGAGTTGTTCAAAATGGAAGAAACATGCATGTGCTAGGGGTAGTAGAAGATTGCATGATGCCTTGAAGTGTTGTTGGAAAGGGAAGGTGTTGTTGTCAACTTGTGCTAAAACTTCAAAAAGGAAGGGATGTTGGTTGATCATGAACCTAACAACTATAATTGAAGCTACAAAAGCCCAATTCTTTAAATAAATTATTGGTGTGATGGTGGATGTCGGTATGAGCCCGATGCCACTAAAAGTTATCGAAAGAAAAACTTGTTTGCGTGTTAGAGGTCCTTCAAGGCTATCAATGGACCTTGGACCCCAAAGGCGTCCAAACATTAGAAAGGAAGGTAAAATCAAAGGACACACTTGGGAATTTATGAAAGTGAGAAAGGAAGGTGTGCAATTAATAGATATGATGGCCGTTGTGCATAACAATGAATTAAAATTCCAAAAGCTATCTAGACACCACCACGTCTAAGGAGAAGGTTAACATGTTGAACATCTTCTAACAAGGCATCTTTGATGAAGGATGATTTGCATGTTGAGGTGTTTAATGGAACCCCCAAGACTCTAATTCTTTTTAGTGGTGTGTTAAATTGGGGTGGGGTGTTAAAGTCAGGTGATACGCTAGAAGGGACCATGTTACACATTTCTAAGGTTGGATAGAAAAATATATCACACGAAATTTAATCTGAAAATGTTCGTATGTAAAAGATACAATGGAGGGGGAGCCAATGATGTGAGTGTAATTTGTAATGGATGGAAATAGATAAGAAGGGAAATGCTTAGCTATAAAATCTAGTGCCTTAAGGTGAATAAAAGAAAATAATGCCCTTCCCAAAAGATCACCTTAACAAGTTCCCATGGTAAATGAAATAACTGTGACATCGCCATCATGGTTACAGTGAATGTAAAGCAAAAAAAATTCAAAGAGGATAAGTTATATGATGTCCCCACTTACTGCATGAAGTTTTGAAATATGACCCCTTTTAACATCAAATTAAAAATATTCACCATGTTCAGTTGGAGAACAACCTAGTTCAGGTGAAGGTTCAAGGCGCATGTAGTGCCATGGATTATTGTTTCATATCCACCCTTGGTTGTTAGTCCAAATTGGTGTGGGGAGAAATGTGTTGCAAAACCATCACAAATTTGATGGCATAGAGTGTGGCTTGTGTCTTGATACAACACTTCCCCTATAGCAACCAGGGTTGAACTCCACCTAAAGGCCTAGTCATGGTTAAGAGGTGGGCTACCCCAAAAATATGTGCAATTCGATGTGGAATGTGACCTTGGGTGATATGAGAAAAAAATTGAAATGACTGTGGGAATCCATTCATAGAATTTCCTAGGTGAAAGTAATTTCAGAAGTGTTCCAAAAATCATCCTAGAAAGACCACTCGTAGATAAATTTGGCATGCATTGGAATGCTAGCTTGAAGGAATCAAATGAAAGTTCAAGGTTTTGATATGGTTCAAAGTCTTCCAAAAAAACAAGAAAAACCATTTGAGGATGTAGAATGGTGAGAGTTGAAGTGGTGTCAGAAGATGTGGGTGTAAACAAAAATGGTGCAAGAGCACATGTTGTTCGAAAATATTTTCCTACACGTCCAAGGACTAAATTACCAAAAAAACATTTATGAGTTGGAGGATCATGTTGGATAAGAGGCATTGAATTCAAACTTGTTGTTAAAGCTTGGGCTTATAAAAAAATTCCTCTTGTAGGTTTTCTTAATCGTTTGTTAAAAAACATTTGAACCGAATCATTGTCTCCTTATGCCCAATGGTCCCCCCCTTGAGTCAGCAAAACAAGACACCATTCGGTAATAGGAGGAATAAATGCCAAGCTACCACATCATAGGGGTATTGTGCCAACTTATCTAATGGGAAAAAAAATGCAATTTGTACATCATGTCGTAAAGGGTAGTTGCAAACTAAAATGTTCATAAAATTAGGTAATAAGCCAATTTTTCTACACCTCTATGGGTTCAAATGTATGGTGCATGTATTTGTTATAATAATTATTTTAAAGGGGATCAATTTAATGATTTTAGCTACATTTACTTGTGAAAAATAAAATAACATAAAAATAATATAAAAATTTCAAATGAGGAAATTTTTAATTTGACCCCTTGAAATGTAACAATTCACAAAAGGTGTGCATATGGATTCCCAATTTCCAAATTTTGAATTGATGGAATCATTTGTTAGTTTTGCACCTCACCCATCATACGGCTCTCCAATTCAACCATAAATGTCATGGGAAACTCAAAATAAAGGTTTCCAAACCATTTTCAAGATGACATGGAAATATAAATATTTTATAAAAAAATTTATGAAATAGTTCTATGAAGTCATTTTGGACATGATTTTTGTGGAATTTATATATATATATTTCACAAATACTAAATTTTATGATGTTTAAGAGGTGTTCATGTAATTATTTTCAGGATAAAATGACTATAAAATAGTGTCATGTTTTGGTCATAATCAAAATACATTGCAAAAATGTACTATTAAGGATTCCACATGTGCCTTTTTTGGTCCACCTTAAAGTGCTTTTATTTTGAAGTAGTGGGGATACAATTATACAATTGAGGATGATGAAAGCCAAGATGGAAGGACTCAAAGACATCTAATGTTGAAACCCAAGCATGGGCTTATGCATGTGAGTTGGGAATAAGGGAAGGTAGTAGACCAAGATGGTCATGTAGGTTTGGATTAGATGGATTAAATGCTTAACAGGAACACTAGTGACATGTTAACCTTCAAAGGGTAAATTGACACCCATAGGTGGGGCAAGAGGCTCTAGGTGGAAGTTGTAGGTGTGTTGGGAGGATGGGGATAGGTTGGGGGGTCTGATTTTGGCAACTATATGGGTTGATAAAGTGGAAGGGGAAAAAGGTTCTACATGTGCATTATTTAGGGGGATTGGGAAAATGTTGGGTTGGGGTTCCACATTCATACAAAGGGTTGGGGGTTGATAGGGGGAGCTAGTGGGTGGTGTGTGGTTTGTTATTTAATAATACGAGTAGTGGGTAACCCGTGGCTACGCCTCTCCAGCCACCCTGAACGTTCTGTTAAGCTCTACTGTTTGCCCTGCCCTGCCCCTGCCCTGACCCCCTGCCCTGTCTTGCCCCCCTGCCCCTGCCCCAGAAAATGTAGCACGCTGCCACCGGTGCCCCATAATATCTGAGGAAACCACAAATGGGGGATTTTTTGTTTTTACTATTTACTTATTACTGCCGTTTGGTAAAGTTACCTGCTAGCTTTTGTAGGAGTAAAAACCCAGTTTGATAGGGTACCTATTTAATTCACCGGCAGAATCCGACTGTCCGGGCCGGTTCCGCCGGTCCATTAAAATGCGGAACTGTCCGACTGTCCGGGCCGGTTCCGCCAGT
>Ga0116228_10006098_pt1 | contig 10767 bp, 10 predicted proteins | sample S1TSphfallax_2_FD_89694 | JGI IMG/M metagenome (GOLD analysis project Ga0116228, IMG submission 89694) | Host-associated microbial communities from peat moss isolated from Minnesota, USA - S1T2_Fc - Sphagnum fallax MG | ecosystem: Host-associated > Plants > Peat moss > Unclassified | place... | reverse complement strand
TTTAGTGTGGATATTAACTGCTATGTACACCACTCAAAACCTGGCCTCTGGCAGATAGCACTCTCACAAGAATCATAATTGCACCTCCACAGATGAACTCCATGCCCATGTTACATACTGTAACCAACTTCTCACTGCCAGGTTGAAAAGTTTGCATGTGCAAAAAAGTGGCCTAACACTGACCTTGACGATTTGGCAGCGTTCTATTCTGTAGCTGCAGCCACTTCCCCCTCCCCAGGAACGAGATCTGAGACTGTTCCTCAGCATTGATGTGTACACTGCACAAACATTGTAAAATGAGCCCATCTGCATTTTAGTACAAACTGAGAATAAGGACTTCCAATGTCACAATGCTGTAATCTGCGGACAACAAGAAACAGTAGAATACAACAAAACAGCCCACACTTCACAAAATAAGGATTGGAGAATCTGTAAACATTTAACAAGTTTGGTCACACTGTATCAAACTTAATATGCTGGATGGGCTAGAAGCACACTTTCTTGAGGTGGAATGATACGAATTGTGGCATGAAGCTCAGAAGCAGGATGCAGTGGAAGAGTGCCTGTGGGAGTGTAGTAACCTGTGTGCATCAGAACTGCATTGCACCAGAACAAGAGTTAAGTGGATGTTAAATCTGTACACATTGTCCAGGAGCCAAAACCCTAATTGAAAACCTCTCAAAAAATCCCCTTTACCAAGAGCAACAGGGACTCACACAAACATGCATGTAAGTAAACATTTGGACACAGGAAAGTAAGCAAGGTGTGAAAGAATTCTCATTTATGTTGATCTCTTACCTGCTACAATGTCAGAATCATCTGTGTAGACATCTGTGCCCCACAGCTGCCGTCCTCGGATCTGAGAGAGGTAGGAAAGGAACAAGAATGACATTTCAAACGATTATGCATAACAGTGATTGCCTGTTCCCTTTAAAGCAAAAAATTAAAAGTTGTACCAGGTAACCAAGTAGCATTGATTTGAAGTATATGGAAAGCACCTGGTGATTGGAAGTGGTGGCCAAGTCTGCAGGAATATGAATTTCAACAGTTAAATCAGCCTGGCTTGAAATGTTATCCTTTGTTGCTCCTGTAGCTACATTAGGACCATAGTGTTTCCAAAGCTTTGCCAGCTCAGGCACCCCTTCTCCAATCCGATATAGTAAAGCTAAGCTCTCTGATTGTCCTGCAATGCCAGATTTGATATCCAACAAGATATTGTGAAATTCTCTCGCCTGAGCAGATGAAACAAAGCACTAATCCATCTAAACCCAACATTGAAACTACTTCAGGTCTACACATCATCGGAGGCTTCATGAGCATCAACTGTGATTTGTCCTTGACCTAATCAAATCATTCTGCAAGAAAAAAAAGTCATCTATCTCTAAGATTGGTCATGATTCTAGCAGTCGATCTTTTTCTTGAAAATGCCTCTAGATACAATTCATTGAGATTCTAACGCCCAAAGCATGGTCACATACATATTCATGCTCAGAGAATTGTTTCCTGCTCCATGGATTAGTTTCCCAAAACACCCCTCCATCTCTGTGTGTTCCTGAAAACTGCAGTTTCTCTAACAACTTATATAATAATACAAGGATGAAAGCATCTGGTCACCAACCATGGGTCTTGCAACAATGCATCTCCTCTTTCTCATCTCTATCTTCCTTATCCAGATGTCCTCTTTGGTGATTCAGCTCGCTTTCTCTTTCTTTGTCTATCTTGTCTCTTTTCTCCCTGTGTGTGCCCTTCTCCTCGTCCCTTCCCCAATCCTTCTCTCGCACTTTTTCCTTTTCCTTTTCTTTCTCCGCCTTCGCCCTCTTCCTCTCATCTCTGTCAGCTCCCCTTTGCTCTGGCAGATTGGGAAGAGCAGGCATCGCCTCCATTCTTCTGTCATTCCTGTCCTTAAGGTCTTCTTCTTTCTTCTCCCTCTGCTTCCTTTGTTCTTCCTCTCTGCTCTCCTTCTTCCCGCCTTCAACACGGTTTTTTCCTAAAGAATCCTGCAGCTGCAAGAGATTACCCTCTTGCTCAAGAGCTGATGTTCTCGCTGGAACCTCAGCAATTGCGTCTCCGCTTCCCACTATTACTTCTTGCACAAACCCCCTAGTACTGTCACGCCGCGCGACTTTCCGGGGCATCGTTTCTGCCGCATTTTCTCCCGCGTCCACTAAAAACTGCCGCCCCCGCCGCAGAGTCTGTTGCTGCAGACTTAGTTGTTGATGATGATGCTGCTGCTGCTGCCGCCATTCCTGTTGCTTGAGCTTATTCTCCACAACTCTGAGATCATCGTGCGATCGCTTCACAAACCCATTCGTCATCTCCACCGGAATGCCAACAAAAAAAAAATTCTCAAAACCCACCACCCACACTTCACACCAAACTAAAGAAACAATGCACACAAAGACGCAACAATTTGGAAGCAATTTGTCAGAGATCCCGATCGAGAATCCTAACAAGCTGAAAATGTAGATACAAAAATCCTCCCACCATTGCAGCAGCTCGCAAAGATCGAAAAGAGCATGTTGCAACGCCAAAACAAACAAAAAACCAAATTCTCAGCCAAAACAAAAAGAAGAAGAAGAAAACAGCAATTGGAAATTATTTATAACAAGAAGGGCTTAAGGTCAGCACTGGCTGACTTGATTTTGTACCTACTACTTACATACCTACCTCCCAACATGTTTATCTAATATATTAATTCAGTAAGTCTGTGACAGGGTTTTGGGGGGTCGGGGGTGAGGGAGGGAGAGGCCGGTGAAGCCGCGAGCAATCCGTGTCAGTCTGTGATGAGGTTGGACCACCATGATTTTCACATCAATCAGGTGTACAAATCAGGACCTGATCTCCACAAAGCATCGCAGTCGTCCGAAGGGAAGGAATGACGATCGGATCGCATCCTTCTCCCACCGCACCAGAGGTCACCGGTACCAGTAGTACATATATAGATACTTACCTATCTACCTACCTACCTACTCCTACCAACTTATTGCCATGTTGGTAACTTCCAGTGTTGAGCGGTTCTTACTTTTTTTTAATTTAAAAAAGAACCTGTTCAAGCCAGTTCTAAAAATGAAAATTTATTGAGATCATCTCCACCCCAAAACTGTAAACAACTCCTTTATTTTAAAAATAGAATAGTGTTTAATGATCACTGTCCCCACCCACAAACGTCATTAAAGTCCCTTTTAAAACACTCAAAGACCATTATGTCTTTACATCTGGACGAGTAATAATCACTGTCCAAATCCATAGTAGAAAAAAAAGCTTTTAAAAGGAGTTAAAATGACCACTGCAAAATGGACCAGCAATAATACAGGAGCGCAGCTATCCTTTTCATGGGGGTGTTTGCAGGTGTGTGGGGGTGGAGATGCTCTGATATCATCAATAGTGATTGATACTTGTTATGAAAACCTGATTGACGGTTCTCATTGGGATGAGAATGGACTAAATGAGAACCTAAAAGGGTATGAGAACTTGAAAAGGAATGAAAAAAAATCAGTGTGAATAAAATATGAGAACCTCAAAGGGTATGAAAAAATCAGTGTCGATTTTTAGTTAGGCTTTAGGTTAAACAGAAGACCTTAAATAAGGAAGATCGTTAAAGAAGCCAAGGGTCCTTAAATGGCAGGCAAAGGGTCCTTATGGCCGGCAGTACAAAAATACTGCCTGCTTCTTTTTTTTCCATATCTGGCTGCCCTTGACCTGATGCCCAGACATGTTTTGGTGCTGCTCCTTATAGACTTTGTGTGTCCCATTGTGCACATTCTGAGCTTGTAATCGATACTAGGTGTTTATTACAGGCCCAAGATGTGCATAATAGGACCCAAAGCCTATAATGGGCAGCACCAATATATAGAGAGGCATCTCCAGACACATGATCTTAGACAGGAAAATGGGCAGCCAGGAAAAAAAAGAAGAAGGCAGTCCTTTTGCACTGCTGCCATAAGGACCTTTTGCTTATTTAAGGATCTTTCCTTATTTAAGGTCTTCCATTTATATACGGGGAATTAGTTATTTGAATTTTTTTTTGTATTGCCTGCATTAAGGACCATTTGCTTATTTAACATCTTCCATATATAACCATGGTTCTCTAATTTTTTGAAAAAGAATCAAACAATTGGCTATAGAATTTTCAGGTCTTTTCATGAAGATTGCCAGTTCTTTGAGGTTTTTAAAAAATGACTGAAAACTGGCTATTCTTCAACTTCAGTTTCTTCTTCTTCTTCTTCTTTCTTTTTCTATTTCCCAGAAAACCAGAACTGTCAGTTCTTATGGTTACATTACCAAGCATTGGAAAAACAGAAAAGAATAATACCTGGTCAGGAACAAGGATATCTCATGTCCATCACTAATGTGAGGGCAATAGATAATGTGAGTACAAAACAAGCTTGAACATATAGAGCTTTTCCAAACTCTGGTTTTATAATTATTATGCTGTAGATTGTGGGAGTGGCTGTTTCCATAGACTTGCTTAGAAACATTACCAGCAAGACTTTTTCTGCAACCAACACTGTTACTTTGGCAATCCTATTGCATGGTCTAAGCAAGCAAGAAATGATATAGTTTGAAAGGGAAGAAGAAAAAGGTTTGGCAAAACATGAACTAACAAACTTTCCTTCCCCCCAAAAAAAAACCTTTAGAATGTATGAATTGAGTCTACTAACTACTACTACCTATCACCCTTGTAGGAGTGACCTCATTCCCCTATGCCTTTCAACACATTGACCACAGAGACATCAATAGGATGATGCATTATAGAATATAGCACTCACATTTAAACATATTACAATGAACCAACAGGTATCTTTGGATGTCCCACATATGAATTCATATAATTAGAAATCACGCAATTTTTAGCATATGGTCTAACTCTAGATTATGAGCCTTCCATGCCTATCCCCTTAAAATGTATTTGAATAGTAAAGTTAGGAACTTCTTAGAAGAATAATATATGGTTTAAGAACCATAAATCCTACCTTCCCAATATGACTAGTATGTAAGGTGTCCAACATCTGTTTTCACATATTTCTAATACATGTCTAAAAAGATGATCCCAAAGTGAATGTTTTTCTTTTCCAGATCAAGGCTACACAAAGCCTCCCATGGTTTTGTCTCCTAGGCTTGCCAATCTCACATGAAGGCCTTCATTATGTAATTCTGCAACAAAAGCCACAACAGAGTCAAAAGGAATCCAAAAATACAAATCCATGTTTCCTATAAATAAGCCGCTTTTAAAACCCACTCCAAAATTGCAAGTCTTTCTTCTATGTCAATTGGCCTATAATGCCATACCTGCCATAATCAACACATTAATATGTCAAGATAGTATTCAACTTGCCTGTGACAAGTTACTGACAGTTTAAGACGAAACTAATGCTTTGCAAGCTTGAACACATGTATTACTTGAATCTTCAAGCACAAACTCACAATTGATAATGTTAATTGATTATTTGTAACAACTAAGAGAACTTGCTTATCAATCATGTGTTAAGAAAATTGGTCAACACATCCCCAAATGGACACCTTTTATACCTTCCTACTTCCACACCAACCAATATTATCCCTCCATGATCATGGATAAAAAGAGGGAGAAGATCAATTATATTGCATATCTATCAGTGCACAAATCCACCAGTGCAAAGGATCAAGAAAGAGTTTTTCTACCAAAGTTTAGACCATGTCAGCATAGCAACCAACAAAGAGCAAAAATATTGACACTAACATTAGCTATGGCTCCAATTGATATGGGAATTCTGACAATATTGATGTTCATTTACATTCTTTGATGTGTCATCTTGCCATTGCAAATGATCCAAAAAGAACTCATGCATAGTTCCTCTCTCTAACCTGCAAGAATTCAAGCAAAACTTCTTATCAAATCACGTACTTTGATCATGTAGCTAGAAGCCATGATGAGGTATTGCATCTTGCATAGATTGTGTGCAATATTTTAGTTTGCTTCAAAGGATACCACTATAATTATGTCAAGTTCTTCCAACAAAATAAAACACACATACCTATTGAATGATACAATGTAAGAGAAGAAGGCAACACACAAACAAAGAATGAGGAACAATGTATAAGAAAGCTTGCAAGTGTCTTCATCCCCAAGTGTGACGTTTGCTCTATTTGATGTGTTCTGGGAAAAAGTGTAATGTACAACATAAATTTTTAATGGGTATATTGCCATTGTGGGTTCACACAAACACAATGTTTGCCAACCTCCCTCTTTCCCATTTGGTGATAGAGTTGATGCTCTTGTGGTCTAGAAAAGAGTTGTGTTTTGCACACAAAAATTGCAAGATCACATTCAATGAGAATTCAATGTGATTTTTTGGCAAACAAAACACACGTACAATGAAAAGAAGGCAATACACAAAGAGATGGGAAAAATCAACAACAAAAGTTTCTTAAAACAGTTCTAGTTCCTGTTGCCCTTGCCCGCATTTCACATCCCAAGTCACACCACATCTTGAAATGGCATCTTATAAAACAACCTCCAAACATCTTGATTGCTCCCATATTTGGCATAAATGTCAACCAAGTTTATGTTACCCCATATAGACATGTCAATCCCACCCCATTCCAACAATCTACTCATGCAGCACGCCTATCATCTTTGTCATAACCCTAGCATTGGAATCACGACTAAAGTAAGGACTTGCAAGGGTACAGGCCAAGAGAAAGCCCAGGAGTCACATTTCATGCTCTCGGGAGTGTAGGAGAGTGTGAGGGAATGAACCCTCACATTCCCAAGTGAGTTCCCACTTTGGGAGTTGGAGTCCTAGTGAACTCCCGAATCTTCAAAGAGCAATTGCAAGGGTTAAAATTCAATGGATTAAGGGTTTTCTTATATCATTACAAATCTCTTGGACTGTAGATGTCTAAAATGGTCTCGCATGACCCATATGGACATTTCAAACAGAAGTTATGGTCAAAAGAAGGGCTAGGAATCAAATTGTCAATTTGACTTTCGACCACTAAAAGTTAATAATCGCCCCAATTTCCTTACCTGCAGGTGTCGTGTGACATATCGTTGAAAAGTTCTCGATGAGAGCTACAACTTTTCTTTAGATATCATTTCAATTGGAAGTCTGTAGGCAAAGTTATGGGGCCCCCAAAGTCGTGGGAGTCCTAACTTTAGGAATTTCGAGAGTCCCACTTGTGAGTCCCGGGACAAAATGACATTTTGGGTGCTGGTCTTGTGGGCATGCACAAAGTATACTATAAAGGAGAAGGTGGTGGCTTCCCCCAAGTCTTGGGACGTGGTGAGTCTTGTGAGTCTGAACTTGCCCGTGGCTCATCCTAGCACCAAAAGTGCTCCAACTCTACACTAACCAACTTGTTGTTTGGTTTTGTGCACGTTTGTGTGAGTGAGTGATTGCTTGTCATTCTTCTTAGTCCCATCCTGAAGTTACAACACGCCCCTTTACTTCCAAAATGCTACAAGCTAGGGAACATGCCCTAACTCCTTACTTTTTTGTTATTTTCATTTCAAACTCACATTTGAGTTTATCAAGGAGTTTGGGAGTGCATCAATCTTAAAATGCAACAATGCTAACAATGGCATTCAGCACTCCCACAAAAGTAACAAAATTTCGCAATATACTTTGTTGTAGATTTAATGAAACACTACTAGTGCCTTTTGCCATTACCCATGTTTCACATGTACCAAATGAAACATTCTCAAACATTGGCATATTGTTGAACAGTCTCCAAACATCTTGAATGTTCCACGTTTTTCATGCATGTCAACCAAGTTACTTCCCACATAGACATCCAAATCCAAAACACTTTCAATGATATGTTCATGGACTAACATGCCCTCTTTGTCGCAACTTTAGCTTTGGGCTCGCGACCAAGGCAAGGGCTTGCAAGGTTGCAAGCCAAGAAGGAAGCCGAGGAATCATATTGCATGTTCCCGGGAGTGTAGGAAAGTGTGAGGGAGTGAACCCTCATACTTCCAATGGATCTTCCACCTTAGGAGTTGGAGTCTCGATGGCCTCCCAAATTTTCAGAGAGCAATTTCAGGGGTCAAAATACATTGAATGGAAGATTTCTTTATATCATTGGAAAGCTATTGAAACTTAAATGTCTAAAATGGGCTCGCATGACCCATTTGGACATTTAATGCACAAGTTATGGCCAAAAGAAAGGTCGAAAGTTAAATTGACAATTTGATTTCCAACCACTAAAAGTCAAAGGTCGACTCGATTTCCTTGCATGAACATGGCGTGCGATATACCGTTGAAAATCTCTCAATGAGAGTTACAACTTTACTTTAGATCTCATCTCAATTAAAGGTCTGCATGTAAAGTTATGGGAGCCCAAAGTTGTGGGAGTTCCAACTGTGAGAATTTTGAGAGTCCTAGGACAAAATGTCATTTGGATGTGGGCCTCATGGAGAAGCATAGAGTATACTATAAGGGGGAAAGTGGTGGCTTCCCCCAAGTCCGAGTTGTGGCAAGTCTTGTGAGTCTGAATTTGCCCATGGCTATTCCTAGCACCAAAGTGTTCTAACTATGCAATAACCAACTTGTTGTTTGGTTTATGCAGGCCCGTGTGAGTAAATAAATTGCTTGTCAATCTTCCTAGTCCCATCCTAGAGCTCCAACACGCCCCTTTACCCCCCCCAAAGTGTTGTGAGCCAAGGAGCATGCACCAACTCCTTATTCTTCCGTCGTTTTCGCTTTAGATTCACATTTGAGTCTATTGAGGAGCTTGGGAGTGCGTCACACAAGAACTCAAGTTTTTGTTACATTCAGTGATGTAAATCCTTCAACCCACACTAATCACATAATCTAGTCTTCTTGACATTATCCTTCCATTTGACAAAAATAAAAACAAGAGGACAACACATATCCCCTTCCCCTAGAGACTGCTTCAAAAGTCTTACAAAAAATCATAATCCTCCTTTGTATGATTGACCTCGTAACTTCAATGGACTACTGCATTTCTTCAAAGTTCCCAAAAATCAGGGTACTCTTTCATGAAATGCAAGCCAACAGAACCTAGATACAAATCAACCCAACCACACACTTTGAGAAGAGTTTTTGGCCGTTCTCGAAATATCTTAACTTCTCATCATCCCCTTCATCAACTAACAAAACCAACCCTTAGATAGAAACTTTGCTTGTCTGAGTACATTGCACAATGAATTCTTTTGTACTTCCATTCAAGACAAGGATCTAAAAACTAATCTTCCACAACCTCCCTGAGACTGAAACCCAAAAACCACACTATTTATCTGCATTGCTACACATCCTTTTGCCGTTGCATCTCGAGATTTTCATCAAGTGCACTTCACTTGGCACCTCCCTTGCCACACAATCATCTTGCCTCTAGCCGCAACACATACATACCAAATAAAAGAAAACAACACAAAAGTTTCAATGCTATCAAACACTGCCCATCTGGATTCGATGAACCTTGTCTCCATGTTGTTGAGAGCAAAAACTCCCAATTGCCAACATAAAAGAAAACATGCTTTCTTCAAAAACCCTTAAACCACTTTCTGTTCACACTCAAAACCCTAAACTTAAAAATTTGTTACATTACCACTTTTTGGTTCATGTTGGCCCTAAGTATACTTAGCTCTGTTTTTCTACTTTTTTACACTTTTTTTTCCCAAACATCCTCAACAGGGAGCCAAAAGCTCCCAACTGGTGGCATTGGTAAACCAGCACCTATTCTGGAGCTTTAACTTCTTGAGTGAGGTCTCTTAGTGACCCTATTTCACCTCAGAAATGTTCAAATTGGACTCAGAGAACCTCATATAGTGTTGAGATGGGACATGTACCATGCATGGTTAGAAGCAACCTAAAATTTGTTGGGGTTTTTACCATGTTGGACAGTTCCTAGGGAAAACATTTAATTTGAGGTTCAATTATCCTAATTTTTTATAAGTGATCAACTTTAATTTTATAAATCTTAAATTTTTTTTCAAAAATTGGGATTGGGTTCTGGTTCTTGTTTTTATTTATTTATGAGGTGATTTCGATTCTTGATTTCATATTCATCAATTTTAAGTAACCTCTGTTTTTGGTTCCAAGATCCAAATCACCAAAATTCACTATGCAAAGGAGAAAAATATATTACAAAGGTTGGACAATGTCAAACAAATACAAAGTAACTATATGATTTCCCTTTTAGGATTTTGTGGGACTGCATCTATCACCTTGAAATACAGTCTCTTGTCACCTTTGAATTCAGCCCTAACATATCTCAAAATTTCTTCTATTATTTCCCCCAAATAATTTTTTCCATTGCCATGTGATTTCACGTTTAGAGTTTTATGCAATTGTATCCACCCCCTTGGAATATGGCCTCTTATCACCTTGAATCCATCCCTAAGATATCTCTAAATCTGTTCTATTTTCCCAAAAACACAGCTCTGAATGCACCCCATATTTATCTCAGACAGCCCCTATTTCAAACCCCAAAGAAGCTCCCAAACCCTCCTAATTCATCCCCAAATTTTGCAATACTTGTGCCCTCAAATGCCCCCCTAAAAACTTCCCAATTCTACAAACTCCCCACCCTAAGGCTTAACCCACTTGGAAGCAAAACCAAGGTTTTTTTTTCCAAAATTCCAATCCCCCTCTGGCTCTGGCACCACTTAGGAATTTGAGGCCTTTTTTTTGGTTTCTTTTCTCTTCTTTAGATAGGACACCTAGAGACAAATGGCATGATCCACTCACTACAAGGTGCCTTGTTAGGTGTTCTCTCCAAAGTCTCCAGGGAGAGAGGCAAAGAAGGATAGGGGAGAGA